>Ga0307517_10004297_pt1 | contig 21961 bp, 18 predicted proteins | sample 23_EM_MG_FD_194515 | JGI IMG/M metagenome (GOLD analysis project Ga0307517, IMG submission 194515) | Populus trichocarpa ectomycorrhiza microbial communities from riparian zone in the Pacific Northwest, United States - 23_EM | ecosystem: Host-associated > Plants > Roots > Unclassified | place... | reverse complement strand
TCTAATCATCGTTCCAATCAGTTAGCCATATCTTGAAACGTGAACTCTTTGAGGTTCCTGAGTAGTCTCCCAGATGCCTCCGGAAAGTCCCTACTCAGGAAGCTTGGGTTCGGATATATGCTCTCCCTTATGGTGGCATATACCTCGCGCATAATTATGCAAGCTATTCCCGCTAGGGTAATACCTGGAAACTCAGCTTCAAAGAGTGGTATTGCTTTTGTCTTAATCTGCTCCAAAAGCTTCTCCCCATCCCACCAAATATCCCTTCCGCATTTCAATATCTCACATGCAGCTCCATCTCCAAGTCTTCCAATTGGAGTTAGGAGATCAGAAACATGTAGTCCTTGACCTCTACCTTTCTTACGTAATGGCTGATGATCTTCGTGTGTCCAAATAAAATGTCTACCATCATTAGCATTAAAGGTGCACTCATCTTGAGTGACCATTACTACAGGAGCTAACTCTCCAGAAAGCAGTTGTTGGTTACTAATTGGACAAAGATCTTGATCCCACTTCATCAGAGCTTGTTGCTGTTCTTTCAGAAAGGGTAAAAAGATCTTATTCTGATACTGTTTTACATCATCACGTTCATGGCCATCATTATAGACCCTTTTACATACCTCCTTCCACTTAAATCCCAGCTTTCGCAGCTACCACCGGCTGCTGCAACTACTAATAGTTTTGCGGATTTCACGTACCATTCGTCCTGTAGCTGGAGGCACAACAGAATTATTCATTTCCACCAGGTGGCGGCTAATTGCTTGTGCCATACCCACTGAATCTACAGCTATTATTCTATTAGTATTATCACCTTAAGGGATATACCTATATAGGACTTACCTTCACCAGCCATCCTGATATACTCTCGTACTTCCAAGAGTGTACTTTCATCCTCAAGAAGACTAGTGATCCTTGGATGTTGGCCTCTTTGCGGAACCTTGATTACTCTATCCTTGATCCAAGTACCCTCATTTTTCATAATCTCGCGCGAGGTCCACTGACCTGCTCCCTCACCATCTGCTACTTGTTTTGCTAGCTGTTCTCTTGTCTTAAACAAGATGAATTCAGGTCTAATTGACCAATTACGTTCTTGAAGTGCTTGAACTTTCATAAAGTTCAAGACTTGAATATACTTCATTAACGCATTACCTGAAATCTTAGTACTCTTGCTGCATGGGTGAATAATCTTTTTGATATCCTGAATACCTTCATTCAGGATTCGGAGTCTGACAGGAGAAGGAACTCCCATCTTTCCCAATCGTCGAGGCCAGTATATCAGAGCCTTTTAATGAGGTTCATTATCTACCCTTGGTACTACTTGAGGAGAGTCTATACTCTCAGTATCTAATATGAAATCAGCACTTGTAGTTTCTATTCTTAGACTAATACTACTAGGCACACTAGGCTGAACTTGTTGTACTGGGCTTACTGCTAGCGACTGGAGCAGAGCAGATTGACGTTGTCGTTCTCGCCATTATCGTGATCGTATCGTGCTAGGGGATACACCAGTAGTTACTGAGTTGTTTCTTGGAGATCCATTTACCTGCTGGGGTGCTTCGACTGGTAGTTCAGACACTGATAATGCTGGAACAGTGGAGGCCAGTTTAGCTAAACGGATTCGCTCTCCGTGGGCTCGACTGCGCAGGGTTGATGGATTTACGGAAACTGACATTACAGCACTTCATTCACTACGATGTGAGTTTGGTGTTTCTGTAGATGCCAATTGTAACAGTCAGTTCTAAAATCACTTGATATCTGTTCAAAAACCAGTAAAAAAGAATTGTGATTATCAATTAAATTATTTTCATAAATCCATACTATTTAATATTATGTTACATTTTAAATATGATGTTATAACTCTTAAATTATTAATTAAATGTCAAATAAATATCAAAATAAGTTTACTAAAGGTAGGAGTTGAACCGTGTTAGTGATCTTTTTAACCCTATACCTAATTCCCAAGCGTCCCCCGTTGCATCAATCGAACTGTTGTGTATAGACGGCCGGAACCATAAATAAATCCGACACACAGCACACACCTCTCCACATCCCCCCCCCCCCAGAACAAAACTTACCTTCCATCATACAAGTTACGGGCATATAGTACATACCTACAGTACCAGAACACTAACCAGCAGTCAGTCCAGTCCCCACCGCACCATTTGACAGGAATTGACACAACCAAGGGCATTCATTACAAACCCTAGACCTAGTTGCCCCCCAGCCAAAAAAATTTAGTGCACGACTACTATACTCACTCCACTTAAGTTACCCCCGGATTCAACAACATGATAATCCCTATTTCAAATTCTCCGACCAGTTCTCCTCCAAAGCCATTAGTTAGGCCATAAGAACTGGCCGATAATATAATATAATACTCTTTCTTTTTCTTGATCTTTCAAACTGCTTCCGTTCAGAAAATAGACAGTTCGTGCAGGCGCCTGACATCATACTTTATCTTTTGTATTATCATAAAAGGACACCGGTATCAAATCATACTCTCATACTCTCTCACGATATCCATAGAGTGAGGAACTAAGTCTGGGGTTCCAGTGCATATAACACCCATGATCTACCCTCCAAAACAACATCTTTCTTTATCAGAGGACAAATGTTCCCTGGATTCCATGGCTAGTACCACACCCCCGATGCACTATAACGATTCTTTAGTACGATACAGGAATGAACTGGGAGAAACCCTTTTGTATGATATGGTAAACCATCCATCTATGCCTATCCAACCATCCGCAAAATTCGGACTCAAGTGGAGGGTTCTATTGCCTAACTTGTACATAACCTACCCCCTTACCACAGCCTTCCCACCACGCGGCGGAACTTCCAGTAATCCACCGACTACCCGGCAGCCCCCAGAAAACGGCCTGCAGAACTACCCCAAGCCAGAACAGCCATCGGGAAAATCCACCTTCGGGAGGTGTAAAATACACCCATCCTCCAGTTGACGAAATACCTCGCGATCCCTCCTCCGCAGATCAAACTACAATAGCGGAATCAGATTCTTTCTTTCTTTCTTTCCTTCTTACTGCGCGGCTTGACTAACGAACGCCATGTCTATTCCTCCAAACCCGTATCTCATGACATCAGTCTGTAAATGGTGGTCTAATTCTCCCGGCCAATTTATCCATCCATCCATCTACCCATATTTTGTCTCGGTGAAAGCATGCTGGAACCCCCACCCCCCCACTCATCCTAGACACTAATTTACAACCCCACCGCAGTACCGTCAACAAATCAATGATCAAGTTATCCAGAAGTACTTACAACACCCGAGTGACCGTGACACCCCCCGGCGGGGGTACTCTACAATAGGGTGAAAAAAACAACGGCGGAAATGATCCCGCCCGCCGCTCTCGATTCCCGGAGGGGTTTTGTGCGAGAGTCTACAGGAAGTAGGGCTGCAGCGAGTGACATTCCATGATTGCTACTACCCGGCGCCACCGCCCGTACTGTACCATACTGCACAAGTGGAGATTTGATTTCCCTGAGCGATGGCGTATCTAGTATGTTACAGTACAGTTTGCGCAATAGTCAATGGAGGAGAAAGAAATATGTGAGACCAGAATATGTTATAATACAAGCCATCGATCGGCATTCTATCTAGTGAATTTTTTAATATTTTTTTTTTCAGGAACTGTCCCCCCGCCTTTCTTACCGTCCATGCACATCGATCGGTCAATCGTACCAAATTCAACCAACCAACAAAGGGAATATATATATATATATAAAAATCAACGAAGGAATTTTTTTGTATAGCAAAAACGCCTAAAACATAGCCCTCGCTAAACCCTCTACGGCGGAACCTCCACCGCCCCCGTAAACTCAAACCAGACGTAGCGCTCAGAGAGATTGACGTCGCATATCCGGACGCCGACCACGTCGCCAGCCAGGACTTTACTCTCGTCGCGCTTATCCGCAAAGCGCATCTTAGCCACGAGTCCCAACTCGCGGACAATGCCAGTACACGGCGTGGGAAAGCAATGCTTTTCCATCACCAGGAAGCTGAGCTTCTTCGGGAATGTGTAATTATCTAATCCTATCTCCCAAGCGCGCTTTATGGCAATAGCGGACCAGAGGCGGTTGGCCTCCTTCCCGATATGCCTCGCTGTCTGTTCCGTCCGCTGGATGCCAGTTAGTATTGGCTCCAGATCCGAGGTGGCCTTGGGCGGCTGCCCCAGCAGAGCGGATTGAATCTGGTATTGCGCTAGCATGTCCGAGTATCGACGCAGCGGGCTTGTAGTTTTAGTGTATCCGGTTGGCAAGCCCATGAGCATGTGCGGTCCCGGCTCGGCTTGGAGGCGGGTTTGTCCCAAGAGCATCAACCAGCGGATTGCCGATTCAAAGGGTGAGAAGCCGAGGTCCGTGCGAGAGGGTAGCACGGTTTCTTCAATGGCTTTAACGACTTCTGGGCGCCGGTAGTCGTACTCCATTACGCGGTATGGCATTGCGAGCTTACGCTCGCGGGACCAGATGGATGCGACGTTGTTCGCAAGAGACATCATCTCTGACACCATCAATTGGGAGTCTCGAAGCTCGAGGTTCATTGAATCGGTCACCGTCAGGTGCACCGCTGGATGGCCGCGGTAGAGAACGGGGTAGCTAGAGTTGTAAGGGTGGTTTCGGGAGCCGAGGTCATTGTATACCTCTACTTTCAGGCCCATCGGGATAGCCGTGATCAACCCATCCCTAGTTCTGCGACGGCGTATGGTAAGGGCTATGTCTCGGAGCTTTCGTAAATCGCGGAGTTGCCGGGGAGTAAACGGCTCTGCCTTCCGTGTGACCCTCTGGCTCTTTGGGAACTTGCCGATGGTTATGTCCGCTCCTAATTCGATAGTTTTGTAGCTGCCTAGGGCGAGGTCTACCGCGTCATATGTCGTCTTTCGCACGTGTTGGACGAAGCCTGCTTGGATATTGTAGTCGAGGATCTCGCCGCTGTCATTGACTTTTATGCTTATGGACATTACTGGTTTGTTTGGCGCCACGCCTAAGAATGCCCCGGTGATTGCTTCGGGAAGCATGCTGTAGAATTTATCAGGCAGGTAATGTGCTGTGGCTCTCCGCATCGCAATCTCAGTGATCCAGTGGTCTTCCGGTATGAATGCTGCGGGGTTTGCAATGTGAACGTGCACCCAATTCTCGGTATCGGATACTCTCTCTAAAGAAATTCCATCGTCAATCTCGTATGCGTCAGGGTCATCGATGGTGAACACCTCCATGTCCCCCCAGTCTTTCCGAACAGCGTCCATGACATCCTTGAACCCGAAATTCTCGATTGTCTCCTCCCGAACCAAAAGCTGGAGCTTTTTTTCATCCTCGTCTCCAACTTTGGACCTACCGAGTCCTGGAAGCTCCAAGCCGGATTGATGCAAGCTGGTGTTCTCCCACTTGCTCCAGGCACCAATCTCTCTCAAAAAGGTATCCGCCGTGAGAGCATCTAGAACCTCACCATATCTATTCGTAGCTCCCAAAATCACCGGGGCAAGTCCATCAATGGGGGTCTTTTGCAGACCGTATTTGAGAACTCTAGCCTTCACATACTCGATGAAAAACTTGTCGTTCTCGTCCCATTCGAGCTCCTTAATCTCCACTATTTCAACCAATGGCCTACCCTTCCGCCTACCCGTCAGAACTTCTTTCTCGTACTCCCGGCTCAGGTCGATCAGGTAATTCGCCTTCTCAATGAACTTTGCCATGATTTTCCGCCCGGTGTCTTCTGCGGTCATTCGTCCAGACTTACCGGTAGATTTTTGCTCGTCAGCAGTCTTCCTGATTAACTCCGTCACGGAGTCAATCATTCTGATATCCTTCTTGCTCCGGACCCTGAAGAGGTTCGTGGCTCTGTGCATACCCCTGTCTCCCATGAAGTGCAAACCATCGCCCATGAGAGCGGTGTGCACAGCATAAAGCATTTCCTTAGAATTCGGATCATAGTCCGCGCCAAATGCCATCTTTGTCGCTTGGGATAACGTGATATTTCGCTCTTCGGTCTCATCAGCCCATTTTGCATAAATTCCGTCAAAGGCAAACCGGTATTCTGCGTAGAGTCTCGCTGCGGCCCCTTCAAATCGGCGGACAGGGTCCAGTATTTTCCACGTGATACTTCTCGGGGCAGCGACATCATCGGGGTCAACCGGCGACTCGCAATTTTTATTCATTGTCTCGATCATCCGGTCGTAATACAAAATAAATTCCTCGACCCCAGTCTTTGGAACAAAACCCGGGACAGAGAAGGTGATCCGGGGGAGCTGGCGCTGGACGATACTCCCGCTTGTCATTAGAAAGTCAGACGTTGGTTCACCACCGGGTGTGGGTCTGAGATAAAGTCCCAATTCCGCTTGATTGCCGCTCCTAGAATACCTGTCAGCCCTAGCGCACCCAGGAGACGGATTTGAGAGGTTTAAAATCCACTGCACTCACCGAACCTCACTTAGATCTCCAATCTCCAGCGGCTTCGCTGCGCTGGCATCCAAGAAATCTGACATATCCCCGAGGCCCTCCCAGTTATACCCAAGAGTATCATCTGTTGAATCCACACTTGGAACCACTTCCGGTGAGAGATCTTTCAACACTGGATTAAGGCCAATCCCGTTCAGAACATTCCTCTGGAGCGTTTCCACCGCTTCAAACCTCTCCCTGATCGAGCCAGTCTTTGTCTTGGAGATTTGAGGTGGCCCCATAGGTACATCAGGCATATAACTACTAGGCCGAGGCGCCACCGTGGAATATCGCCGTATATCACCCAAGCGAACAGACCTCTGCGCCGGAAAGGGGTACATCGGCGGGGTTCGCAACCCGATTTTGCGAATGTTTTTTCGCTTAAGTGGTCTTAATCCCAAACACCCCATAACCAGGAGGATTGCCCTTTGCTGCTGTTGGATTATCCCGTCAATCACCCGCACGCGGGTGTAGCGCCGCGTAGTATACCTATCCCTCCCGTAAAACGGGACCTCGAGACCTTCGCCATTCCCCCCAATCGGTGTGCTGGTTAGCGACTCTACGTTTCGAGAGATCCTATCCAGGAGCTTTTCATGCGCTTCCATAGCAAGTTCAGATTGGTTACATTTTTGCCTCAGAAGGTGTGTAACCCCCAGATCCGCCAAACCAAGGAATGAGCCAAAGCTCTGGGATATCTTTACAAGTACTTGAAGCCGGGGTAGATGATAAGTCCCCCTGAGCGCCGAGTATTCGACAATGTCCCGATCCTTTGGTGTATTCAGAAAGGTTTTTATGTTGAAGTCAGTCCGGTCTGAGCAGAGAAGGGCATTTCTCAACATAAAACTTGCAAAACCCCCTGTCTCTCCAGACGCTCCACTTTTATCGTCTACCCCCCGACCAGTGAGATAATCAAAGTACTTCTCCAACTGAAAGATCACCTTCTGTCCCATGCGGGTCACTTCGGTCAGAGCGTCCATTCGAGATAGCACGGAGTCCGAGCCCCTCCAAGTCTCGAACTTAATGCCCTCATCCTCCGGCGATTCGATGATCCGCCTAACGTTGCGGGAATACCGGGAAAACTCTGCCGTGTCTTTCAGGACGGTCGAATCCTTCATATACGAACGCCGGGTCTTCCTCACTAATGCCTGTATAAATTCCAATTCCAGAGTAGGCTGCCCCCCCAAGGACTTCTGGGCAAACCAATAGTTGTGTATCTCCCTCGCCGTTGGCTTGCTCATCTTGATACCCAAATCTCTAGTGAGCGGCGATCCCCCCTTCACAGGCTGCTTGTCCTCGTGCTTCCAAAAGTTCCATTCCTCAACCACATACTCTGGACTAATGTACACTAGGTAGCTCACGGGCCCCTGAATTTTCATCAACAGACCGTCCAAATTGGCGCGAGTAGGATCCACATCTCCCTCAATCATGGAAACCGGTATTCGGTGGACCCGTGACAGTACTACACTGCCTTCGCACGCGACTCTTCGGACAGCGGAATCACTCACCCGTCGCTCCTGTTCTGCCGGAGGCTCGCTGAGTGGAGGATATATTCGGCGAACAGTCGGCGGACTATCGGAAAAGACGGGCCGGAAAATACTTTTCCGGGGGCCATGTTCAATGAAAACCTTTCTCAGCCCAGACCCCGTATTCCTATCTCCGGAATAAGCATCACCCTCCCGCTCCCCCGCTGCCTCTTCTGGAGGGGTTGAACTCTGCTCTCGGTCCGGTCGAGGGGCTTCCGGCGTCTCGTCGAAAGCGCTAGTCACATCAGAAAGCAGCGGTAACGGTTCCGATTCCGGGAGGTTAGGGGCAGGCGGGGAATCGATGGGGGTAGAATTGCGTCTATAGAATGAATTGGCAAACGTCCTCCTGTTGGACCCCGCTATTAAAACATGGGGCTCAATTGACCGCCGGAGGAGAGAAACAACCACTGGCGTCTGTTTGCGTAGGATATTAGGGAGCGGCATCACCGCCAGAGACGAATTGAACGGGTGATGAATTGAGGCGGAGAGCAAAAGGATTTTTAAAATGGATGTCTGCGGAAGGTTTTGTTTGAAACTAAACCCCGGTAGCATGGTGGAAAAACTTTCGCCAAGACTGCACCTAAAGAACCCTAACCTTGTGCTAGATCAGCCTCAACATGAATCTAGGTCTAATACGAGCGCAGTACCATGCAGTATTGACCAGAACGCCCGTTTACGATACAAGGTATTTAGGAGCCCCTCGGAAAGTATGCTTTGGGAGAAATGACTTCCCAAAAAGAATCAGCACTATTTCACAATCCAACCACGCTCATGTCCCCGGGGCATATCAAGCCCCAATCCAGAATCACAACCGATGGCCAAACGTTCTCATCGATAATCTTTCACCACATACTGATAAAAAGAGGGAAAAGGAAACCGCAATATCTAATATATATAGAAGAAAGGATATAAAAGCCAGCCAAAACACCACCCAACATGAATACACAAAGCAAGCAAAAAAGAGGAGAACTAAAGCCAGAATTCGAATCAATTATAAAGCCCCTCCGGAAACTTCACCCGCTTTTCTATGTCCTCGCCAACATCCAAGTGGTGTATAGGCCGCCCGGGTATTGAGTTGTCTGAACGAACGCCGTAGCGCATGGACTGTGCAAAAGTCCGCGAGATTTCGAAACCTGTGGAGGTGGAACCGGAGTTCCCGAGGCGCTCGACGAGCGCTGGGGAGGTGTTAGTAGAGAATAGTTAGGGAGTTTGAATGGTGGAGGCGTACGTCTAAGCAATCGCGCAGTAGAGAGGTAAGAATCATCCTTGCAGAACACAGAGTTCGCAGAGTAAAGGACGAATAGCCCGCACACGAGTTGCGCGCCGAGAATAGACCCTAAAGTCAAGCTCTGTATCATCCACGCAGACTCGTCAGAACCCAAGAAACCTCCTTATTCGTTCATTCCAGGACGAGGCGAACAAACCACGTAGAGCCAATTCACAGACAAACTGACCCCGGGTCTCGACTGCCAACCCATCGCCTCAACCGACGGCCCGTAAATATCGTAGGCGGCAATAACCCCAGCAGCAAACTTTCCCACAAACAACTCGGCGAGGGAAGTCGAATCCTCTAGCCTGCCTCCCCAGGTTGAGCCGCTCGTGTATCGAACGAACTGGCGTGAAGAGTCATCCACATACCCGTCGAGCGCGATGGCGCCGGCAACCACCTCCGCGATCTTGTCAGGTATGCTGTGGAAAGGTTGGAGGGGGTTCGCGTTCTCCACCTGGGAGATGGTTATGGTGCAATTGAAGAAAGAGCCGGTTTGAGAAGGAGGGTCCCATCTTTCATCCACCCATTGGAATATGTAGATGCGACTACACCGCGGGCCACAGATCTGCGCGCCGGCGAGGCGTGCGTTGGGGTTTACGTAGGTTCTGGGAGGGCTAGATGTCAACTCTGGTATGGGAAGTTAGGCAAGGTGCTACTAACGTCGCAGCGGGACCCCAATCCTGAATAAATCCAAATACACAGATTAGCCCATGCAAGCCACGGAACAGCAAGGGACAACAAACCTGCATCCAATCAATTATCTCGTTTTTCCCGTCCACAGATATTGTCACCTCGGGAGGGTCCCCAGTGCCGTCTTGCCCCCCTACAATCGGGTGATATTCACAATGCGGCGTGACCGTCACTGAGCGACGCGTCTTCGTGACTCGCACATTGTCCGGCATATAATAGAACTCTCGGAACTATCTCCCCCAAAAATCGCTCGAATAAGTACGAAGATTAGAAATTTCGGAAGAAGTTTGGTTCCCCACATAGTATTTCCACTGCGTAGAATTCTCGTCTGGGAGCTCGAGGAGAGTATACTCTGGGTGGTAATCGGGCGCGCCAGGTGTTGCGTAGGGAAAATAGGTGGCGACTAAATCACATCCGTTAACCAGGTTTTTTCAGGGACAAAGCTTCTCACGATAGGGCAAATCCTTACTATCCCCATAGAGATGGGCCTTGGACTGTTGTTCACTCCACCCCGGCTGCACTTGCCTATTCGTATAAAAGTTTGTCATGTCTGTGATGTTAACAGGACCAGAGGTCAACTGTACCACGCCGTCGCTCTCCAGATTGAAAGATAGACCCAGCAAGGCCACTCCTATTTGCGCCGCCTAATAATAACGTAATCAGCCCAAGCGGCCAAGCGAGTGAGAGAGGGGCGGAAGCGCTTCGGTGCATACAATTCCTAGCAATATCCAAGCAAAGCAAGCAATACATAGGAGCGGCCGCCCGGTGGAAATCCGCATCAATTCCAAGACACTTTGGAAGCTGGACAGGCTGAGAATGAGGTCGACCTGACACCCAAAATTAAATATCCAGATCAACGACACCAGGGCCCGGATGTCATCAACCAACCTCTCTAAGCGAAAACTTCTTCGAAGCCAGAATTTTCCACCTCATCACGCTAGCCATGGCTTTGAACGATGACTATGAAAAAAAAGCCCACACATGTCAGTTTCCCACTTCACCAACTACAAAAACGGAGCCAACGCTCCCCCCAAGAAAGACCAACAATTATATTCATACTCAAAATCAAGGAGATGCCAACGTATAGGGCATTAAACACCCGCTTCTCTATCTTGGAAAGCACCATCTTATCCTGATAAATCTTGAAGGCAGCGATCGTCCCCGCGCACGCTACAAAACTGAGGATAAACCTCGCGGTAAACTTGGCCAGCAACTTCCACGCCTGACTCGAAAATAAGAATTCTCTTCCGAGCGTCTGCTGGTCTCCCCTTGACAGGAAGGAGTACTTTGTTTGCAGGGCATCCGGACTGAAGCCACCGGGAGTCCCGGGACTGAACATCATTTCGTGGGACTCCCGGGGCAAACCGGGGGAGGGCCCGGGGGAAGTGGTGTAGGTGGAGTAGTCCTGGCTGTAGCGTGAGTAGCCCGCTGTCCGGCCATCATAGGGATCATTCGAGGCGAGCGGGCCAAAGTAGCCGCCTTGTTGTTGGGGGAATGCCATGATAATATTACGATACCTGAAAAGGCACAAAAAGACTAACACTCAATTCCCACAAGTCGGGGAGGCAGGCGAAGAGGGGGGAGAAAAGAGAAACGAGAGAAAGAGCAGGACCAGTAGCTTAAGACTCAAAAGTGCCCCCTCCCCCCCTCCTTCCACAGGATCCGGCCGCACCACACTGACTAGTACCGAAAGAGAAAAACACAATAGGGTACCGTAGTACAGTACCAGGGCCCCTCTATCTGTCTAATTCTGTCATCCTGGGTTACGCTCTGCCGTTACACAAACCCGCCAATATTATGTACGGTATTTTTGCTCCTCAAGGAGTGATCACTCGCCGTGGCATCCCAGGCTGTATTCGGAACACCGGTATGAGTGCGAGACCGCCCGTACCAACACTGGCAGCAAGAAGAGGAAAGAGAAATTCCCAGAAAAAAAATACCTACTCCTCCACCATCAAGACCTCGGAAGGTGTCCCACCTTCGCGCTTAGTAACAGAATAGGACGAACAGAGTTCAGTACTGTAGACGCGTACGGTCGAGTATTACTGTACGAGTGCTAAGACGGCCCAAGTTGCAGTAGCACGCTGCCATTTTTACCACTATTTTTATTTACTCGAGTACAAAGTCAGGTGCATCTTCCACCCCCTGCTCCATGCTGCCGCCACAATTGCCCTACCGAAAGCAGATACCCCTCAGCGGCCAGACTGAGAGCAAGAGGCATCAACCCTTCCAACCCAAGCCATTGGTATCTTTTTTTGTATTACATGTAATAGATTGGGAGCACCATTTACAGAGAAAGGGGGAACAAGTAATGTTGAATAGTTGGCTGGCTGGCAAATTGGCAAGCTGCGGCTGACACTCCGGAAACAACTCCCGAGGCACCTTCAACTTGGCTGGATCGGAGGCACCCAAGCATTTGAAGGAGTATGCTACCGAAACTTCATCAACACAAGCTTTCCATGGGGACCATAGGGCCGGTAGAGTTGTCGGTACATTGGCAGTAATACGGTGATTGTCCTCGCTACCATGAAACCCACGCGGTCTCGTAGGGTCCTCAAAAGAGCTCCCAGCAGGGGCCCGTCTCAAGGCGCCGTCGGGTAAAAGTCCCGAGCTCCATCCCTCCTGAAGCTTCTACAAGTAGTCACTCAATGAAGCATCTAGTGGGCACCACACGTTAAATTAAGCTCGCCCTTTCACCATTAGGCTCTGTGAGGCTGCTCAGCACCTAATAGTCGATCATCGGCTATCAGGCACACCACATCGTTACCGGTGACCAGAATTCAATCGTCGCTGGTATTTGCATGTCCAGCCTCAGGCAAAGTGCTGCCTATCGCACGGTATACTCCGTCCGTAGTAGCCTTATCCGGCCTTCTATCCAAACGCCAAGCCTATAATAGAAAGGAGCAGAATCCTTATCAATCCAAATATCACATCCCTCCGTATTGCGTAAAAGCTGAGGCATCGCAATGTGCTTCTACAAAAGGGCACAGCACAAAGTGGGCGCGACCGCGGTGGGCAACATTTTCACTTGCTTCCGCACCACAAGATCCAATAACAGCAAGAACACACGGTCAAAACAAACCATATTCAGGTTGCCCTTCCTTCCCCATCAAAGCTTGCGAGTCTGAAAGTGCCCTTAATTCACATCGGCCTTGTGGCCGTCCGCCAACATCACCCTGATAGCACCGAGCAATCAGCAAATCATGAAGCCCATTGATAAAAAAGTAGACACCATTTTTTAGAACCTCGCGGAAAGTACCGGTAGCGATATGATCCATCCCCTTATTATTAGTAACAACACTAAGGAAAAACAAGCCTTTACGGTAACCTGTTTTACCGTTGGTCCTTGTGCTCGAGCACAAGCAGCGGAACGAGTACAACTCTCCTCTTTGCCAAGCGATGCCATGAGTGGTCGAGCCGCGGAGGATGGTCGACACATGAAGCATGTGAGGTTTCAAGCCGGGTGGTGCGGCGCGTCCCTCCTATCGCTGATGCCGTGCTCGAGCAACTGGGACTCACGCAAAAAGGCGATCACGAAAGCTGTGGGGGCCACTCACACTTCCGTGATTCTAGAAGCACAAAAGGACGCCTTCTGAGGGGAAGAGAAACAGGGGGGGGGGGCGGAAGTACCGGACTCGAGCACAAAAGTACTGTACCTCCCCGGTCAGAAGCGTCCCCCAACACTTGAAGGCGAATTTAGTATGGACGCCCAGACCCGCAGAGGCTCTTTGCAATATCGTAGAAATTTTTGATCGCTGTGGCCGGGTACCGGCACTTCATGTCAACAGGTATGGTACGCACCGCGCCTACAAGTGCTTTGTAATCCAAGACTGTGGAGTGGACCCTTTAGCCGAAAACTCCCTAGTTTGAGTTCGTGTGCAACATCTAATGCGCTCGAGTAGACTTGGAAAGAGTAGCAATTGTGGAGGGCAAAGTGTACTTACAAGTGCAGCAAGCCAGACCTTTGTTGTATTGTTTCGTTGGATTGCGTTTCCACCACAAAGTTGGAGGCGTTTAGTGGCTTGGCATGTGGTATCGAAAGCTCCCATCTTCCACATCCAGTGCCGGCAATCCATATTCGGTGTTGCACCCTACCCCCCCCCCCCCCATCTTCCATTCCAACACGGAGTCCCACTCAAGACCCACTCGGGCGGACTTGGAGGGTTGTTTCTCGATGTTTCTGTGGTGTGTATATCTCTCGATCGAACAATACCGACACCCGGCCAGGTCTCCGACAACTCAAATACCAGTATGGAAAGTGCTCGTACTGATACATCACCCCCCCCCCCCTCAAGGGGCAGGGAGCCAGGGAGCGGATTGACATTGCACCAAGCGCTTCTTATACACCCATCCCACGGGTCATCTCAACACTGTCGGGCGTTGATGACCCGTATCCCCCTAACTAGCGGCGGTATCACAGCCTGCCAAGAGTGCTACTGAGTCTGAATCGGTCTTTTTTGTTCACGGCGGGTCACCTTCATACCCGATCGACCCTGTTCACTAATAGCGGGTACTTTTGTCACAGACATACCCCCCCCCCCCAGCACATTCTATGCGACACGATTTGCGAGAAATCGATTTACAAGTATCTGGCAAGTAGAAGTCGAACACAAGGGGGATCCTGGGAGCTGAATTTTGTATGGGGTCACAGATGCGCACAGACAATTCGCCATACAAAATGTTGACCCCTGTGTTCTGGTTCTTCATGCCGGGGACTTGTATAAGTCGGGCGCCGCATTCGACCTTGACCACACCCCGGTTGCCCCCGAACCCTCAAAAAAAACTTATATTAGTAGCCTTACGTGACCAGAATCAACCCCTCCCAACAAACCCGACCGACCGCGCCCTCCGATCCTGGAAACTCTCATCGTTTGGTAGAGTGGCAAATACGGTGCCACTCGTTCCTGTTCAGACTGCCGGTGCCTCAAATCTAATGCACCTATATGCACACTTTTACCGGCATTCCAGAGCAGCGCTCTACGAGTATAACAACAGGTCATCTAGTTAATCAAGCACAACCCCAATCTCGCAGAAAGGGACTTCTCCTTAATTTTCTTTCCCCATTCGGATCGATTTTTTCGACTAGAAATTACCCTCCAATCTCGCGCTTCGGTTAGTCTCTAAATCGCTCGATCCTAACCGCGCCGCATGCCACCCCTACCAGCACACGATGAGCAATCAATCTGCGAGTGATAGCATATGCTGAGGCGCGGAAATTTAGAGAATGGGGCGCGAGGCTTTTGGGGGGGGTGAAATCTAGTACGTTTATTTGGAACGAATAGCGGCAGGGGGCCAGGGATTGACTACGGTGGTTGCGGTGGGGCGCCGGTACCTCGTCTGGATGATTATGGCATACATTTACATTTATGCCTTGCGAGCATTCTGCGAACAGTACTTTCCGGAGTCGGGGGGGAATCCCATCGGGCCTCCATATGCCAAAACATAAACGTGGTTGGATAGAAGAACCTCGGAGAGCCTAGGAAGTTACGGTTAGCAGCCGAGACCGAAATCCGAGTGAGGGGTTGTGACAACGAGCGGAATGTCAGTCGCTATTGAACATACCGTACGATACCACTCTCTACTAATCGTGTGCAGCCCCTCACTTTCCACCTCTTCTATCCCTCTTGCTGTCTTTCAGACCCTCACCTGCAACATTACCCAATTCAAGAGTTTTAGCTCATCCCATTCCCTCTCACCCAGTTTCAATTTCCTCATCAGGGCATATTCCGACGAAGGGCATAAACAGATCATTCGCAGTGCCTCTCCTTTCTATCCATAACCCGATTAAGTCGCTGGAGGCAGCCCATTCGTCGGAGGCGACTGTAGAAGCTCCCTTATATTTTGGAAGTTAAAAGTTATCCATCATTTCACCTGTTCTGTATAATAGTTATACCAATTTATAGAGTTAATCCCCCGGATCCCCCGTCTCAATCCAGCAGAAGTGCGTGGAAGAATAGAGACATGCGTGTGGCAAAGGAGGGAGATATATGTGTAACGATCATGGATCGACCAAGATGCCTTTATTGTAGTTTATATAATACTATGAGACTCCATTTTTTTCTATCGAAATCCGGGTATCGGGCCAAATAACGGAATTTATGATCCACCGTATCATACCTTTCCCACCTCCCCGCCAGTTAGTTCCATCCACTTCTCGCTATACCATTTACTCCGGGATCAACTATCCCTCAATTCGGAATTAGGACTTGACACAACCCTCTCTAATCCCTCGTTTCCCTAGCATCAGATCACCCACTCTTCATATACACCCCCTCCTCTCGAAAAATCATGCAAAACCCCACGTAGCAAAGTATTATACACAAGTAAACTTACCCAACACTAGACCTTCCCACAACAGCAAAATAACCCCCCCCCCCCGTTACAGACCAAGCTCTACTATACATTTTAGTTAGAAACCCATAAATCCTCGCTCGACTACAAAGCGAATCCCGTGGGGGGGGGGGGTGTTAGGAGGGTATGGTGTACATGTGCATTCCTATCTCATGGGATTTCCCCCCGTTTATAAAGGGTGATGTCTAAGGACAGTCGACATGGGAGACATACTTCAAGAGGAGAGGACGGTGGCTATTTCCACGAGGCAGTGGCTTAAATGGTACTGGGGATTGCCGCTTGGCGAGAGTTTAGCAGCGCTACCACCCTCGCATGGCCAAAAGCAGTAGCGAGCGAGAGCGGTGTCGAGCCGTAATTATCTGGCTTGTCGGGATTGACCTCTTCCCGTCCGAGGAGTATTTTCACCACTCCCTCATGTCCTTCCAAAGCGGCATACGTGAGCGGTGTCCAGCCGTAATTATTTGGCTTGTCGGGATTGACCTCTTCCCGTTCGAGGAGTATTTTCACCACTCCCTCATGTCCTTCCAAAGCGGCATACGTGAGCGGTGTCCAGCCGGAATCACTTGGCTTGTCGGGATTGACCCCCCCCCGTTCGAGGAGTATTTTCACCACTCCCTCATGTCCAAACCCAGCGGCATACGAGAGCGGTGTCCGGCCGTACTTATTTGACTTGTCGGGATTGACCTCTTCCCGTGCGAGCAGTATTTTCACCACTCCCTGATGTCCTTCCTGAGCAGCGAACGAGAGCGGTGTGAAGCCGTAATTATTTGGCTTGTTGGGATTGACCTCTTCCCGTTCGAGGAGTATTTTCACCACTCTCTCATGTCCAAACCTAGCGGCATGCGTGAGCGGTGTCCGGCCGTAATTATTTGGCTTATCGGGATCGACCTCTTCCCACTCGAGTAGAGTTTTCACCACTCCCGCATGTCCATTGTGAGCAGCCCATGCAAGTGGTGTGCGGCCAGAAAAATCTCCCCCATTGATATCATAACATCCCATCCCTATCAGAGTAGTCACAACTTCAATAATTCCGAAGAATGCTGCGCAGTGTAGTCCACTGAATGGGAAGAAAGCATCAGATTCCCAATGAGCGAAACCATCTACTCGCGCTAGAAGAAATCGGGTCGATATCTGATCATAATTCCCCTTTAATAGCTCCAGGGCAAGCGATCTTGCGCAGTCAGAGAGCTCCCGTTTCGCATGGACTCCCCAGTACACGGAGCAATATTCCAGAAAGGGCATGGCCCGTGTATCAGGAGAGAGACAGGTCGATAGGGCTTTCACCTGTCTTGAACTCAGATAGGTCAAACAGATTTCCGCCATTGCCGAGTGAGGTCTACTGAATATATCGGGATGGCCGGAAAGATACTCCTGGAGAGTAAAGTGGATCAATCGCACAGTTGATGCCTCCTTATCTATAGCAATAAGTCCTTGACAGCAGCTAGCCAATGTCGATACCGAAGGGACGTTGTCGATATTGAAGTCCGTGGAGCCCAGCTCGACTGCGAGGGCGTGGCAGAGCTCATCTGCCCGTAACGGCCGTTCTGCATGACTGATCCACAACAATGCCGCCATCCCGAGTCTCGATTTATCCCCATCTTGCGCCTTTATCCGCGCGATCGCCGCACCATAAACAGCCCCCAACTCCGCCCCATCCGCCATTTTCCTTAGCTTTTCCCGTCTCCGATAGATTGTTGATTCATGCAATATTGCCTCGATATTTAAGGAAACTAGTAGAAACCTAGATATCTGTCAGCGGATGATGCGGGGTGGGATTCCAAGTATCATTGCCCTACGTACATTTTAGATGCACTCTCGGGAATCTTCTCCAGAATATCTGTTATCAGACTCCCATCCATGGCATCCGGCGTTTCGTCGTCATCCAGCCTTACACGAAGGTATCTGATAATATCCTCTTTGTTAGGACATAGAGATACACTCGCCATATGTCCGCCAAGACGCCTTTCCATCTCAGCCCGAATATGGGGCCTCCCAGTGATGAATATTCGTGTGCCCGGGGCCTTCTCCAGGATTTGTTTAAGCGAATCAAGGATCTTGACTCGATGTACCGCCGCACATTCGTCAAGAGCGTCTATGCACACAAATGTGGGCTGCAAGGATGTGATGGTCTGTAGCATCTTCACAATATCAAGAAGCTGCGGTTCCCGTCCTCCAATGGCCTTTTTCTGCTCTTGAAAGGCCCGTGATATATCTTCTGGGATCGCTTCCATCCCGCTAACTATCTGTTTTAGCAAGGAACCCAGCATGGCTGTGGCAGACTGCTCCTTCCGCGCCGCAAAGTCAAAGTAAAAACACGTAACAGTGGCGTTTTGGCCTCTAGATCGGTCGCACAACCTGTCCACTACCAGCGAACTAATATCGTGGCATGTTAGCACCAACCCTTCCTCTTCTCTCCCCATAAATAATCTTTATTACGGTACCTAATAAATGTTTTACCAGCCCCTGGATCTCCATAGCCAAACAAGACCGCCTTATCACCTTCACCTTCCCCACTCCAGTCATGCCAACTCCTGAATTCTTCGGTTTGCATGAGCCATTCCCCAATGTTGTCGACGCGGCGCTCTTGAATATCCCGATGGCGTAGCCTGGGCTCTAGAGGTGACAGCCAGGTTAGGAGTTGAGACCGATCATCGGCAACAGTGTACGAGTAGCTGTTCGACACATTATTATTAAAAGAGTTCGTGTTAAAGGAGTGAGACATTTCCGCTATTGTAGAGGAGATATTGAAGGTTCTTGGTTGAAGAATTTCTGGGAGCTGAACAAAAGCGGGGGTCTTCGACTCTTCAGCCTTTTTAATAGACGCGGGGCTTCCACACAAGCCACCCAAATGTGGCAAACCAATGTCGCCTTGATGCCTGCCTTATGCTTTTGCCCCCACTATACTCGAGTACAGTACACGGCGAGAAACCCGCAACAAATCACCATGTAATACACCACCGCACTCCCGGTAACCCACACTTCACAAGAAACGCAAACAATACACCACCACCAGCAGAATCCCAATCCACGAACTATCCATGAAGTATCTGCGGAAAAGCCCACCGTATACCCCCCCCCCCCACTCTGTACCAAGTTGAGGAGTCCCCACCTCCCATTTATCCCAGTGCCGAACTCGAACCGTGACCGACCTAACCTAGCAGCGGTACTAGAACACACCGGCAATGGGGCGCCGTTCCACCCAGACAGAAGCCAAACCCCACCAAAATCGCAGGTTCCCGAGCTACTTTCCCTCGGCAGACACCTCGAGCCTATCTTTGGGAGCTTTTATTTATATATAAAAATAGCACGTCCAAGTACAAATCCACTCCAAATTCCCATCTCAAGTTTGTTCAAGTGCGATAGAAGAGCTGTGGACACACGACCCGAGTAGGCTATCGCAATACATCTTTCCAATATATGATAATATCATACAAAACCCGGTCTTGGCAGGTGCGATATCATACCTTGGGAAAGGAACCTTCAACTCTTCACTGCTGTGCTCTAGCAGAATTGAAGGGAAAGATAAATATAAAAATCCCACACTTTTTTACATGGGTGCTACTCTTGCGAATTACTTTTTTCATTTTGTCCCATAGTGTTTTTGGTTACGATGTCATAGCTCGAAAACCGGCAGTTTTGGTGTGTGTTTCGACCTCCGTCTGGTTATGATATCATACTACTGTGAACGAAGCCTACGGAGTTTGTTGAAGATCTCGTAGGTGAGGTGAATAAATATGAACTGAATACGCTTGTAGAATCCGGATCAAGATTGTGCGTTGTCTCTTGGGTACCAGACCATGATACTTATACCTCAGAGAGGTATCTAGATACAGGACTAATGAGCGAGCTCCCACCATGCCTAAAAAGGCGTGCTTCCATCACATTGAAGCCATTATTCCAACACTCCCACACTTCAATTATTTCCTTGTAAATAAAAGAAACAAAAAAGGAAGAAAGGAAGACAAGGCAGAGAAAATACCCAAAGGAAGAATACAGAACTTGTAGCCTCATTAAAAACCCATTATCCACTGCAAAACCCTGTGGGAAAAAACTCTTTGGATAGGGGAAAAGAGTGCTACACAGGAGAAAGACAGAATAGGAAAGTAAAAGAAACTATATAGTAATATTCTTCTAGGATGTCCATTCCCGTAGTCCCATATGGTGTAGATGAGGCCAGAATGTTGTGGCCAGCAAGGACTTGGTCATAATATCAGCCAGGTTGTTGTTGGTGGAAACATGCTGGTGGTCGATTTCTCCATGTTCGAAGGTCTCACGTATGTAGTGGTGCTTTATTTCAATGTGCTTTGTTTGCTCGTGAAATCTTGGGTTCTGAATCAACTTAATAGTAGCCTGGTTGTCGATATAAAGAACAATGGGTGCATTCGGTAGAGCTGCTGACTTAGCTGATCCAGATTTTGCAAGAGCAGAGAACAACTCGTGAAGAATTCGATGAAGCCAGATAGCCTCTTTAGAGGCCTCGCTTGCTCCTATATATTCTGCTTCTGTCGTTGACAAAGCAATAAGCGATTGTTTCTTGGCCTTCCAAGAGATTGCAGTCTGGCCATCAAGGAAGATGTAGCCAGAGGTAGAGTGGCGATCGGTGGTGTCTCCAGCCCAGTCGGAATCTGTGAAGCCTGTTATTGGACTATCATGGGCCTTTGGAGTCTTTGAATGGCTAAAGGTGAGGGATTGCTTTTGTGTTTGCTTGAGATATCGCAAAACCCGCTTGGCCATTCCAAGATGATGCTGTTGTGGTTTTGCTGTATTCTTGGAGAGGACTGAGATCGAGTAGGCCAGGTCTGGCCTTGTTCCTAACATGAGGTACATGATCCCCCCTACAAGCGACTGGTAAGTCTTTTGCTCAGACTCTGAGAGATAGGTTGTATCTAGATGAGAACGAGATCCTGGCTCCAGAGGAGTCGTATGGCCATTACAGTTTTGTAGCCCAAATCTAGCAAGCAGGTTAGCAACAAAGTGTGATTGGCCTAGCTGAATCGAATCCTTAGCCTGGTTTACTGCAATTCCAAGGTATTGCTTAACCGCTCCCAGGTTTGTGATCTCGTAGTGTGACTGAAGTGCTTCTATTACTTCTGTAAGCTGCAGCTGATTGTTGTTGTGACCACATATAAGGATATCGTCTACATAGAGTAGAATCATCATAGCTCGAACAGAAGATAGGTAGAGGTTTGGGTCTGCTCCACTTGCAGTAAATCCTAGACTGCAGAGAACGGCTGCAATATCCTTGTACCATAGTCGTGGGGCCTGCATCAGGCCGTAGAGCGCTTTATTGAGCTGGAGGACGGAGAGCGGTGTGAGATCTTGGGCGAGTACAGGGTCCAGCCATTCGATCCCATCTGGGATAGCAATAGCAGTCTCCTCATCGATCTTAGGATTTAGGAAGGAAGTAACCACATCAAGATGATAAATGGTAGCATGGAGTCCAAGTGCTATTGCGATGTATATTTGGAAAGTAGTTAGCCGTGCCACAGAAGCGAAAGTCTCACCATAATCAACTCCTGGAACTTGTTCAAATCTCCTGGCAACCAATCTCCATCAGCAAAAAAACCTTTTTCACCGGACGTATCGAGCCCGCGTCCGGACGAAGCCAGTCCGCTCTTTGCCTCCCGTCCTTCCGGATCTCCTGAGCCCTCTTTGCCTTTCATCTCTTGCGTCTGGT
>Ga0307517_10004296_pt1 | contig 21962 bp, 22 predicted proteins | sample 23_EM_MG_FD_194515 | JGI IMG/M metagenome (GOLD analysis project Ga0307517, IMG submission 194515) | Populus trichocarpa ectomycorrhiza microbial communities from riparian zone in the Pacific Northwest, United States - 23_EM | ecosystem: Host-associated > Plants > Roots > Unclassified | place... | reverse complement strand
ACTTCACATTCAATGTTTTGACCGCGCGACTTGAAGATAGAACAGTCAAAGAAAATCTTGGCGGATACGATGAGCCTCTGCTCCAACAGATTGCAATCTCTCTCTCTTGACGTTCCTCCACAAGTCTTATGCGGGTTGCAACACAATAGCTTTCAGTTTCATCATCTCACGCAACTCCAAATGTCATTATACGTAAACTATCAACCTCTGTCGGTATTGAACCCAACAGCGAGTCCAGAAAAGATCGTGTTAGTCGGAGCGGAGTCCTTCCGTTCTCTACAGATTTCATGGAACCGTCTTATCTCTGTAACAATCTCCTCTTTATGGTTGGAAGACGTCACGCAACTCTTCCAACAAGCGTCGCAGATGACTTTTTGTCGAATTTCTTTACTTCCGCGCGACCCCGATAACTCCTCGATGCCTCCGATTATTCATCATAGACTGAAATCATTGGAATTGGATCAGTCAGTAATCTGGGGTGTGGCACCTGATCTTCTTGGTTCCCTCACACTTCCTTGTCTCCAGGAGGTCGAGATCTTCGAAATTATTCACCTGATACAACTTTCTGCCCTTGTGCGCCGGTCATCCTGTCCTTTGACAAAGCTCACATTCGTGTTATACCTGGAACAAGTTGAGTACTCTTTCGACGAATTGCAACCTTTGCCTGGGGTGACTGACCTAGTGGTAAAATACTGGGTGTACGACAAAGGTGACGCGATGATAAGACTTCTTCTCGAAGGATACTTTCCAGATCTGCGCCATCTTACTCTTGGACTACGACCTTTTGACATGCTGTGGAATATTGGCGCCATTCCCTTATTGCTCAACCGTAAACGACCGCGACCCGATGAACCGAACGGAGGAAGACTCCACAAATTCATCGTCGTAGGCCGTTGCCGCTTTGATCGCATGTGGAATTCGGTTGACTGGGAATCATTGAGGGAGTTGGGCATCGCTATGAGGGAGGATGGATTTGAATTTTTTTAAAAGCAGTGGTTTGTCAAGGCTTGGAAATGTAGAACATTATCAAGAAAAGTTGTATATTTTTCTGGACCTGGTTGCACTAATGAATTGGTCACAGAAACGTCGACAGGGAAGAATCTTTCACGCCTATTTCGCTGCATGTCGAAGAGGGACGTGCTCAAACTGAATCTCGTCAGCATCAATTCGTTGATGTCCTCCACGTCCCTTTCTCGAAGATATCTGACAATGTTATCCTTGTCTGCGTTAAGCCAACTTGTCTGACAAGCGATTCAGACGAAGTTGAAAAAAAAAGAGTACGAGTACTAACGTGAGGTTCATATATAAGGAGCAGTCAGCACCATGGATGAATTAACAATACGGCCGCGATTATGAGTGCATACAAGTAGCTGCCTCCACACAAAGGAGGTGGAGTGGAATGCAAGAAAATCATAGTCTATATCAAGTCTAATCAACGAACACTCTGAGTAAATCAATCACGGCGCATCAAGAAAAGGAATACAAGAAAGAAGATGTATTCAGAGTAACGGGAATATTATGAGCACATGACAGGAATATGTATGGTATGCAAAAAAGTGGAGATGTGGAAGGTAGCCGTGACAGAAGATACAAGGAACCAAAAAAAAAAGACTTGAGAGGTATAAAGGAAAGTCCTTTATTAGGATGTTAAAAGTGATGTGTGGTGGATCATAGATCATGGGAGACCGAGCATACTCTAGCATGGATTCATCTGCATCGTACCGACCATAGTCCTCATATCAACCGGCGATCGAGGCTGCTCGGTTCTCAAAGAGGAAACCTCCATCCTCAACCTGGAAACTGCTGCGTTCGTCAGGATATTCATAGCCTCACTGGAAGACGTGTCCCCGTGCATCACAACACCGTCCATGACATTGTCAGGCTTCTCACTTTTATTGAAATGACTGTATATCGTTTGAGGGACAGAAGAAGTGGAGGATGTAGCGGGGTGAGAACCATAACGAGGTGGATAAGCGTCGTAAATCGTACGTGGACGAGCAGGCGGGGAGGCAGGGGAAGCAGGCTCGTCGTCCTCTTCTTCCTCGGCGTGAGAATGAGGTAGTTGGCTCCCGCCTTTACGCCGTGTGGTGGGAGCAGACAGCGTCAGTTCGGTATGAGGATCGTCCTGCGACGACCCCTTCTGGTGCGGAGGAGATTCGTCGGAAAGTGAGTTGGCCTGACGGTGGACTTTAAGGTGTTGTAATAGATTATCGTGTCGGTTAAAATACTTTTCGCACAAGGGGAATGTACATTTGAAAGCTGCATCCAAAAGAATTTCAAGGCTCAATTACGAGAAGAGAATGCTTAAAGACGAACGTACGCTTTTCATGAGTGTGAATGGAACGGATATGTCGCTTGAGGTGTTCTCCGCGATGAAAACACTTGCCACACCCCTCGACAGAACAGACATACAGTCTAGTGTCGTTTTGATTCAGGTCAGGGTCAGTGGAGACTTGCGTAGGAACTCTTCTGCCACGACTCTTCTTTGTTAAATTTGGAATAGGAGTGGGCAACGAGGCGCGTGAACGAGGCAGGCGGTTCGGTTGGTCCGTTTCTGACATAGAGGAGTGATAGAAAGTGAGTTGAGCCTTCTGGTTCGAAGGTAGAAGAGGCGTAGAGCTCGTCGAACATAAAGACGCCTCACGGGTGGATGGTGGCATCGGACTTGCGGATTGATGAGTATGAGAACTCCCTGAATCCAGAGCTTCAGGAGAGTTGGATGTCGTTTTACGTCGTTTCCGGGCAAGTGGAACTCGTTTTTTGGATTCAGGGATGTAGTCGTCATCTCTTGTAGGACGCTTTGCAATTGTTCCTGTCTGAGAGCGAGTTGTAGGACGTCGTGCATTTGGCGGTGCAGTTTTGCTCATCTTCGATGCTCTAGAAGTCTCCAGCGCAGTGGCGGGACTAATTGCCTAATGACGGAGGTATTAGTGCACACAGAAAAGGTGAAGTGTGGCGTTTAGGACTTACCGTGTCATTATTCACGAAACTCAGTCCATCCTGTGTAAACAGCGTATCAACGGACATTCTCTTGGTCTTTCGAATCCAATTAGGGGATACACGCAATGAAAGCGGCGAACCAATGTTAGCCTGCCAGTGACCAGTCAGCTCCACGATTTCTTCAAAACAAGGTGTAAAGCTCACGAGTGGTATAGCTGTCCTCCACCAAGAAAGGGGAATGGTTCGAAGGTCTGTGGATAGGGGTCTGTGGAGGTGTCAAGAAGGCTTTATATCCATGAGCCCCTGAGTTTTTCGCGCTGCACGTGGCAATTACGTAATCTGCACATCCTGCAGCCCGGACGCATTGCAGTTGCACTGATTCCGAACATGATTCAAACAGGTCTGATCCCCAACGCGCACAATGACCTGGTTACGGACGCGTCGTACGACTTTTATGGTCTGCGTCTGGCAACATGCAGCTTGGACCAACGGTTCGTCCAATTTTGTCCGCTCAATTTGTGCTTTTTTTTTATTCATGACCCTGTGTAGAATTAAGATATGGGAAATTGACGAAAGCAACAACTGGAATGTCGAAGATGACTGGAAGGTGAGCTTTTTATTTTAATAAAAACACTCTCACTCTCAATATAATAAATCAGGCCCATGATGCATCCATTTCGAAACTGAGTTGGGCACACCCAGAGTTTGGCCCCATAATCTCATCTGGTTCGTTCGACAGAACGGTGAAGATTTGGGAACAAGTGTCAATCCCTGAATCCGAACAAAATTCAAGTGCTAATGCAGGCAGTCAATCCTACCTGTCTGGCTCGTCGCGTTGGGTCGAAAGAGCAATATTATCAGACGCCAAGGGGACTGTCAGATCCGTCGAGTTTTGTCCACATTACTTTGGATTGAAGCTGGTGCGTATTATTTTTCCGTCCGAGAAGCCAAAAATTCGGATTTTTATTCCAATTCGAAAAGCTAACATTTAACACCCCATCAGGCCACAATTTCTACAGACAACATGCTCCGAATATACGACTGCGTCGAACAACCATCCCTTGCATCCTGGCAACTAACAGAAGAATTCGACGTCCAATCAGCAGCTCCATCCCACCAACCAGGTCACTCCCACAACCAATCACTCGGTCTCGTCACACCGACTCAAACGTACACAACACCCGCCCCGGGGATGGTGGGGGAGGCAGGCGCTTCTGCTTCTCTCGTCACGCAGGCATTGCAGCAACAGCAACAGCAACAACAGCAACAGCAAAGCACTGCCGCTACGACAGCAGCGCAAAGGCAGCAGTTGGGCAATAAAGAGGCAGACGGGGGTTGGTGTCTTTCGTGGTGTAAAGATAAGTATTGGGGTGAAGTTATCGCCGTAGGATGTGGAACGAGTGGAGTTATCAAAGTAATGAACACTTTCTGTCAATCATAGAGGAAAAAGACCAACTTACACACATCCCTTCCTTTTATAGATCATCCAAATCAATGCCCGACGGTCCACTGTGCTTCTCTCTCTCCCTGCATCCTCAAACACCGCAATAAACACCACAACAACTCACCCTCCTCCATCTCCACTGCAACCATCGGCAACACCTGCTTCTACTCTTCCCCTCGCCGCTCAAGGGGAAACGACTCAAACAGAACTACTACGTCCGCCAGTCATTCCACCGCCACCACCACCAACCAACGCCATCTCCTCAGTCGCATGGGCACCTTCCTGCGGGCGATCCTACCACCTCATCGCCACAGGCGGACGAGACGGACATGTTCGAATATGGAAAGTCAAACCAGGAAACGACGGTTTCTACGGCGGAAGTGGTGGCGGCGGCAGCGGCGAAAATGGAGGTGAAGACGACGTTAATAGTGGAGAAGACGATGACGATCCAAAGTGGATAGCGAGTGTCGTAGCCGATTTTGACCAGCACAGGTCCGCAGTTGGGAGAGTCGAATGGAATATAACAGGGTACTTCAGTCTCTCTCTCTCTCTAAATTTGGTCTTTTTCTCTTGACTAACATTCACGTATTATCCAGCACCGTACTCTCGTCGGCTGGAAACGACGGTCGGGTCAGGTTATGGAAAGCTACTGTCGGAAATGTCTGGAGATCCGCAGGGAGCCTAGGCGTCGAGCAAGCCGATGATTCCAGTCTTGAAAGCGAGAAAAAGGATGTCGAAATGGATAACTAACTTATTAAACCGAGGTACTCGGTGATCTAGAAAGTCCTTATTCGTTCTTATGTAAAATAGAATCGCGTTGCATTCATCAACGACAAAAGGCAGTAACTTATAGTAAATCATTATCAAAATCCAAAAGCACGCAAAAGGCGCATAAGTCCACAGTTTTCGACGTAAAAAGTAGGGAGCTGGGTAATAGAAGAAATAAAAAACCTTGCAACACCCAACACCCATAAGACATAATGATGACCCATTCAATTGATTTCCCAAGTCTCGTTTAACCAGCAAGACTAACATCCACACCGGAACCCTCAATGCGAAATCCAGACTCTTCTTTCAACTCGTCCTCAACAGATAGTCTACCCTCCTCCGTAAGCTCCGCCCAACCTGTATCGTAGTTCTTCTCGAAATATCTTGGGGTAAATCTATATCGGAACGATTAACACATGCACGAAAACACCCTTCAAAACGAGAAACTCACTCAACACCCGTCTTTTTCCTCTCAGCAGCCTCATCTCTCTGCCTTTGTTCAATCTGCACCTTCTCCTTCGTCGCATCCGAATATTCCTTCGTCACCAGCTTATCCGTCACGGTCTCCCACAACTTTCGACTTTCCCTTGGGTGTTGTTTTTCCAACGGACGAACAACTTTGGGAATGATATCAAGCACAGACACATCCAAGAACGGCAACCACGGTTCATTCGCTCCACTTCCACCAGCCAAACTATACGCAGAGCCGTAGCCAAGGCTTGAGAGAACATCACCCCTGGAGAACGACGCCAACGGCGTCGACGGAACCGGTAGCTTCACGTGAGAGGGCGCAGGGGATGAAGCCGTCGAACGCATACTCCCAGTCCCTTGACGAAGCGCATAGGACCCCACACCGACTCTGCGCCACTTGATACCTCCCTTCCACGACCCTTCAAAGCAAGCAACGACCCTGTCCTTCGGAACATGCTTCACCTTCGTCCATTCCTCACATCTCTCCTCATCAGTCTCATACACAAGATGCATCACCCCCTCCAACAAGAAGTGCGCTTTGCCCAGCCACGACTCCTCTTTATACTCTATAATCGTCCTGAACCTGCCGTTGTTCCCCTCCTGATCCCCTCCTGCATCTCCCTCACATGTGATTATTATCGAATCCGAAATCGTAACATAAAAGTTGCCCCTCAATATCCCATTAACACTCGCAACAGGATGTGTAATCCTGTAACTCTCCCCTTCCCCAGGCCCACCCGTCAACCGAATGAAAATCCCCCGGTTGAACTCCCCGGGAGAAACACGTAGAGTAGTCCCCGAAACCTTGGCAGATATCTGGTCGATGCCCAGCATCTCGATCTGTCTCGAAGGACATGTCGCAAAATAGGCCGAAACAGGCGGGTGGTGCGATATTTGTTCCGTTAGGTAAACCACTCTCACTGGTTGTTCGCCATCCGAGCCAGAAGAGGGTGACAAGTTCAGATTGGAAACTTCAGCGAGATCGTCATCCCCGGGTCGTGTCAGGTTCGTCGATGTAGACGAAGCACCGGTCGTCGTCGTTGTTGTTGCTGTTGTCGAAGTACTCTTCGATTTCGACATGGCGCTGATCCCACTCTTCCCGCTTCTCAAACTCAAGGTGTCCGAAACACCCATATCTTCCTGTCGCAGTTTTTCATCAGCACCGCCTTCCAAAACATGATAGCGATTAGGCGAGACGTCCCAGTGGGCTCTAAAGTGTTCGCCCAGGACTGAATTGTACGGTTTCACGACTTTACCGTGCTAGATAGGGAATGAGGACCCATATTGGACGAAAAGGGAGGGTATTTACCACGAATTTAAGGTCCTTTGTGAATGTGAACCTAATTACGGCCAACATGCGCATGAACGGATCGTCGGAGTCATTGATCCTGGAAATAAATTTGCAAAAAAAGGACAGAGTAAAGTTAGAATCTGCAATGACGAAAGTTGATGATTTTGAACATACGCAGCAAAGTAATCCGGTCTATCCAGATAGTGCGAGTACTCAAGATTGGGTATCGGTTCCAGTAATGAAGCGGGTAACGACAGTCGCCTGTACAACGATATGGTCTTGAACAAGCGTACAAACCAACGACGACTCACATCGACGCAATGTCCTTGACACCAAGACACTTTTTGACGAGTTGCACGATCATCTTGAGCTTTCCACCTTCGCCTGTGTCGCCTGAATCTGGGACAGAGACTGCTGGTTCGGGAGCGTCATCCTCGGCTCTATTGTTCGTGGATGTTGTGGGTGAGGTCGACATTGTATTGCTGAAAATTCTGGCGTGACTGGAGGAAAAGAAAAGGAGAAATGAAAGAAAAGAAGGGAGGAAGAGGATCCAAGGGCGCGGATGGGTTGGTGGTTGGTGGTAACTGGTCCTGGGTAAAATGTCACGATGACACCAAGCTTGAAATGGCAACTTTAGACAGAAGCCAAGATCTACAAGACCGCTATCCAAGTACACCAAAGAATCAGACTATCACCCTTCATAGCATATAAAATATAACCCGAAGAGACCGACCAACTTGAAATTATTTTATTGCCTTGAGTATGTATCGCCGGCAATTGCCGCTGGTCATTTGATGGCGGTCATGTCTTTCCAATTCCCAGATGTCCTCAGTCCTCCAACATGAGCCCACAATTCCGCGATCTCGAAGACCACGATGAGAGTGTGCGCATCGCCGTAAAGGCTCTTGGGGACATGCGCAACGGCGTCGCTCGATCAGATGGCCCGTCTTCGTCCTATGATTCTAAATCACCACCTTCTCTATCAACCGTGCCCTCCTCAATGTCCACCGCTCCACCATCTGCTGAGAACGGCAACAACACATCCTCACCAGGACTCGTCTCACGGGTGTCCCAAATTCCTCTCGTAGGCTCTGCTCTTTGGGCGTATGAACAAGGCAAAGCGTCCTCCCGTGTCGTCAAGGTGCGCAGTCCCGTGAAAAATTCGAATTTATGTCTTCACATGTGATATCTAGTATGGCGCCGAGATGGTCGAGTCCAGCGTAATAACGATATCAAGGCCAGTGATCGACCGACTCCCCGTTGACCAACTCGATCAGTTTGCGTGCAGACAATTAGACAAGGTTCGTGCTCCCCTTTTTCGGGAACCATTTACATGTGATTATCGATCCTCAGCTGGACAAGTACCGCTCCACCTCCGCCGAAAGATCCTCTTCGCCGATTCGCATAGACGCCGTCCAGCCCGTATCTGACACCGCAGTCACATCCGACGACGATACGATACAACCTCTCCAATTTTCAAGAAATTCCAATGTCAGATCACTAGGGAAAAACGTCCCAGGTTGGCTCGAAGGTGCAGGTCTTGAACCCGTATGAAAATTCATATTCACCCTTGTCTCCGATAGCCACGAGTCCCTTTGTAGCTCCACCGCCTTCTCCACCCGATTCACGTTCACGTTCAGTAACCCCCACGCAATTATCCCAATCAAACTGTGACCAAACAGAAGTTGCACAAAGAAGTCGATGGCAGGCTGTGTTACTCGAAGCAGGAGGTTTAAGTGCTGCACTGAGCGAAGATAGTATGCGAAGGTTAAAATATTGTCTCCAATGGTTACAGGTATGGAGTCGTTTTTTTTTTTGGATAGCACTTATTGACCCAAATCTTTCTTCAAAGTATGCCACAGCTCACATCGACGCACAAATTCTTATTCTGAGAGATTTCATAGCCAGTCTTCAACCCTTACCCTCCAAAACCCTCTCCGCTAACCGAAGACCTCCAATATCGGAGGAGCACATGAGACGACTGACAGACGTTCGGCGTGACATCGTTCACACAATAAGACAAGTCGTTGACGTTGTGAGCAAATATGCTGGTGGGGCACTCCCTGAACCTGCGAAGAATCGCGTAAGAGGGTTTATTCTGGGACTTCCTCACAGATGGGCAAGTAAAGCCGGTTCTTCAACGGCTGGCTTTACTGCTGCTTCTGCTGCAACGGCAGTTGAGCGAGAAAGGGGCGTAACAAGTGCGGGAGGCACAGTGGCCGCGGCTGCTTCGGGAACCGGGGCTGCAGTCAGAAGAGGACAGAGGAGAACAGCGCAAAGAGAGCGAGGAGCAGGTTCCGAAAATGGATTCAGATCCTCACCGAGTTCCAGAGCTCCTTCCCCCAATGCATCACCCAGAATCTCACGGCCACTCCTGAGTGGAAGCTTGGAGGGTGATAGGGAGAAGGCTGGGGTATCGGAGGGGTCGGCTATGGTTGCAGCACAACGAATATTAACACTTGCAACCGAGAGTTTGGATATGATGCGGAATGTCACTGGAGTTGTCAAGGATAGCTTGGATCGTGCCGATGCGTATGTGTTTTTCTCTCTCTCGAAAATACTTTACAAATCTAATTGAATTTCAAAAGCTGGGTGGGACGATTGCGCAATGTAGGGTTACAGCGCGGTGTGCAAGAGGGAGATGGCGGTATTGCTCTCGAGGCAACAGAATTTGATTTCTCTCAGCATCATCATCGCCGGACAATCTCAACACAGTCTTCCACCCTTTCGGCTAGTGACGACGCCGAGCTACCCACATCACCCGTTTTATCTGGATCTTCTTCCACCAACTGGAGCATTCCAAGTACACCTGGAAGCTCTGGGTCTTTTGCGTGTCTGCATCCTGCAAAGAACGAAAGCGAACCGATCGGACCTGTCCTGCGTAGTGAGAACGAGTCGTTGCCGGTTGATATTCACCTGATGAGTTTGTCGGGTAGTAGGAAAGAGGGTGGTGGTAAGGTGAACGGAAAGGATGGAGTTGTTGTTATTGGTTTGGACGTTGATGAAGAGGAGAGAAAAATGGATGTTGATATCTAATTTCTTCGTTTTTGGGTCTTTCATCTAGGTTCCCTTGGTGCTCTATTTCGTTCACAACTTGGATATTTCATTTTGTTCTCCGTCTGCCAGTGGTGAATTTCAGATTTGCGTTTTTCTTATCTTTATCCAGATTTGAGACTCATGAACCATGCACAGCCATGATAATGAGAAACTGGGCCCGGTTCAACAAGTCAATCTGTTCTTCAAGTTCGACGCTGTATCACCACATAGAAGAATCGGACTGCAAGATCAATCACACAGGTTGGGAACCTAAACTCAAAAGGATGCGAACGGTGACCATTCTGATCATCTATCAAGTAGCCAAGTCCTCCATTTTTTTAACTTTTCGTAGGAGTATAGCGGTATCGAAAAAGTGGGGGGCTGAGGATTCGCTGGGATGTTCTTTCCTTTCCTGTCTTGAGGTCATTTCATAAAGTACACATGTGGAACGGCATCGTGTTCGAGCAAGGGATTTATGAAATTGAAAATAAGCTTCCTGTCAAGGACTTAGTCCGACTCACTTCAGACCCTCCGAATCTGATGTGCCTTTATCATATCCTGTACGCCCTTCCACCATTTCTCGCGCAATTCACGGGATGCACAGGAAACTTCCCGACTCCAATAATCTGAATCAATTAATCCTGGGAACAGGTGGTCAAGAAAAGAAGAGAGGGCAGTCGCCAATATTGTTGACTCGTTCCAGTCTGGTAAGGGGTCGAATCTGATTGTGTGAAGGTTGTGGGCAGATCGTGTTGTAATTCGCATTTCGGATTGGTCTGGATCGTATATCGAAACCGCAAGGTGCAAAAGTTTGGGACACGCGTCTGCGATAAGAGGTAGTGCTGCGATTGAAAGACTCTGGTTGATTTCACGTGGGCGGTCATATTGAAGCGTCAAATGCTGGAGGTTTGACAGATACCGATTGTTGTTGAGAAACATTGCCAAATGCGTTGTGGAGATACGGAGAGTTGGAACATGAACATCAAATTCTTCAAGTTGTTCGAAGATGATGAAGGGGCTGATTCGAGAACCAAAATCAATCGGTCCAGGCCGCTGTATGGTATAACGTGCACTCGATACCGAAAATGATTGAACCTTGTCGATCATCTTGACTGGGATGAAGCTTTGGATAGACGTGCAGGTATCAAAGCCATAAGCCTGAATCCCGATACCAAGGGAAAGGTGGCATAACGAGGGTGCGTGAACAACCTCCAGAACCTTTCCGACACTTTGAAGAGGACCACTGACAACAAGATCTGTCAACGACATAAATTGGCAAGAGGAGCTGTTTAGATCATTCTTGAACTCGGCGGGTTCTAAATCCATCTCTAGTGACTGTAGAGAGATCATGGAAGATGCGATTTGCTCCAGGAGGCTCAACGAGATAACTGTCGGGTTCCGGAAGTACATCGTGAGATTTTGTACCTTTGAAAAATTTGGCAAGACATTGAAGGTGATGCTAGTGTGATTTCCCTCGACGACGAGAGTTTTGATATGACATGATTTGCGGGCTAAGGTTTCGAGGGAAGATTTGGACCAAATCTCTTCTTGAGGTGATAGAGTGACTTGGGTCACTGTAAGGTCTTCCAGATTTGGCGGGGACAACGTGCGGAGTGTGGTGTGCTGAAACTTGATCAAACCCGCATCGACAGTCAACCCACGAAGTGAGAGAAATGCGTCGAGTTGGTTGATTCTTGTAAGAAAAGCAATGGAAAGGTCCAGATGGATGTTGAAAAGATCCCCTTCATAATGGAAGTGAAGAGATCTGATACGACGCGCATAGAACACCATACGCTGAACATCATCGCAATCCAGCGGCTCAGTAAGTGTCTATATGATGTTGTGAGAATGGCTTGGTCCTTTTTCAGAAACCCAGGGAAGACTCACTGCATTGGCATATTCGGATTCTGAATCTTGACCCTCTTCATCTGAATCATCTTCCGAGTCCTTCTTCCTTAATGCAGGAAGAACTAAATAGAGTGGTGTGATGGTCTCCATCTCACGCCACAGGACGTTCATTGCAGGTTCCAAGAATGCCTTTGAAGTTAATGCAGCCCAGAGAAGGCTCTGTCTTGTTTTGCGTTGGGCCAAACTGTAGTCGTGGCTCATTATGCATTCCAGATTGCACAAATCAAAGTATTCGAAAATACTATGAAGAAGATCATAATTCCTGAGGACAAGAAATGTGGAGTTGAATTGGTGGGCCATTGTAGCAGTGAAGGTGATGACCGTGACAGATGTACTCTGAAAACGTGCACAACTTATATTTGCCTCAGTCAACTTCTCGACCGTTATTGTTCCTAGTAGTAAAGCTACAGCCCACCGTCTGATCTCCTGAGCGAACCGTCGGCTTTGGCAACATCTGCAACGAGAAGGCTTATTACGGAAACCGAACTCGCCCATTCAAATCATCGTAGGCTTTTTCTGACAAATTTTCATGTTGTCCAAACAAGTTGAGCCAATACCGAATGACCCTGCCAAATGTCGATGTGGACTGTACACTGGAAAAATGTTTCTGGTTGACCATAATTGTAGACACATTGAAGTAGGAAATTGCCAGCATTTGTGTTTGAGCAAAAAGGAACCGACAGTGAGACTCGAACTCACAACCTTTGCCTATCCGCCAGAAATCTGCGTAGGAAAGCAACGCACTACCATTGTGCTACGCCGGCTTTTTCGGTTAGTGGGAAATCGCTGATCAAAATGACAACATGCACAGTAGCACGTGTCATTTCAGAAATGGTCTGATTCCAAACTCGTTCGATTGTCCATTTGCATTTTGCTTTCTATCCACAACCACTACCGTGAACAGCGATGTCAGCGGAACTGGGTCGCACTGACGTCGACCCTTCGGATCCTCGCAGTACTCGCAGTACTCTTTTGAGCGCCAACCACAGAAACAGTAACAATAATAACTCAGCAATTGAAGAGGACGATTCCGACGCAGTGGGTGCTCAGGATCAGGACCAGCTCGAGGATTGGTCAAAGTTCGGGTCATTATGGTCCCCTCACCTTGCCTCTTCTATCAAGTCGTACAACGAATTCATGGATCTCTCAGACTTCTCGTCGAGTGTGACTATGTCCATGCCTATGGACACGGACTTGGGCATTGCGATGGGGATGGATTACCCCTACTCTTCAATGATGGGGATCGATCCTGCTTCCCTGCATTTTAACCCTGCAGCTGCTAATTTTGGTCTTGGTGGAGGGTTTGGGCTTGCTCAAGACGTTTCGACGAGTTTTACGGATTCGTATGCCTCCGCTTCTGGGTTTGGCTTTCAACAGCAACAACAACAAAACAGCGTGATAGCGCCTCTGTTTACTCAGGGATTATCGTCCCCCGAATCATTCACCAAAGAACGCAGATTGAGTGTGACGTCTTCCTCCTCCTCCTCTGTGTCTGGGGCATCGTTGTCCCCTGTGCCGAATCATTACAATACGTTAAGCCCACCACCTTCGGGATATACGAGTGATAACGTCTCTACCAAAGACGAACCGAATCCCAACTTGACTTCCGAAACTATGAATTCGCACCTGAACACGGATGACCCTGCGGCCGAGTTGGCCCATCGCGTACGTCAATCGGCGGGTGTGATGCTCGCTGTGCCTGTGGATGGCTTTGGTTCTAGTTTTCAAGGTAACTAGTCAATCCCAAACACTATTTTGATTTAATAAGTTTTTATTGTCAGCAGGAGCCAACGCGTCTGCGAGTAAACTCCCAATCCCCCGACTTAACCGATCTTCCACGACAACCATGTATGCCAAGTCAACGTCAACATCTGCGCCTCTTTCCTCCTCTTCTTCCACCGCATCGTCGGCTGCATCTACGCCTCCTCCATCAACTCCACCGTCAACTTCGCATAGTCCATTGAGTGTCTCGACCAGCACTTCAGCGGCTTCAGCAAGTGTTCCGACGCCTTCAACTTCCGCACTCCCGCGCCCAAAGACGAGCCACACGACGATAGAAAGAAGGTACAGAACGAATCTCAACGCTCGTATCCAGAGTCTGCGCATGGCGGTTCCTGCCCTTCGCGTTCTCGAAGATGAAGGTAAAAAGATCAAGAAGAACATTAAGGGAGGCGTCATTGTCAAAGGTGGTGGAATAGAAATAGGGGTCGAATGTTCAGAGGATGGTTCGGTCGTCGATGTGATTGACGAAAGAGGGTTTGTCGATGGTGTGAAGGTAGCGAGGAAGTGCAGTAAGGCGAATGTGTTGGGAAAGGCGGTGGAATACATTAGGGTGTTGAAGAGGAGGGAAAAGAGGTTGAAAGCTGAGCTTGCGGGGGTGAAGGTGCTTGTTGAAGGATTGGTTGGGGGGCCAGTGTTGATTAGGGAATGGGAGAAGCAGTGGAGAGCGAGGTTTGGTGGGGAGGAAAAGGACGAGGTTGAGGAAGACGACGAGGAGGCGGAGGGGGAAGATGAAGAGAGTGAGGATGAGGATGGAGAAGACGGGGATGAGGAGGGTGCAGGAAGGAAACGAAAGAGGGCGAGGGTTACTCCAACGTCGACTGGTGGTGGTATGTCCAAAAAGGTGGACAGTAAGAAAGAGAAGAAGACTGCGTTGTCGTCGCCTGTTGTCCTGCTTGCGGGTGGGAATCCTGTACCCGAGAAGAGGAAGCGAGGGAGGCCGAGGAAGATCTTGCCTCCTCCTGTCACGCTTGAACCTGTTGCAACCGCGTCTGCCTCTGTGTCTGGGCCTGCACCTGCGCTATTGCCTTCGGCTGTAATCCTTAAACGAGGTGGATTGGGATCAGTAAAACAAGATGAAGTTGCTGAGATGCCCAGTCAGTGGCAGCAACAGCCGCCACCTCAGCGTTTCCTTCTTGCTGTGTTTGCTTTATTCTCATTCTTCAATTCACCTTTGACCACGTCGATGGGACGCGACCACTCCCACAATCATCATACGGGGAAAGTACTCACTCCGCTCCACCCTCCGCTTGTTTATTCCCCGGAGATCGTCTCCCAATACCCCCCTGTTGATATATTGTCGACAGCGCCTATACCAGTGTGGAAGCATTATGTGCAGTTGTTCCATCTTGCTGTGAGCTTTATAGTTTTGGCGAGCCTCGTGGGGAATTGGTTTGGGTTTGGGGTTAGTGGGTTCAGGTTTACCTTTGAGAGACGAGGCTGGGGTTGGAAGTTGGGTTCGATTAGTCGTACGGGGAAAGATGACAGTGATAAAAGGGGGAAGGGCGATGTGGATTGGATCAGATTTGCGGAGGATAAAATTTTGTCGGGTAAGTTGGGCTTTTCAGTTTACATATTTCCGTATCTCACGTTTGCAGGCGAGGCGAGCTCGTTGTCTCATTTTGAGCGTTTCCAAATTTATCGTGCTATCTCGGATAGGGAGGGTGTGTCGTTGGGCAGTCTTGTTACTGCTGCCATTGCGTTGAAGAGTGCGAATGATGTCGTTTTTGGGGGATTGGCACGCATGAAGGCTGATGCGATTTGGGATGACGCGAGGCGGGTGCAGAGTAATAACCAAAAAGTTAAGGTCAAGGAGGAGTTTGTGTTTGGATCTATGGGTTTGGATGAGGCTTGTGAGAGGTTGGCTGGTTGTGTCAAGAGGGGGGATTCTGATGAGATGTCGGATGGGGAGCGGGAATATGAGTTGATCGAAATCTTGGCTTGTGGTGTTGTCAAGGAGAGAGTGAGAAGTCATCTTGGGAGGATGTTTGTCGATTTTGTTGGTGCGCACGAAGATGAGGAAGATGAGGATTGCAGGGCAGAGGAGGAGAGGAGAAGACGAAGGACGGTTGACGCGTCCAGGGAGTTGGGTGGTAGTGTTGAGGAGATGGGAAGGTTGTTTGAAAGGCTATGGAAGATTGGGGTTGGGAGTGTGGAAATGGGGGATGTTGAGTGTGCTTTTTCGAATGTGCAAGATTCGGGAGGGGTGAATGAGGAGGTTAGAGCGCTTTTCGTTGCATTTGTGTTGTACGCTCGGTTGTTTGGTGGTGCTTCATCCGAATCCTCTGAGGAGACGGAGACTGAGACTGACGGGGGACTTTCGTCATCGTCGGATACGGTTATCGTTTCAAATTCGAGTTTGCTCAGTCCGCCTCCTAGTCCTGCCAATGGATCGTTGGTTCCATCGAAAATAAAGAGTTCGAAGAGGGCCAAGATGATGCTGGAGTTGCGGAGGGTATTGGGGTGCAGGGTGTTTGAGGGTTGTGTTGGTAAACACGAGTGTGGTGTGGTGAGAAACGTTGGAGGTGGGGTTGTAGAAGGGTTAGAAGATGCTAGAGATCTGGTTGTTGATTTTATTGTGGATTTCCAGAGGAAGGATAGGTGATGCTGAAGAGAAGTTGGACAGTGACTACTAAGCAAGTCATGTACGTTTTTTTAATTCTAGTGTAGTGTTCTTTCTCTCTTTTTATGTTTTCTGTATTGAATTTGAGATATAGTTAATTGATCACTTGGACGATCGCCAGGGATTCTACATAGCCCTGGTGATTAGAAAAGCGGAATATGGCGTCACCGTGAAGCGCCAGATTCAGTTCCTTCCTTTTCATATGGAGAATATTCGTGGAATACACTCTGTTTTGATCCCTTTGCGGACCTTCGCAGGTGACAATAACATGTACTTTTAAAAAAATTCTACTAATTTCTAGTGTATACGTAGTGTTGTAGAACTTGAGATGTTTGATTATTTATTTGAAATATTTGGACGCTTATAATACCTGTACAAGTACGATTAAATTTAGTGCTACTAGCAGAAAGCGCTATGGAAATGTTATTCAAATAAATGACTAAGAGTTAGATTTACATCTTATCCATTCCGATCCATGAACATAACGCCCCAGATCAAAATGAACATGAGGTCGTCCTGTGTTGAGAATACAAGGATGCCATGGCAGATACTGACGCCATTCAGGAAGCACCCATAATATGAGCTCCTGATGAGGGCCTCGGATCCAGCCATCATCATGAATAAAACAAAATTCAGATTGAAGAAAAAGTTGCAAATTCGGTAGAAGAGTTGTTGAGACAATAGACTTCATGTGAGGAGTGATATCGCGACTATGTTCCTGGAGAGGATTCGCATCCCATATTCGGATCGTCTTGTCATAAGAGCCCGACACGATGTGGGTCCCATCTGGAGAAAAGGCCACAGAAGTGACAGCGGCCGTATGTTCCTTGGGAGGATTCATGACTTCTTCGCCTGTACTTGCATCCCATATTCGCACCGTCTCGTCCCGAGAGCCCGACACGATGCGGGTCCCATCAGGAGAAAAGCCAACAGAGGTGACATTGTCTGTATGTCCCACAAGGGGCTTCATGACTTCCTCACCTGTCCTTGCATCCCATATTCGGATCGTCTTGTCATAAGAACCCGACACAATACGGGCCCCATCTGCAGAGAATCCAACCGAGGTGACATCGGCGGTATGTCCTTTGAGAGGCTCCATGACCCCTTCGCCTGTCCTCGCATCCCATATTCGAATAGTCTCATCACGGGAGCCCGACACGATTCGAGTGCCATCTGGGGAGAAGCCAACACATTTGATAATGTTTGTATGTCCCTCGAGAGGCTTCGTGACCTCCACACCTGTCCTCGCATTCAGTATTCGAATCGTCTTGTCCCGAGAGCCCGACACGATGTGGGTCCCATCTGGAGAAAAACCGACAGAGGTGACAACGGCCTTATGTCCCTTGAGGGGCTTCATGACCTCCTTGCCTGTCTTCGCATCCCATATTCGGATCGTTTTGTCCCGAGAGGCTGAGATGATGTGGGTGCCATCTAGAGAGAAGCAAACAGAAGTGACTGTGTTGGTATGTCCCTTGAGAGGCATAGTGACCGCTTCGCCCGTCCTAGCATCCCATCTTCGGATCGTGTGGTCCCAAGAGCCCGACACAATGTGTTTTCCATCTGGAGAGAAGCCAACGTAGGTGACTGGTTGGGTATGTCCCTTGAGACTCAAAGGCTTCATGGCTTCCTCCGAGTCGTCTGTCCATGCATCCCATATTCGGATCGTCTTGTCCCAAGAGCCCGACACGATGTGGCCATCTGGGGAGAAGTTGACACAGGTAACCTTGTTTTTATGTCCCCTGAGAGGCTTCGTGACCTCTTCGCCTGTCCTCGCATCCAGTATTCGGATCGTCTTGTCCCGAGAGCCTGACACGATGTGGGTCCCATCTGGGGAGAAGGCTACAGAAGTGACAGCGGCCGTATGTTCCTTGGGAGGCTTCATGACCTCTTCGCCTGTACTTGCATCCCATATTCGCACCGTCTTGTCCAGAGAGCCCGACACGATGCGAGTCCCATCACGAGAAAAGCCAACGGAGGTGACGGTGTCTGTATGTCCCACAAGGGGCTTCATGACTTCCTCACCAGTCCTTGCATCCCATATGCGGATCGTCTTGTCCCAAGAGCCCGATACGATGCGGGTCCCATCAAGAGAGAAACAAACAGAAGTGACTGTGTCCGTATGGCTCTCGAGGGGCTCCATGACTTCCTCGCCTGTCCTTGCATCCCATATTCGGATCGTCTGGTCATGCGAGCCAGACCCGATAAGAGTGCCATCTAGAGAGAAGCAAACAGAAGTGACTGTGTCCATATGTCCCACAAAGGGCTTCATAACCTCCTCGCCTGTCCTCGCATCCCATATTCGGATCGTTTGGTCCCGAGAGCCCGACACGATGTGGGCCCCATCTGGGGAGAAGTCAACAGAGATGACAGCGTCCGTATGTCCCACGAGGGGTTTAGTGACCTCGTCGCCTGTCCTTACATCCCATATTCGGATTGTTCGGTCATGAGAGCCCGACACGATGTGGGCACCATCTGGAGAGAAGCCAACGGATATGACATTGTCGGTATGCCCACATAGTTCCAAACGTGGTACACACCGCTGATGAACACCCTTTGTGGTTACCCTTATTAGAGAGGGATAGATGGGCATAAAAACCTCAGCTATCTTCGAAGTTTTGTGCTGCGAGGGCAGAGCGGAAAGGTAAATGTGAGCAACGCTAGTCTCGATGACGTCCCGAAACGCGACTACAAAATAGTTTGCGTCATGTAGAAACGCATCAATATTTTCTGTCATGTTTTGGCTCTGAATAATCATCATCAAGCTTATTGTAATCAAAACATGTACAAAGTTACAACTTACCGTTCTTTCCGATACTCTTGCGATAATGGATGACGCCCGACCAGCCATACCGCTTACACTGAGAACTTCTAGCCAAAACAAAAACTTTTCAAATAAGAAGTTCTCAAGAAGTGGCAGTAGAGAACACGTGTCGTCGGCCGCATCCAAGTGATGAGCCCAATGAAGACTGGCATACTTCAGTGGAGCGGGGATGGTCGCAAGCGTCTGCTTCGAATTGAGGAAATGTGAAGTCGTGCAATTGGCTATGTTAAAATGCAAGTCCGAGTTCATGATCTGCAGGCAACCGTTTGCTAGATCCCGATGGGCGGTAGATAGTGTTATCCTCATATTCTCTGGTGCACGCCCCGGCGTGGTCAGGAAGTCTATGAAGGATGCATGAAAGGTGTAAACCACGCCGTCTTCACCACTTGGCGGGATATTAACGACTGCACGTATCCGGTCGGTATTCCCCAAGATCTCGTCGGGAGCAACGACGAGTAGCTTGGCGAAATCAGATAGCCGAAGTGGTTCACGGATGGTGATGATTGCACCCAAAATCCGCTTCGTCATGTAGATTTCCTCCGATGTGCATTCGTTTGGATCCAGGGCGTGAGAGAGGACCAAAGAATACATTTTATCGAGAGGACGATAAAATGGCTGACCGGCGTCAACTGTAAGTCTTGTTAGTTTTTGCAGTCGTTTTACATGATTCTTGGCGGCGATAAACTTGACTGCTGTAAAGGCGTAAATGAAGAGTTTCCCTGAGAGTCGAGTGAGAATCTCAATATCTCTGGGAGATGGCCAAACCGGGGGAAAGACTGAAGGAAAGCGACGGGAAGATCGGATGTCCGCTAATCGGGTTTTAAGATAAAGCAAGATATCCGCTTCGACAAGATCCTGCTGAATATCATGTAGGCGGAGAACGCGATGGAATTCGGGTTGTAAAGATTCGAAGTGCGCAACGATGTGCCGTTCCGGACGTGAGGTGAGAAAGAACTTGACAGGAAGATCCTTGCAGACGCAAAGGAGTTTATTCAACAACTGTTCCACCTCTTCGGGATCGGCACATTCGTCAAGCGAGTCAATGGCAAGCACAAGTGGTGGTAGCTGTCGATCGACAAAAACTCGATGAAGGGGTATTTCGAGAAGAAGTTCGACTTGGTGTTGAATTGGGTGATCTGCCACATCGGGAGCATCTCGTAGAACTTCGAAGAGAGTCGATTTGTACTGTGAGTATTGACGAGCGAGAAACCATGCAAGGGTGGGCAGTATACGCTTCACATTCGCGCGGGATTCGTTTCCACGTTGGCAGAAAAAACTCCCTCCAAGCCGATGGGATTCATCAAGATAGCGACAAAATGAATGAGCGATCGCAGATTTCCCGGTTCCTGCCATGCCATCTAACCAGAAGATCGGAGGTGCGGCGACATCCATGCTCCATTGCTGCAGGTCTTTCAAGAGGGAAACACGTGTACCCTCCATACACCCACCCTCGCCCAATGCATGGATTCCGGCACTGGAAACATGTTTAAGTTTGTCCAGAGGATCTAAAAGCAGTCACTTAGTTGGGCGATCTATAGAAATGGAGACCCAACCTCACCAGCAACGGTATTGATCTGGGTAATTGATCCCCCACTGACTCTCACACTGTCTGCTGCAAACATGTTGATCCTGTTGGATATTTAATCGTAAGTTTAGCATCTGCCTTCAAGACCAGATGGTGTGATTACCCGAAACTCATATTCGTTCGAGGAGGGGGGCATTTGTTCTGAGGAAGGCTTGACAGCATGTTTGAAGAGATACGGCAACGAGGCAAGTTCCCTGCTCCTTGCTGCACACCCTATACTCAGGTCGAAATAGGAAATGTCTTTGACGGCCAAATTGAATATAATCTAGCAAAGGCGCTCATTCATTGACCAGTGGCCCGAAGGCATGGGCGCTGGGGTTCAGGTGAACAACAATGAAAGCCTGGAAGGAATTCGCTGTCTATTTGTCGAGTCGTGGCTCGGGGACAGTTAACCGCCATTCAAAAAGTTCAAGTTCAAGGTGTAGATGCCATCTTAGCCAACGGGCCGACAAATCACACTGTCAACTTCATCTTGGATCGTTCTCAAGTGGTTGTGCTAATTTCCATCGTTAATTATGTTGGGGTTGACTAGATTCTTGGAGTGAATGGAGTCCAGGGTGTATTAAAAAATCCAGACTGGGAGTAGAGTTGAGTAAGACATCGTCTCCGCTAAATGTAGGTTCTTCCGAGTCTCTGATCTGCTAAATAGTATATATACCTCAGCTACGATCTTGCTTGCTTTCCTCTCCTACATCTTTTCAGCCCTTTTGTTTCGTCTGCAACTTGTTTTAATGTCGACGTAATACTGGTAATCCATGGCCAGGCCATACCATCATAAGGTGTGGGACATCCTCATAACGGGTTCTAAAAGAAATAACTAATACTGCGTCGATGTTCGTTGATTATTTGAGTAGAAGAAAGGGAATTTTGATGACTGAAATTTAGAACTTAGGCGTCAAAACTTCTGCATATCTCATTGTCTGTGCCCACAAGCACTGCCCATACTCTGCAAGAAGGGAAATCACCCTCGACTACGCGCAATCTTTACTCAACACTTCCGATTGTGATGAGGTTGATTTACCAATAAAAGGTGCATTGAAGTCTGCCAGCCTGCCAAAACACCGACCTAATACCTCCTCTGAATTATATACATAGCGACCAGGGAAGTTCCAGAGCCCCGAGTACTCCTCGACGATGAATCAGAAGATTTAGAAGGCTTGTACCACCTGATATCGCGAAAATAACAAGCAAATCAGAATCCGGAAGACTATGAGGGATTTACGCCTTTTCCTTGCAAGTCTAACTCGTGTCGTTTCTACCTGTATATAAAAAGGCAGCTCAGGAAGATTCGAAATC
>Ga0307517_10004295_pt1 | contig 21968 bp, 23 predicted proteins | sample 23_EM_MG_FD_194515 | JGI IMG/M metagenome (GOLD analysis project Ga0307517, IMG submission 194515) | Populus trichocarpa ectomycorrhiza microbial communities from riparian zone in the Pacific Northwest, United States - 23_EM | ecosystem: Host-associated > Plants > Roots > Unclassified | place... | reverse complement strand
GGACAAAGGGAAATCACATGTTTAGTTCCATCGTAACGCACAAGTTCCTGAAACAGACGGCGCAGGGTTCGAGCCGAGGATTGGAAATGAAGAATATATCTATCCGCAAATCCCTGTCCTTACATTCTAAGTAGCAGCGGCCTCTGAACCCGCCTAGTCAGTAATCATCCCCTTGACTCGCCACCTCCTTATCCGTTGGGCGAAGTAGGATCGTGTAACCCTACGTGGGGAAAATGCGGGGAAGTGACATCAGTCCGAGGGAGCGAGGTCGGCATGACAGCACGCTCCGCACCCTCACAGATTGTGCAGTCGTTGCTCCTGGCTGACCAGATGGTTCAACTTTCCGTGGCGAGAAAAATGTCAGAGGGGTCAGGTGGATGCATCGAGAAGAACTAAAATTTTACCGGAACGAGGTGCTTGGATTCTCCGGTGCGGTCGGCAAAACGTCAGAGTAACCAATCTCTTTACTGATCGTCTTCAAAAGTCCTTTCGCAGCATTCAGTCTGGCGAAATTTTTCAGCGGTGGGCCAAGTCACTGCGTAAAACTCACCAAAGAGATATTTTCCGGACATCAATCTCTTTCGCATAGTGCGAGCATTCTCCATGGGCAAACGCAAGTCCGCGGCCGGAAGACAATCGCAAAGTATCCCCCCTCTTCCATCGTTGTCGGATCGTCGTTCCTCACCAAAAGTAACAATTTACCCCCGTGTATCCGGTACAGCTTGATTGAATGGTTACTCAAGTTTTCAATCGGCCTCACTGTAGATGAAATCGATTATCAGTAATCGGTCATGTGGGTTATCAGATATCTCGGCATCGCACCAGGAATCGCCTTCCCGCTCACTGTCTCTTGTATCAGCCCAGTTGATTCTCCTAGACGGACATCGATACCAGCTTCCTGGGTGGTCAGCAATCGATCCAGTCTCATGCCACATCGAGAGGAGTCCCCGGAGGCTCACGCGGATGTCAGTGTTCGTCGCGTCCTTGACAGCTTCTAGGAGTCTGTCATACGTGTGGTCCCATGTCAACGTGAATGCGGAATTCAGTATCCGTCCTTTGACGTAGAACTCAAAGTCCACCTCAGCGCCTCCAGGGTTTGGGCTGTAACATGTAATGAGTGGCACAGTCATTGATATTCAAACCGGTCGGAAATCCAACACCGGACTCCAAGTCACTCTCTTCAACCAGTGCCCGCGCGTTCGTCTCGGTTTCCTCGGCGATGTCCAGTAATTTCATGCCTGGTCGTATGAGCTTCCGTGCATGCCTGTGCACCTGTCTGTGCACCTCGGCGGCGCGCCGATTGTCATTAAATGTGACCTCCGGGTCCTCCATTGCCACCTGCCCATTGTAGCGCTTCTCCCCGGACGTGGTGCGCCATGTGTTACTATATGTATATTGATGTATATAGAGTACCACGAGGTCAGACACCTCTTGGTCTGGTAAATTATATACGGACGATCGGTCGTAACTTACTCGTCCCTGTATTAGAGGATTTCACCCGCTTGGGAACAGTTTCGACAATCCAATCTGTGGGGGGTCCGACTGCTCCCCCTTTTCCTTCAGCTTTTTCTTCTTTTTCCGTTTCTAGGTATCCCTTCAAATCCACGAACCGTGTTGCGGTCAGAGACCACGTGAATAGTGGTGAACGGAAGCAGTGCATACCAGACGACGGTGGCAGCCCCACTTCTTCGTCTTCGTCATTTTCTTCTCCATCCGGGGCAAGCGATCGTTGTTTACCTGGGTTGCGAGACATTTAGTCTCCACATTCACGGTCACCCCGAGATTGTGGTAGTGGTCGACAGAATGCGATGGTTTCCCGCGTGCAGCCAACCAAAACGCGTTTATATGGCAGGTAGCTGTAGGTAAAGTTACGTCATACACCGCAGAAAAGTGTAGCGCAAACATGGGTTACAGTGCTTAAGAAATAGATCAATAATCGCCCCCGCGGCTCACAACCTCCTTGACAGTTGGGCGTAGAACGAGAGTGTGTTCCTGTTGACATCGTATATCAAATCCAGCACTTTCAGAGAACAAAGAAACCCACGAATTGGGCCGTCATAACACCTTTCGCCTCGCAAAGGGGAGGATAGTTCTGAACGATACCCTGGTTGACCAGGCTGTTAAGCTGTGGAGTATGATGAATCAGGGGGCCGCCAATTTAAGCCATAAGACCCCGCATACCGCAAGGAGGTACTTCGACTCCCCGACACGATCAAGGTACCTTCGGCAGAACGGCAACGTGCCGAACTCCTTATTGATCGTCTTGAGCAAAGACTTGGCAGACATAAGTCTGTGCATAAAAAAACACCGTCATGGTGAACACGATTCGCCGCAATGTTTAGATACGACTGACCTGAGAGGGACGTGGGGGGCATCGGCAACCTTGGCGTAATGGGAACATTCTCCTTCCTCGACGACATGGCCACGCCCCGTTGACCCGAATGTCTCGATGGCAAAGTATTCACCCTCTTCCATTTTCGTCTGGTCGTTGTTCTTGATCAGCTGCACGGATTTACCGCCATGGATTTGGTATCGGTTGATCGAGTGACCGCTCAAGTTTGCGATAGGTTTCACTAGCAACTGTTCAGGAGGTCGAGACGCTGGAGCATGATTAAGTCTCACCGGGCAGGATCTTTCCTCCAACCTCAACCTCGTAGGATTCCATGGTTTCCTGGATGGCCGCGGCAACATCGCAAAGCCGTACATCGATACCGGCTTCCTGAGATAGGTGGAGTGAGTGACCGGTCGAGCCGGAACATTTGTTACTGGAGCTCACCCGAACTCCCGTATTGGTCGCAGCTTGTACGGCCTCCAGCAGCTTGTCGTACGTGTGGTCCCACGTAAGGGTGAAGGCAGAGTCCACAATCCTTCCTTTAACATGAACACCGAAGTCGACCTTGAGTACGTCACCCTGTTTGAGGACTGTACAATGTTAAGAGATCCTAGGCCGAGATTGCTGGGTAGAGTTACCAGTAGTGTCGCCCCCATTCGGACTGTAATGCGCAGCACAGTTATTCAAGCTGAGACCCGTCGGAAAACCAACGCCACATTCCAGTCCGTTCTCCTCCACGAGAGCTCGTGTGCCATTCTCGATGTACTCGGCAATCTCAATCATGGACTGCCCTGGCTTGATGAATTTGCGTGCGGCTTGTCGAACCTGCCTGTGGACCTCTGCCGCCCTCCGGATGTTGTTGTAGGTGACCTCAGAATCTTCCATGGCCATACGCTCATCGTAGCGTTTCTCTTCTGAAGTAGTCCTCCACGAGTTACTGCCGGCGCATCGAGGATGAGATGAGGTAGAGTGTAGATCGGGATTTTCCTTACTCGTCTTTGTACTCGCAGATCTCTCCGGTGGGATACACTCCGCTTGGGAAAAGTTTCGAAAGACCGACCCTTGGAGGGTCAGATTGAATTGCTTTCTTCTTCTTGGGCTTCTTCTTTTTCTTCTTTTTCTTTGCGCCGTCTGTTCGCGAAAACTACATTAAGAAGGGAAATGGGTTAGGTCTGGACTGGGAAACCTACCCCCTCCGGGAGTGACACCAGGTTCATCCTCGTCCTCGTCCTCTTGCGGAGGCACTTCCTTGATCTCGAGTTCTGCCTCGGGATTCTCCCCCACCGTCATGGTTGCCACAAAGCTTGATCGATGATCAGTACTGTCAGTCACGAAACTTCGGCCCGTTAGGGGTCCCTGCTTCCTCGCCGGGTGCATCACGTGCGCTACATTCCCCGTGTTTCCTCTCACCAAGCCCACCCAAGTTGAAGGCAGATGGAACGCGAGACACGGCTCAGGAATCACATTCGCGGACTGCTGCTGGACTACTGTCGCACTCATATAACTGAAGATTATGTGGCCTTTACGCAGGATGCCGTGCAAACGGTATCACCCATCTCGCGTCGCGTCCATTCATCTCTCCATCGATTTTTTCTGATGTCTACACGCGCCCCAGTTACTATCCGATAGAATCGCACTCGTGTCTTTAGAGGACCCAAACTCCATTACTCTCCCTGTCGACCCAATGGATACTTTGCTTCGCGGCCTGGGGGCCCCGCTCATCCCGGAAGAAAAATGGACAACAGACACAGATGCTCTTATTTGTATACGGAAACTCATGAACCTTGGTGCTGCGTTACTAGCGACCTCGGAGTGTTGGCATGAGATCGATCCCTGTTTGTTGCGTTACATTCCACGTAGACGCATATAACCGATCTTATATTACAGACGAACGGGCAGTGGAAAGCTTCCGTCCCATGTCACCCGTCCTATCTAATCGGGCTCTGAGACAAACTCCGAAGTTCGGAGAGTCTGGGGTAGCCACCTCGCCTGGTTCTCTGCGATCTACGCTCAGCGCATATACCCTGGTTCCGACCAAAGTTCCTGACATACCGACCCCGCCTCTCCCGACCCTCGAAGAGATATTGTATTTCTATTCAGCTCTCCCCTCAAAAGTGCTGCTTACCGTCGGGTAGGGATGTCCAATACAAGATCGAACCCAACCTTCATCGTGAAACAGTGTCCCTCATACGTTCCGTTCATATGGGCACAAAGTCGGTTCCGGGTCGGACAAGTTCCGCCGTGGAAACATTTCTTCGTTCCGAGTCCCCTCCTTTACCCGTTTTCAACACCGTGGAGGTCCCTATATTCCCTAGAAGTTCCAGGCCAGGATTTACGGATGGTTCGTCTACGAATTCAACCAAAATACCGCGAAGCATGAGTGACTTGCACCGTCTTGCCCCAACAGTGCAGATTGAGGAGGAAGATCTGAGCGTGGAGCACATGAGGGTTATCGATGGTTGGAGTATGTACAGTATCATCGGTTGCTGGGCAGACTAACGTACTGGTGCTTTAGCGGTTTACCCCCCGATTTCATCGCCATCGCCAACTCCTTCCTTAAGGCTGGGAGGTACGTCGAGTCAGGTGGACGAATTGTTCCCTCCGTCTCCCCCGGGGGGGCCTGGGGATGGACTATCTATCCTGGAGGTAGAGTCATTGAAAATGGGTAAGTCCACGTTCTCTGATTCTTTGCGACTAACATGGGAATTGGTCAGGAGAGGTCCAGGTACCGAGGCAGAGTAGGATTGGCCACGCTGATGACAGTCTATCGCGTCTTCCACAAGGGTACGTGTGCGAGCTATCGACAAAGAGTGTTGGCTTACGTCACGTTCTGTAGCCTTGCATCACTTCTTCCACAGCACCATATCTCGTTTGTGGACCCAAGGGCCCACAAGGAAGAGCCCCGACCACTAGAATACGCTGACGACACAACTATAGCATCATCTATGCTTGGCCAACCACCCTCAAAGTTTGACGGCGACGACAACGAACGTGAATCTCATGCGGGTGAGGACGATTTGGCAACAGACTTAAGGGCCATATGGTCGAAAGCTGGATGCGACGGATTCGAGATCATATTACAAGACGGGATCGACGAATCAAAGACATTGCTGTTTGGTGGTGAGGGAGTTCCAGATAGTGCATCACCCTCATTCTGAAGATTTGTAGTACCGGAATTACATCCTCCCACGGCGCACAAACCCTGGGAACGACTTCCTAGAGATTTGACATCACTAGCGTCATCCCTTGGGATGGTCAAAGGCATCCGCCCTCTGAATCTTGAATTGTCTTGGGTGTATGTGATTTCGACCCATTCTTCGAGTGTTGCAAGGTTTACGCTCGTTCCTATTAGCCCTTTCAAGTACGGCAACAAGGTCCCCACCAACGAGGAAGTTTCGCGAGTGTCGGAAGACATCCTGAACGATCTCACGATTCCGGTTGATGCGGACCCCGAGAGAGACGAAGCCCGGAGACTACTGAGTGACCTGGTTTCCCCAACACCGTTGGAATCCGTCTCAGGCCTTTCCTTTGTGGAGTACACACATCCAGAAGACTTTGCGGTTGCGGAAATACTCTACAACGATAGCATCCGCCCTCACCAACTCATCCTGACCCGAGATGAGCGAAACAAAATATCCGGGACCGGGGCCAACCTTTCTGGTTCGCCTGCGCCTGATTCACCCCAGTTCCCGGCGGGACCTGCGGGTGGTGATACTGACACAGCGCCGGACTTCGACGGTGGCGGATCTCACTTCGAGGAGCTGGAATTTAACTCGCAGATCCCACAAACTGAATTCGCTGAACTAGAGTATCTACAGCCTGAGGGGTACGAAGGCGAAAGTGAAGACGAATTCCTCCCGACACCAGCAAAGAGGCGACGGCTCGGAGATTTTTCGCCTGTGGTTGGCTCACCCCTCGAATCTCACCTGGTACCGTCAGACTCAGACAGGATGTTCCACACCATTCTCCCTCCCACGGCAGAACCCACCTCCCCGAGACAAATAGAAATGTTGAACAATAGCCATTTTCCTCAGTTTTCTCCTGCTCTGCAGAACACACATGTTCTCCTGGGTGCTACCTCACAGCCTCGCGATCCCGTTCGACCAAATCCCCCCGATACTACCCATCACTTTGTGCCTCCTGTTACGGGAGGGGCTGTTGAACTTAGCCATGTACCTGCCACAGGGAGCAGGCGAGACTTCACTGAGTTCCTGGCCCTCCGTGGTGTACGTCCCAATGCGCCTCCGGCCGCAACGACAACGGTGGCCGCCATAGATAACCCGCTGCCCACCAAGGCTCCCCAGACCTTGCAACTGCCGCTGACGAAGATTCCCCCCGACCTTATTGACGGAAATACGGTTCAACTCCCCACAACTAACTCTTTGCCAATTTCTCGCCATCAGTACCTTGCCTCGCTTGACCTCCTCCAGAAACACGCCCTCTGTCGATGTCTTTCGGACGACCCAGCCGCTATAGATCTTGTTGAACGCGAGTTTCTTGGCGGCGTAGATCTTATCCTCGACCAAGACACCGCACTTCTGTTTCTACCTCTTTCTGCTCTACCCTCCGAGTGTGAGGGTATCATATCTGGAATATCCGATATCTCCTGGCGATACTCCCACATCCTGGTCATATTTGAAGCTTTCCTCGTTTCCCAGGCGCTTGGCGATCGTGAAGAGAATCGGGTTGTTTCATTCGCTTTCACGGAACCGATTTCGAAGTCGGTGAAGAAGTTGAAGAGATCACTCATGATTGCTGAGGGTGTAGGGACAAAGACGGAGGATTGTTTGGTCAGTTGGGCATTTGCCAAGAACATAGAGGAGGCTGCGAGGCTGGCGAGAGTTTATGGGGACATGGCAGAAGGTAGGGACAAAACAGGAGGTTTGCTTTGGCAAGAACGTTGGTGGTTGGGAGAAAGGGAAGCGGAAGATTCGCCTTTGTTCGAATTTAAGGTTCGTCTTGCGAGCTCGTTCCAAACGTCACCCTTGCCTCATGGGATGTTCAGGATGAAGGTGATCTTGCAAGGGTGACGGGAATGAATGCGTTCGCAGCATGTCTTATCCTTTCCCAAATGTCATCAGACCAGTTCTTGGATCTGGCACCCCAAGGAAGGACTGAAAGGTTCGGCCAACTCTTGGGGGCAAAGCGCATGGTATGTGTACAAAGCCCCCCGGGGGCAGCAGCTTGCTGACGATGAGACACAGACCGAACTGAATCGTGTTTTGGAACAATCCGCTACAGCGCTATCTTCGCCATTACCGACTTCCGACCTGAGGGACTCCTCGAGCACGCAACTATAAAATTTCGTCCCGTATCATATTCGCTTGCTAAATATATTTGTGACATGTCGCAGCAGGGTGTAATATTATTCAAAGCACAAAGAAGGAAAAATTACAGAGACAGATAAATCTAGCAGTATGACATGCATTCGAAAGCAATTCAATGGATCTCTTGGATCAACGCTGGGGCTTTTCCGCTGCCGTGTCCGGAGACACTGGAGGGTAGCGACAGAACTTGTCGGAAATAAATGTGACGGTCCACGTTCCTATAGGAACCCATCAGTGCAAAGGTAGGTCACTACCTCGTGGTTTACGCACCTTCCAGAGAAGAGTAGATGGAGTACTCTTTCGTGGTCACTCCCGTGACGGTGTGCGTCTCGAGGATCTTCGGTTGCTTGTTGCTTTTCTTGGTCTGGAGTTCCGACCTCTGGTATGTAAAGGTGAAGGGTGGCTCCCCATTGAGGGTGAACACTATCTCAGCTTGGTCACCTGGGGCTACTTGAGTGTCACAGCTCCTAGCTATGTGCAACAGGGTTAACTCACCCTCGTGGATGTCCTGCAACACCCTCTTTCCGTGGCCAACCTGTGCGGAAGGCATAGGATGAACAGTATAGTGAAGGTCCGTCACAGCCGTCTTGCACATCGTTTGTTGGTGAGCCACAGAGGTAATCATAAACTCTCCCGGTTTCTGCAAAGCCAACGAAAATGGCGAGCTCTTCGCCTGCTGGCTGTGGGATTTGCCGTTGATACGATAGCTTGAGCGGGGTTCAAGGTCAGAAGAGGTCCAGCACTGGGTAACCAGAGGTTCAAACCTACCCAACGGCCCAAGGCGGGTTACCCTCAAGCTGGAATTGTGCTGACTCTCCCTCACAGAAGTGTTCCCTTCGGTCGAATGGTACAATTGCGGCCGTTTCGGCCACATCGATCCAGATTGACCTGTGGAGAGCGTCTGGGACGGTTTGCTCGCACCGGGAAGCATCGCCAACAGAGTCGATGGTCACCAAGTAGGGTCCAATGCTGGTGAAGATATACTTCGGCAGGTTCACCTTCCAGAACATGGCATCAACCTCGACAGTCGTATGGTAGGTCTCTCCAGCAGCCAAGTTCTTGACTGAGAGGGCTATCGCGAATGGAGGTTTTCCTTCCAAACCTATCACTCCATCAGAACCGGTGAAATCCCTGGTCACAAAGTTGTCGTTGACGCAGTAAGCCAAGCGGTTGGGAGTTTTGAAAGCAGAGGATGGTCTCATGAGAACATCTTGCTCGAACAACAGCCTGTGCTTGGGTGGGATGACGTGGTCGCGGTGTTTGGCCAATGGGTACGCTGCGTCACCGATCTGTTTGACCTCGTAGTACATTCTCCCAGGCTCTTTTGTGTGGAGCTGGAACCTCGTATGGGGCTGAATGCTATTGAACGACGGCTGGTCGAGGAGCTTGATTCCACCGGCGCCATTGTCCCTGGCAACGTTGTACATGATCTGGAAAGGTGGACGACCAGAAAGATCGAGGTCGACGTGACCGAGTGTTCCTTCACAAATAGGTGGCAAAATATGAGAACCGTTTATCGCGTCGTAATTGGATTCCGTGTCCTGAGATAGACGGGCAGATGGTCGGGATACCCATTTAACGACAAACTTCGATTCCTCCGGAATGACAGAACCGAAGCACTGTGCGTCAGCGACTTCGATGAGCTCGTAGGTTCCATCAGCAAGAACGGTGAGGTGGTCGTTTGGAGTGACAAGTACGGAGGAGAGTATCCTGTTTGGAGCCTCCTGTCGTCGATACTTGATGGTCCAAGGTGCATCACCAGTCAGCCTGAGCGGGATGCTAGCCTTCTCGTGTTCAAGGACTGTGACTTCGCGCTTCTCACGGGCGTAGAACTTGGCAGTAGGCTACCAAGCGAGTTAGCTTGAGTGGGACACCAAATGTGGAGTGCTAACCTTTACTCTCCTGACGTTGACGGATACACTAGGAACGGTCAAGGGACGCTTGCAGCCGTATGCGTCCTCAATGTTCGCTGAAGCGGAGATGAGTAGCTGTTAGTGTGACGAGAGTATGTGATCTTACCCAAAGCAACCTCGAAAGAGCCACCGTCGCGGTCGATGTCCGTGGGTATGGGAACGCGGACAGTGTACCTCGGGTTGGGAATGTTCTTCTCTTGCAACAGCTCGGAACCTTGAGGGCTGACAACCTGCACGTTGAGATTCCACGGCCCAGTACCCTACGAACCAGGTAAGTCTTAGGGGGAGCCGGAGACGCCGTGAGGATACACCTTGAGATCGACAGGAACGTCCACATGACTTCCACCACAGCTACTAATAAGCCTCCTGGTCCTACCAGGGGTTGCACTCTCCCTGATGGCGAAGTCCGCGGAAGCGAGAGGGTGGATGACTTGGTCAATACTCGGCCCATTGAGTGGTATCTTCTTGTAGTTGGCATCGCTGAGATGGGTGAACTTGAACTTGTAGTGACCACTCTGGTCCGGCTGGAGAGTGATTTCGCCACGGGAACCTCCAATGGTCTTGACCAACTCGCGAGGGGGCTCCTTGTCCTTCTGCGATTGGTGATACACCTGGAAGGGACCAGTACCACGGAGGACGAGCGAAGCAGAGACGCCGGTGTCGCCAGAACTTCGGGAAGGCTCAGCATGATACACATCGGCCAACGCCAACGAAACTACTCACCACTCGTAAATCTTCTTCCACTCAATCTCTGCGCTGGGGAGGGGCATCTCGATGACCTTGCACGTTTCCGGGCTCAACACGTCACCATCGCAATATTTGCCCTTCACACCGAGGATGGTATATTCACCAGGAGCATTCGCACGCAGGGTCATATCCTTGGTACTATCCTGGGTCTTGAGCTGTTTCTCCCAGCCCTTATGCTTCTTGTCGGAAGGCGTGTACCGAACACCAACATCCCAGACTTCATCCAATGGGTCAGAGCTGTGGGTAGTGATCGCAACTCGTGTCTCGGAGCCGATTAGCAAGGATGATGGGCGACCAGGTCCACAAGTTTTGAACGACACACTTGGACGACGGAGGACGGTGATTGTTCGTGTGGTCATGGACGAAGGGGCTGGCGTCAGCGAGTTTCCATAGCGGTCTAGTACATGTTCCAAAGTGAGGGTGTGGGATCCAATGGCGCCAAGCGAAATGGTAAGGGGTATTTGAAGCTTCTGCGGGACCTCGGAGATACCACGGGTCTGATCGCCGACGACGCCCTCGACGGTGAAGTACTCCCGTCGTCCGTTGACATCTTCGTACCAACGAAGGGTGAGAGGTGGAACTCCAAACACGTCAAGGTTGAAATTGATGTCTTCGCCGGGCGTGGAACCTTTGTGGCCGGATACGACGCCAGGAGCAGCGCACCTGATGTTATCGCCTCGGGAGATGTCGTCGGGAACGAACTCCGCCTTGGGACAAGGAGCAATGACAACTTCTAGCGGGTACGCGAGTCGCGCATCAACTTCCGCAGAATCGAGCACTCGTTCAAGGCGCAGCGTTCCAGGTTTCGTGACACGAACGTGGACCAAGGTTTGCGATTTCTGTAAAGCGTTGGCAGACGACTCTGTTGAATCCTCGTCCTCGTCATCGTCGTATTCGTCGTAATCTGGGTCGTTAACATCACGTTTATTTGCGTTCGTTCGCGTGAGCTCCAAGCTCTCCTGTCTTGACTGTTCGACGGCGCGAATGTCTTTGGCGTTCAAGTCGTGTGTCTCCACCTTTCCGATGATTTCTCGTCCCTCGCCATGGCCAAGTGGAAGGAGGGTATAGCGGATTCCGACCGGCGAGGTGTTGTTCAACAATATGGGGACCAAGACCGCGCTTCCGGGTGGTTCCAAGCAGAAGGCTTCGGCGTAAGGGTTGAGTTTGGCGGTACTGATAGGGGACATCCTGACGGTATGTTGACCAAGCAGGTGTGGATCACCGCCATCGTTCGTTCCAAAGAGACCAAAGGTAGGCACTAAGTCCGTGACTCGGAAAGGGGCAGCGCCTCTTTGTGCTTGGGGGTAGAGTTAGAACGGAAACACGTCTCATTTTGAGTTCCACGATTTGCGCACCTCCGATCGTCGATGACAGCGCCGCACCGATCCCCAGGTGTAGTGAGATGCTCCCGAATAACACACCATCCAGCAGGCAGAGGGTAATGAGTTGAAGGGCGAGCACGGAGGAGGTATAGCGCAGCCTGGGTATCCTTAGCAGGGATAACCCAAGGATGAAGAAAACATCGACCGCCATCCACTTCGCCACATAACCGACCGACCAGGACTCCTCGTCATAAGTCAGGAGGTACTGGAAGAAGTCGAAAATTTTGACGGCCTACTTCGAAAGTCAAAAACACGGTGGGTAATCCCGAGGTTTGCGAACTCACCTGACATAGGAGCCCCAGACTCAGCGCGTACAACCGTTGTGTGGGTGCGTCGAAGTAAGACTCAGGGATGAGTGGCGGCTCTTCGTTCTTTTTCACGATAGACATGACGGAAGAGGGAAATCCCCTAGAGATGCGTGGTTCGTGGGCGGTTTCGGGACAAGATCTCCTAGAGACAGTCGCGCATCGAGGATGTGGACGTCAAAGAAATGGATTTTAGAAACGCACGCGTTTGGCACACGTGACCATTCTTCTTCAAAGCAGCCCTTCCGCGACAAACGAATTCCAGCCCATGTGTTGTATGAGTGATACTCAGAGCTTACTTGGGTTCGGGGACATCTCTATACCGCATGGCACTCGCAGTCCCCGGTACTTGACCATCACACCCCGTATGAACGACCGAGGAAAGCACGCCCGCATAATATATACCCACAACTTACTACAACTACAGGCGACGAGGTTTTACAACGACCAAAAGGTAGTCTTCAACCTTAGAAGAATGTCTGGACAGCAACGTACAGGAAAAGAACCCAGCAAAGAATCTTCAGCTGGGGGTCCAATCCGTGGTACATGTCAGCGACTCTGTAGATGATGTCCTTAAATCCTCCAGCAGCAGCCCCGGTTGGCTGGACGTTAGAAGGTGGCGCGCCTGTTGAACCATCCCCACCCAACCTGTTTCCTTTTCCGGGGAAAGTTTGTTCCGCATCCGCCTGACCAGGTGAACCAGCGAGATTTCTCAGCATCCTATCCAGTCCACTGCCGATAAAAAAACTTGTCAGTATACAGAGTACCAGTGGAAGGTAAGTATCATACGCTCTGTCGGCACCGCGAATCATGTCCACTTGTTTTGAACCCTTGAAAAAGATGAACGTCGGCCTATGGGCCCGAGTTAGTCGGTAAGGGATGTCAGTTGGGTCCAGGGACTCACATTGCAGTAACCTTATATTTAGAAGAAACGGCCTTTGCAGCATCGACATCACACTTCAGAAAGTTGACGTGGGTGTATTGCTTGGAGAACGTTTCGAACACTGGGGCAATCTGGTGACATGGTCCACACCTAGATCGTTGTAGGTAAATTATGAGGCTTTATCCGCGCGCTGTGTTAGATATGAGTTTCGTACCACGCAGCATGGAAATCAATGACCTAGAAGGCTGATACTAAGGTGCATTCAACGTGCTCTCAGACTTGCTAGACGTACCGAAACCTTCGTAGGAGACTGACCAAGGATTCCGTCGAGCTGAGCGTTGGTCGTAATGTGGGTAATGCTCATAGTAAACAGAGGAATCTGCAGCCGGGTTGTCGAGCGTAGAGGTGTGTGGTGGTGACAAACTCAAACGATGGGGTGATGTGTTCCGCCAGGGTTCGGGGCGGAGTCTTCCCGTTGTAAACTCTCACGCTTGCTACGCCATCACAGGTCAGGAACAGCTTAGGGCCAACAGCAGCTTGGGGGAATGATATTCTACACTATATAACCTCCGTCAGTACATACATCCGTATAACGATCTACATTCTAGTAGGGATTGAAATCTGGATATCCGGGACCTGGGATCCCACCGGTTCATCTTCCTCCCCACTGAAATTGACCTCACCCTTATCCTCAACAACCTGGAGGTATGATCAATACGCGCATTCAGGGTGATATCATTTCATATGTCACCTTTCCGTTAGCAATCTCAATGTCTTCGAATCCCCACTCCCTCGAGGCGCCATCCCGAAGGTGTTCCCCGTCCGCCAACTTCTTCACTTCCCATCCACCGATCACCTTCCAATCCTCCCCCTCCTTCCTCACGAACTCTGTAAGGGAGCAGCACCCAACTCTGAGCGGGAGGTTTCGATCGCCAAGCAAGCTCCTCACGAGCGTGATGGTCGTCGCAGCATGGCTCACCAGCATGATTACTTTGTGCTGGGGGTAGAGACTCTCTACTTGCGGGATGAAGACAGAGAGATATCCATCGGCACGGTCGTGGATCGCTTCAACGTCTTCCCCTCGACGGGACGAATACCAGGTTGTGGACCAACCTGCAGGGTCGATCTCTGGGAACCATTGCTTGAGAGATAAGGCGGACATAGGTCGAGGATGAAGACCTGTCCCGGGGGCAACCGGAGAGTACCATTCACTCAACCCTACAAACAAGGTGTCAAACGGCGCCTAGTTCCGAAGTTGGCGGGACGAACCGTGCTCTACGTATAAGGGGAGCTTTAATGCTTGCACCGTCGGCTGGGATGTCTGCAGGCATCGATCTGTGCGCGGTCGATCAGTTGACGTTGAACCACATGATTTAGTACGGAACGAACAGTAGGGAGAGGAGAAGATGGCAGTGGGCCGTTCTTCCTCGGGGAGCGAGAGGACATATTGTGCGAACTCCTTAGCCTGGGCCTACCTCAGATTCAAAGGTCAAGGTTTTATTACTCTGCGATCCGAGTACAGGACCTTACTTCTCCGTAGGCTGCGAGAGGAGGATCCCTCGGGAGACCAGTTGGACTCGTCCTACGACAGATTCTATCAGGAACTCGGGAAGATGAGGGCAGAGTATGTGATCATAGCGCACCAGTTGGTAGTGACCCAATTGAGCCGGAATCCTATACGGGTGGTGGACATGAGCCCTCCAAACGACCTCCAAATGCACTAACCGTGTCTTACGATGTAGATCTTTTCAATCATAATCAGTCTAAGGATATGCTTTGTTGCCAACAAAGGGGCGTGAGTAGGCTGGAATCCAACCTCAAGTTCAGAGGAGAGCAGTTCTGAGTTGAGGCTCGGTCGGCGGTCTTGGCTGGAGATCGCTTTTTGCCTGATCAGCCGCCAGTACCACCCCGGTGATCGCCGGCACTGGATGGACATCGTGCACTTTTGCGGCAACCACACGGGTGACGGTAGAAGCGAATGGCGAACGCTCTCGTGGGAAATCGTAGGGTTTATGAATCTGTTTACTCAAGCGAAAACCCCAGCGAAACAAAAGCAGTGACCTATACGGACCGGATATATTGGCCAAGTTTGCGGCTGCCATGAAAGCATCATGAGCCTACAACCTGTTCTCCTGCTCGCTCTCACCAACCGCCAGCCCCCCAATAGTGGAAAACGGTCGTCCCTTGTCAAACCGGTAATTCACCAGGTCCTCAATGTTGACCCGCATATCGTCACCCCAATCATCATGACGTGAGACGTGAAGTCCAAACGACGGGCACGCGTCAGTTTTCTGCCGGGACATACTGACCGCATGCAATCAAATTCAGGACCAAGGCGTACACTTTTTATGATTCAGTGTTCAAGAACTATAAACATGTAGTGGCACAAAGGGCGAAACAACAACTGCATTCAGAACAGGAGCCGGGAAACAAAAGGAAGCAGAGGAAATATACATGTCGTTCTGTCATGTCGTAGCCGTATCATTTTGACACCGGGCATGCCGCAACTTGCGAGGTGTAAGTTCTCACGACGACGACAACGAAGGGAAAGCGGCCTCATCATCGACGTTGAGGGCGGACGTGCCACCGTTTGATCGCGAATCGCGTCTTGGGCCACGCGCACCGCGTCCACGTCCACCCCTTTCTCCACCTCGGCCACCACGACCGCGACCTCCCCTGTCGGAGCGTTCGAAACGGGCGTCGATCTCCAAGTAGACTTTCTCCTCCTTCTTTGTGCGAGTCTTGGGAGTGGTCTTGGTCTAAATCGTGGTGAGTAGGTGCAAGCAACAGAGCGCAGGTCAGGCCAACCTTTCCGACAAAGTAGGCATCTTCGTCGGCTGCTTTGACGAGTTCTTTGGCACCCTTCCAGAGGCCCTCGTCTTGCTCGATCTTCCTGGTTTCCAGCTGAGGAATAAGGGAGGATTTCTCCTTCTGCTGTGCGAGATATTGATCGAGAGTCAGCGTATTGTCCGGCTCCTCCTCTTGACGATCCCTGGGACGTCGGTCAGACCGCTCGGCAGGCTCTTCGGCATTCGTGGTGGAGGTAGGGGGAGGGGCCCAGTCAGTGTCACCACCCCCAGCACCCCACTCAGCGTCACCACCTTTGGGGGCCCAGTCGGTATCACCACCTTTGGCAGCCCAGTCAGTGTCACCACCTTTAGCACCCCAATCATCGCCACCTCCACCGGCTCCCCATTCCTCGGTGGGGGCGACTTGTTCAGCAGCGGCATCGTCGACAGCAGCAGTCTCATTCGCGAGCTCGGTCTGGCCTTCACCACCACCCCAAGATTGTTGGATCTTCTTTTCGGAGTCGCTGATAGAGGTTTTGGGTAAATCTCTTAATCGTTTAATTGATGTGAAGGTGCGTACGTCTTGCCTGTAGCGCTGTGGCGGTCGTATTCACGTCGTCCGCCACGAGAACCTTCCCCGTCACCTCGGCCGCGACCACGACCACGACCACGACCTCTGCCGCGACCTCCGTCGGCAACAAATTCAACTGGATAGGGAAGAAATGGATGGAAAGGAAGATCAGGGGAGAAATTCACGCATTTCTGGAGGAGATGATTACCCTTCTTGCCGGCAGAATCGTCGGCACCTTCGTCTTCAGCACCTTCCCGAGGACCGGATGCACGAGCACCACCTCTTTGATAATACTTGCCGCCCCTTGAACCGGGGCCACCGCGGCCACCACGGCCACGACCACCTCTGGAGGGCCGGTCGGTGGTGGTAGTGGTGGTGGGGGGCGGAGCTGGCTCAGGAGCTGGCGGGTTCAGCCCGTCCTCTGTGCGGCTATGAGGAGTAACAAAGCGGTGAGGAAATTAGATGCGGACCGTCGAGGAGGGCGAAGGCGTTTTTTGAAGCCACCGACATGGTTGAAGGTGGATTTGGGGACGATCAGTAGAACGTCTGGCAGAGTTTTGCACAATCTGCGACGATGAGTTTTTTCTTGAGACCCCCGAGCGAACTGGAGATTATCGCCAAAAGGTCCCCAGTTTCGGTTCTACTGCACAGCCACAGCTGTACAGTTCAAAGCCCGCTTACAAAAATCATCGAAATTCCCACAAAATATTCCTTAACGCTTAAACCACAGGTACGCCCTCCACCGTTTTTCGTACAAAACAAAATTCTGACCGTCTGTCGCAGCCCTCAAAAGCATCTCGACGATTGATTCGCCCGCCGTAATTGGACTGGTGTGGATTGAGGACCTTGAGAACGTCACATTGGGCTGGAGACCGAACTTAAGGACGGGACTTGGGTGCGTCGGACGCGTTCCATAGGGATTCTCTTCGGAGACGTCTCTGCGGCTACCCTTCGTGGTCGTCGTATGGGTTTTGTACGCAATGTCTCGTTGTACAGATTATTGTATGTTGAGATAATATTTTGTCATTTTATTTCTTGCACCCCTACCATCAACTGGACATGGCCTCGCGCCGGCTCGCCATCTCTTCCCTCCTGTGCAGTGATGAGACGAATCCGCCTTCCTCATCCCCGACATCGTCCCCGACGTCGGCAAGGACGTCGACCGCCCGCGACTTTGAGCCTGCCGACCGCCCTTCACGTCATCACCCCGCCTTCTCAGCCCAGACCAGTAGCGTACATACACAAACTGCCCATAGCTACCGTCCCCTATCTGATGCTAAATACACCCCCGCCATAGACCGACCACGGTCATACAACGACAACGACGCGCTCAGGTCCCGCCCGACGGCCTACTCACCCCAATTCGTCCATCGACGAGAACCTTCAACTTCCCCTGACCGCGTTTTGGCACAACACCAGACCTACACATCCCCCATGTCGCCGTATAACACTCAGCCCCCCGTTCAACCCAACCCATGGAGCGGACAATCGCCGTTGTACGCCCGCCCTTCTACGTCGAGCTCTCAAGACACCTACTTCCCTCGTAATCAGTCCCCGGTCGAGTCGAGGTCGAGATCCTTCTCCAACTCGTCGATGCACCCTACCCAGTATCCGCCCCAGTCAACTCCAACGTTTCCGCCGTATAGTTCAAGCCCTGCCTTACCCCAACCACCCCCATCACTCGGCGGTGGACTGGAGGCGCTGGCTCAAGCCGCAAGCCAAGAGCGGCGACGCTTGAGCAATGAGTTTGCAGGGTCAAGGCGGACGGCTTCTCACGAGAGCACAACGCGTTCTCCGGTGGTGGTACAGCACCCCGCCGCTTCGTCTTCCACGTATGAGCACACGAGAGAACCGGCCCCGACCTGGAGACGCCGGGGCAAGGAGCATCATGAACCTCCTCACAAGAGGCGGAAGAGTTATGATCTCCTTGACGAACCCATCCCGGCGGAACCTTTGGAAATCTTCCAGCCAGTTCGACCACCCCTCGAAAGGAACTCTTTGATGCGCATTAGCGCTCTCGTCCCAGAACTACCTCCGTCGTTGGATCGTGCTTATGCACCACCAAAGCCGCAACTCCCTCCCACACTTCCCCGCGTTTCTGATATTCGCCATGGCGCTGGCGCCGGACCTACCATCCCCATCGCGAATTTGCTCACAAATGACCCCCCTCCTCGAAGAATCTCGCCCCCACCTCCTTTGCAGACCGCGCCGCCTCATCCGGTCCGAAAAGCTCCAACACCCCCGCCCCCCCATTCCCCTACCCCTCCACCGAGGTCACCATCTCCAGTTAATGAATCCTCCAAATCTCCAACTGAGTATCGTGAACTTCATCGTTCACCAGACGCTTCAGTGCCGCTTACCGTCAATAGCCCCGTGATGGGTCACATTCTCTCAAAGGTTCGGTCACCCTCACCCATGGTCGAAGAGGCTGTCGAGGTGGAAGCCGAGGAAGTACACAATGTACCAACCTTAGCAACCCCTGTTCAAGAGTCCAGCGAGCCCCCAACACCATCTCCTGTCATTCCGATCGAGATGCACCCATCGCTTTCTCCTACACCTATCGACGATCAACCACCAACGACAGCAAGGTCAGTTCCCCCGGTGGTTGAATCTGAACCCGAACCCGTACCGATCCCCGAACCGCCTGTCCCCCAGGTTCACAAACCAGTCCCAGAGCCGGAGCCGGAGATGGAACCGGAACCAGTAGCAGTGCCTGCGCCTATTCCCGTCCCCGGCACAGATGTAGAGAAGGAACCAGCAACCCCACCAAAGATTGAGCCTCCTCGGCAGATTTCTATCATTTCTGTCTCGACACCCCTCCCACCTCCAGCGCACTCCTCACCTGTACTTCCTATGTCAGGACCTGGTCTCCGGCCTCCCTCTCCCGTTCGAATATCTAACCATCCTCCACCCCAACACCCTCCTGCTCGATCGGAGCCGGAACATGATCATGACGCTGAAGCAAGGAATGATGGCGATGGCACAGAGAGTGATAACATGACCGTTGACATGGAGTTTGACCTCGCCGCTGGTGTTGCCGGTGACGACGCTGCTGGAGGTGGAGGCACAAGGACTGACAGCGAATGTGAGATGGAGGTTGACGTTGATGACGAGCTTCTCAGTCTTGTTAGTGGTACCGGACACGGGGACTATGACATCGGACGTATGGGCACAAGCCGATATAAGAGCAAAGCGCGGGCGACGAGCATACCGACGGACACCTTCTTTGGTCACCCCGTGCCACCTCCAATGGACCTGGAACAGATCATGAGAGAACAGGGACAGCCAAGGATTCTATACCAACAATTGCAGGGTCCTGGGCAGCCCCTTGTTCCGTTGATCGTTCATGAACCTCTACCTGAGCCAAAACCTGAGCCAAAACCTGCTACGAAGGGGAAGAAGAAACAGACCACAAAGGTAGGTGGCTCGAGAGTTTTTTATTTGTGTTCCAGTCCCCGTCTAACCGCTGATTTACTCTGTTCAGGCTCCCGCGAAACCTAAGCAACCCACTAAGCCTCGGGCTAAGGGCGCCGCCAAAGCCAAGGCGGACGCTTTGCAGGCTCAGTCCGTTACCGAGACCGTGTCATATACGGGATCGGGACGGATGACTAAAGCCCCTGCCGTTCTCTCGCTACCTGTGACGAACCTCAACTCGTCCGCCGTTGGAGCTGCCGCTGCTCGTTCAAGGTCACAGTCGACAATGCCCATAACCGGCGAGACTCCGGACGAGAAAGAGGCGGAGAAGGACGAAACGGACGACAAGGTGTACTGTATTTGTAAGACTGAGTATGAGGAAGGCAAAGTCATGATCGCTTGCGACAGGTTCGCCATTCTCCCCACGCCTCAATCGTGTTCGCTGGTGCTGATTGTCGCTGACTTGCAGGTGCGACGAATGGTATCATATGCAGTGTTTGGGCATGTCCGATTTGGAAGTCGACCTCGTGGATCAATTCTTTTGTCCTGCGTGCATCCAGAGTAAGCGAGTAGAACATGTAGTTTTGATGTCCAAGTTACTTATATGCTTTTCGCCAGATAATCCGAGCCTCTCACTTAACACAACATATAAGGCGCGCTGCTTCGCGGGAATCAAACACAAGGATCCTTCATCACCCAGCGCGTGCCACAAGCCCGCTCGAGGCGCATTTTCGAAGTACTGCTCCGACGAATGCGGCGTCAGTTTCATGCAGACGAGAATCGAGGCTTGGACGGCAGGAGGGGGTCACAAAGCAAAGCTCTGGGAAACTGTGAAGGATTCTGATGCGAGGGAGGGTATCGCCACCGTCCTCTCTGGACACAAGAGACCCCCCACGGTTAAGGCCGAAGTCGACGCGGATGGGGACGTCAAGCTTGCCGATGGTACTCACCACGATACGAAACCAGGACCCCTAGCCGGTGGGCCGGCGGCCACCGTCAAGAAGGGCCTGAGCCAGCAGAAGGAACGAGAACTCGCGAGGCTGAGAAAGGAGCTCGAGAAGGTCGTCGATATGCGAAACTCGATGAAGCAGGAGCTGGAGAACATCGAGTGGAGGGATTCCTTGATCAAATTCGCGAGCCAGAGGTCTGAGGAGGTGGGCGAGTGTGGATGGGATCAGAGACTGTGCATGGACGATGAAGAGTGGACGGAGGTCGGGCCAACGATTCTGGAGAATTACGACGGGCAGGACCAACAGGAGGAGGAATCCGAGCCCTTTGGGGAGTGGTGGTGTCGGGGGAAGAAAAAATGTGATAGGCACGCTGGGTATGGTCTCCGTTCTCGCTCGCTCCAGCGAGTTTCATAGCTGATCGATCTCGATGATTTTCTAGGTGGCAGAGGCTTCGTGCAGCAGAAGTCGAGTTTGAGATTCACCAGAAGGATCTTGGGCTGAAGAAACTCGCGGAAACCGAGCGGGACATCCGGAGGAGAATAGAAGACATTATGGACCCTCAACTCGCTCCAGCCCAAACTCGGGTGAACGGCGAGGAGAACAAGATCAAAGTCAACGGGACGGGGAAGACTGGGAAGAAGCGGAAGACGGCAGGCTGATGGAATCGTTCAGTGACGGGGCTCAGTCTCCACACCTGTACCATTGTCGATATCTCTGGATCTACAGTACATGCTATTGGATTAATAAAAGTACATGTATATCGTGTTGGAGGTTAGGCGTAATGAATCTGCCAGAATAATCTACTCCCCCTTGGAACCTTGTATTACCTGTCGAACTCGAGGTCAATCGAGACCGACGAGGCTGATGGGTGTTGTGTTGAACCCCGAGGTCTAGCACTTCAGTAGCCATCGCCCTCTCCACCTTCCTTCGAGAAACCTTTCTGTTCATGGAGTAACTGGGCCTTGATCTCTTCTCGTCTCTTTTTCACATCGGTGTCGCGTTTGTGGTATGGAAGGAGAACGTCCCATTCGACCTGCTTCAGTGGGATTTCGTCTTCTCGATCAAGATCCTAAGAGAACGCGGCAACGTGATGAGAAATTGCAAAAATATTGACTCTGCCACGCATACGCGTAGTGTAAGAGGATGGGTGGGGGGGGGGGGGGTGCTTTTGGTGTTACTCACGATCTCTCCGAGTAAAACGACGTTCTCACCACGGATGAGGAAGAGACCGACCCACTGTTCCGCGAACACGTCTTGGTGATATATCCTCTCGACCGTATCTTCCAAAACCAAATTGGCTGTAAAGCGGGAGAAGGCGCAACCGCCAAAAAAAAAAAAAAAAAATAACAGTGACA
>Ga0307517_10004294_pt1 | contig 21969 bp, 23 predicted proteins | sample 23_EM_MG_FD_194515 | JGI IMG/M metagenome (GOLD analysis project Ga0307517, IMG submission 194515) | Populus trichocarpa ectomycorrhiza microbial communities from riparian zone in the Pacific Northwest, United States - 23_EM | ecosystem: Host-associated > Plants > Roots > Unclassified | place... | reverse complement strand
CTCCGGCTCGAGCAAGAGCGCCAGGCGAGAGCACTGGCACTGCAGCGGAAGGAAGAGGCGCAGCGGGAGGCGCTGAGGCATGGGCCCAAGAAGGCCGCTAAGCTCGCTGCTGCTGGTGCTACCGCTGCTGGATCATCCGGGAGTGGCGGCGGGGGCCCGAAATGGCCGATGTCTGCTTCAGCGGCGGCCAAAGCCCGAGCGCTTGATGACTCGGATGGGGAGTCCCCGGGACTTGGGCTTACTCGCGAAGAGCTGCGAAAGAAGAAACAGGAGGCGGAATTGCGTAGAATATACAAGACATCCAAGAAACCGACCCAATCCTCCAGAAGCTTGGGCAAGCACGGGATGCACCTCCCAGGAGGTGCTCTTAACGTCGTGAAACCCGAGGAGGAAGTGGAAGATCCAAATGCATCCCAGGGGTCTGTCAGAGATCGCCTCCTCAACAAGCCCAACACGTTGACCAAACTGAATATCGTCAAGAAGGACCAACGCACCATCTTCGAGCAGTTGGAGGATGCGAGAGCAGCGAAGAAAGTGCTCGATGGGCACGAAGCTCTTCAATTTGACTCCTGGTTCAGTTCGAAGAAGAAAGAGACGGACAAGAGATCACCCGCACCCATATCCTCTACTCCGTCTCAGTCAGAAACCAATTCCCCTGCACCTCGTGAGTACCTCCAGGATGCCTTTTTTCTCTCATGGCTAATTTCTTTACTTTGTGCGCAGGTCCTAAATCATCTCTAGCATCCGTTCCTCCTCAATCTAGCTCCACCTCAGCCCCACAGAAGAACTCTGTTCGGGCGTCTTCCAAAAGTACTTCAACTAAATCAGCCTTGCCCGCGTCACACAAACCATCAGCGACGGGTTCTCGCGCAAGCTCGTCAGATATCCAAACATCTTCATCTCACAATAAAGTACCCAAAATCAAGAAATCTACCTCTGCATCTGCAGCATCCACTTCCGCTCCTCGTCGACAATCTATCTCTACCTCCCAAGGTCAGAGCAAGTCCAAGCGACCTCGCTCTCCAAGTCTGTCCGAATCCCCTCCGCCCGCCAAAAAACGCCAACTTGATAACGACATATCTTCTCACATTTGGTCGCTCTTTGGCAAAGACCGAAAGAAGTACACCTCCCGAGATGTGCTCAGCGACGACGAAGATATGGAAGTTGACGCGACTTTCCTTGAACGCGAGGAGACGATAAGGTCAGTGATTTTTTCTCGAATTCAATTTCATTTTGCTCTTGGGGCTAAACTCCACTTGAACCGGTCAGTGCTCGGATCGCTCACAAGGAGGATTTGCTTGAAGCTGAGGAAGAACGCCGCCGTGCTGAGGAGAAGAAGAGGAAAGCACGAGCGCGTGGCTATTGATTTATTTCCGTCGGACTTTTTCTCTTCGCTATGTCTCTTTTTTGGGCTTCTGGACGCGCCGCTGGTGGACGGAAGGTGGACGGAATCTTTTCTCTCTAAACATCTCACGCATACTCCAAGACGATCAGGTCGTCTTAATGTTTTGATCAAATCTCTCATGGCATGGAGCGGAATTTTCCTTGTCTTTTCGTGTCTCTTTAGGCTTCTCGTCCTATCGTTTTCCCTCCATAATTCATTCTTGTATTTCTCCTCATTCACTCATCTGTAGCCACGTCCCCGAATCCCCTTACTTCACTGACCGATTACATACTATATCAGTACTACCACCCATTCTGTTGACGTTGTTATCATGTTCAAGTATTCTTTACCTCATATATCGAGTCGTAAAGGTATAATTTGTACTCCGAGATGGCACCTTGTCATATTTCACGAATATCATCAGTCTTTGCATCCAGTCATAGACTTCAATTCCTCAGGAGGAAACTCAAATCACACAACCAAGAAATGTGTAAGTGTTGCATAAACACCAGCCGAACCAGTCGGTCAGGTTCAGCAGATGTGTGTATATACATCCCTATTTAACGTTACGAATTATTTAATGGTTATTTAGTTGTCGCCTGACAGAAGATGCCCAAGACGCCCCACTGGTAGCCAACCGTCGGACGATTGGTGCAGTGGATGCCTTGATGTAGATCCCACGGCGGGCCTCTGTGATATCGCCCTTGTCCTCACGTGTAGTTGGATCCGAGGATCCAGCAGAGGGCTCGGGAGGGGTGGTACCATCGACGGTGACAGCGGGCTTGGGTTCACCAGATGTGCCATCGGCAGGAGCGTCCGTTGGTTGGCCACTGGCAGCTGATGAGGTTGCCGATGATGTCGGTGTAGCTTCCGACGGGTCCCCACCGGCAGCGGGGGTCGGCTCACCGCTGGCAGCAGAGCTGGTGGCGGAAGCACTGGTGGATGCAGAGTCGCTTGCACTGGAACTGGCGGACGCCGGCGCGGTACTGGAGGCGGCGTCACCCGATGAAGATGCAGAGGCGGAGGGATCAGCAGTGGGCGCTGGTGTGGGGGCCGAACCAGACGCTAGGACGGTGCTCGTTTGCGAAGTGGAGGTGATGGTGCTCACGGTGACACCAGAGCCACTGGGGGAAGCGAAAGGTGAATTGGAACCAGCGGCAGCCTTGAAAGCCGCAAGATCCGCAGGGGTATCGAGGACAGTGACCTTTTCGGTCACCTTGGTGGTTTCCTTGATGCTAGTTGCTCGCTTCTCGTACAAATCGTGGTAGACTTGACGTGGGTAGCGTCGTTCTCTTGACTCAACGACGGGCGCAACAACGGGGACGACGGGCTCAGGTTCGCGTGCGTAGAAGTCGTGGTACACTCGACGTGGGTAGCGGCGTTCTCTGGACTCCACGGCGGGCTCAGGCTCACGCGCTACGACGGCTTCCGGGAGAGGTTCATCCCTCTCGGAAACGATACGAGCCAACCGACGAGTGATGTGTCCCAGTTGGGACCGCTGGCGGTTGTCCGGCACGTCGACGATGGGCGCCCGAGCAACAACGGGCTGCACCGGAGTGCTCATTTCAGCACGGGCAACGGGTTCTGAGTTGGTGTCCGCAATCCTAGGGAAGGTTGTCAGGGGTTTTTTTCTTTAAAAAAAAATGACAAGGGGTGCATACCTGATCGGAGCGCCAAAGACAGTGGCTGCATTGAAAACCAAGGTGGCAAGGAGGAGAGTCGAGGCTGAAGAAATCATCGTAGAACAAACGGCGATTTAGAAGAAGTTGTCTTTCGAAAGGTTTGTAGGGAAGTCGACCAGCGAAATAGACAGACTCTTGGGGCAACCTGGCACCGAAGAGATAGTGATGGGAGCACTGCTGGCGAACCACCATGCTTTCCACTGCCTTTTATACCCTTTGTTCAGGGACATCAGTCCCCTGGGAAACATCTGGAAACACGACGGCGATTCTGTATCAGACCCATCACTCGGCTGCTGTACAGCCTCCATGGAGCCAAGGATTGATCTGCACATGTACACAGTATACACAGCCGGCCGTTCGATTTCTTTGTGGAATTTCACCGTTGCAGTAATCAATTTTGTGAGTACAATGTCGCGAACGAATCGCATACTCACAGTAGATTTCTCGTGGAAGTTGGTGCGATATCATTTTGTTTGCCAAGAGATTCACGGGCGCAAGCCGAGCTGTCCGACTACGAACCTGTACGAACACATCGGACGGTTGGTGTTTCAGCGGAAATTATAGAATCAGATCAGATCTGTTTATAGGTTCCCCATAATGAAGACCTGTGCGACGTGGGTGCAGGTGTGAGCACTCCTTGGGTGCGGAAGAAGGAGCAGCGATTGATAAGTGTGGTGGATTAACTCGTAAAAAAGCTCTCAATTGACAATTTAGAGAATGTCAATTACTGATAAATCTTTATAAGTAGGTAATATGTGTCATCGCAAAGGATAAAGACCTCGATAATCAGAATTCAAGATGCTCCGCGGGTTCCTTTAGCGGTGCTACGAGAGATAAGTAAGTTGTAAGTAAGGCAGGTTCGTTGACTAGATTCTAATCTCTTATTTCCCGCTAGCCTACCATAAATAGACCCCTCCAATAGTAAGGTAACGAAAACGTCGACAAGACTCCCATCGGATGCGACAACATGGTTATCAACAAAACCACTTCGCATACGCTGTATATACCTCTAGGTGACGCTACGTATTTAGTTCCATCGTGCTTGAAGCAACTGGCACTCTTATATCAGCATTGAGAAGGGACCAAGGCATTCCTGACTTCCAATCCATTGGCGCACCGCGAATATCCCAAGCCATAGCGGAAGTGTATAAAGGAGATGGCGCTGTTAAAACTCCAGGGGCCGGTTCTGGCCGTGGAAACTCCAAGCGTTTGCTCGCTCGAGGACGAAATTCTTCACCCGTGATGCCCACTAGACCATTTCGTACGTCGTATCCTTCCTCCGTCTCTTCGTGAACCGACACATGGATGTCCTCTTGATCATATATGTCCCCAGCGTCGAAATACCGGCCAATGGGTGTACCAATGGGAGGAAGTCCTTCGTCACTACCTGACTCTTTGCTTCCCACCTCTGCCCAGTGATCATCAACATCCAACCAGATCTGATTGTCGAAAGCATCCCATGTACTTGGCTCTTCCAGATACAGTTCATCGTCATCTTCCACTCCGAGAGGGTAGTCGCATGCATCGTCTTTCCAATCCCTGCCGTAGATACGGCTCACTGGTGCCGGTATCGAATTTCTTGCTGGAATTGGAGACGTGATAACCTCGTTCAAGCTGCCAAACCCATCTGCTCCCATATCTGCTGCCTGCCTCCGATGAATGTCAAATCCAGATTCCCGACGAGGGACCTTTCTCGAACCGAAGGCGATCGAATAGTTCGTTGTGCCAATCGAATGATTTCTCGCCGAGTTCCTCGTGGCCCTGTCTGGATATCGACCGAACTCTGTTGGGGTGTCGCTGGGTAAGATATGGTGGCTGCAGTCATCAGATGGATAATAACTGTGGTCCTCAATATGGTACACGGCTTACCTCTCTGGATTCGGCACCTGAGGATTTGTACTCCCAAAACTCAAGTCGTGGAAGGCCATTGGACTCGAATTCGACATCGGAGGGTCGGGAAATAAGTGGATGCCTCCACCTATGCAACTGGCTTTATACGATGTCGTGGAGTACGTATCCCAAACGAGATTCGGTTCCGAGGTCTGTATACGAATTTACAGCGGCAACGAAGTCGATACCGCGGGTCGCACGGTCTATTTTTTTCATCGTGGTGCCCACACAAATGCCCTTTAGACGTCATTCCAAGCATTGTGTATTACACGCGGGATCATCTGTCAGCATCCAACGCCCAAGGGTTTCGTCAATCGGGTTTCGGGGCCGCTTTCTGTCGTCGCAGAGTTTCAGAGGGATAACCCTTATTTATCGTTATGTCATTCTCACGTAGTATTCGAATGCGACCCAGCATCGAATCCCTTCTCCGCATAAGTTCTTTGCCTTGGAGTTTGTGGAAGAGCGACGTCGTGACGGGTGAACTGCGGCAGTTGTCTGGCCATCGATGTGGCCCCTGTCGTTCCGCCGTTTGTAAATTGGATTTGGGAACCAAGCCCAGAGACTCAAGTAATGTGGGAACCTTCCGCGAAAATAGGATTCTCAGGGCATCAGGTCCCTATCGTGACATATCGAGTCGCCTTGGTAATTGTCGGAAGTAGTAATGTTTAGACGCTCACGAGTCACCTGTACTATGACCGCAAGGAATGGTTCCCACGGCAAAGTCTTCTACCTTCCATGTGTGCGTCCTCAAGGGAGAAGCAAAGGGCGAGGCTGGAAAATCCTCGCGATTGGACAGGTTTCTCCTACCTTGCGAGTCTGTATCAAGGATCCAACTACCCAAACTTTATTACCAAGCAGAGTTGATGAACCTTGGGTAACCTTGTTAATTTGTTGATTGATGTCAGCATTGCAACTTGAAGAGGTATGTCATCAGAGTAACACGAAGTAGCATATATCGAACGATTGGATTAAAAAAAATCGGCGACTCAATCGCCAAGTCGTACGGAAATTAGTATCTGGAGCTATGTAACGAGGAGTATAGTAACCAGTGTTCTGAAACGCCTTCACGTTTACTCTATCCAGCTGAAATAATGACCGACTTGTAATGGGCCCTTCATGAAAAGAATTTACCGTTGGGAGCTGTTTTGGCACCCAATGCATACAAACGATTCTATAACTGAGGGGTGGGATGGCGCGCTCAGCGCTGGAATGAAATCAAAACTTTACGAATCCGTAGATAACATTTCAACGTCTAAAAGGAAGATCTAAGTTCGTGCCTTCACACCGTCTATTTATATGGGTGTCGTGGCTATAGAACTATCGTAAAGAAATGTAGTTCCGCTCCGTTCGGTGTTGGACTTTGTGTATCGTGGTCGCGTCGTCAATACGTCGTGAAAAATAACGGTCAGCTGAGACGAAAGATGAGTATTCATGTCGACCTTCGCTTGGCTTTGACGTGTTTCGGAAGCATGAGAGAAAGACGGCTTGAAACAAAGGTCATCGCGAGGAGAATATAGTATACCATATTTCCACCTGCTAACCCTCGTTGAAGGGATATCGAGAAGAGAGAGGAAGCAAAAGTTGGAGCAATGGACCTCATCCCAGATCCTAGCATCTGCGCGATGCCATTGACGGTTCCCATAGGTCCATTTTCAGGGACATTCTCGACTAAGACCACCTGCAGCGAACCTGTACCACAAAAAGTGAATGTTAGTTGGTGTACTTGTACCAAGAGAACGAAAACATACCGTAAGCCATGTAAATTGACATGTGGCATGTAAGTTGGACAACGATACAGGCGATCACCATAGCGTCTACACCGCCTGCACGCCGTGCAAAGAAACTCATAATAGGATACATGGCGAAACAACCAGCAATTGCTGGGGACGTGAAGATATATACCCGACTTGCGCCAAATTTTCGAATAAAACGGCCCAGGAAGTTCATCTGAATGAAGGAGTTGATACATCCGTAGGCGCCTAACGTCGCCCCTATGTGGAAAGGATCCAACCCCAGTCCTCCCAGAGGAATCGATGTAGAATACATCAGTGGCAAAAGAACGGCGTGGCACATGTCCAGGAATGTCAGGAAGACGTGGTTTGTCAGCGTCATTAAAAGGGGACGAGTGAGGATGGCGCGATATCCAGAGTTAGATAACTCGTTCTCAGTTGAGGCAGGTGACTCCGACGTATGGTCGATCCCGTAGCAGGGAAATCCCTCAGGTTGTAAGAGTTGTGATTCTTCAGTGATTTGAGGGCCATCGATTCCGTCAAATGGCGTTCTGCTACGTTTTTCGTGCTTCTCCCGAGCGACGATTGAAGGCAAAGTCTGATCGAAAAATCAAAAAAGGGCGGGGAACTTGTGGAGAAGCTGCTTACCTCTTTCAGGCCTAAGGACGATATTGCAAAGCTGACAAAAGCTAGTAGACCTGCAACTGCACATGGCAGAAAATATGGATGGGTTTGCAAGTAAGGTATGCGACCCAGTGTATTTGGCCACCTTTGAGCAGGATTTGAAAGGACGCCGCCAATAATAGGCCTACAGTGTCAAATACCATGAATAACACCAAAGCGTGGATAGGATTCAGATGTACCGACCCAGAAGTGGTCCCGAAACTCCACATCATTGGCATGTAAGCATATGCATCACCTCTGTTGGTCGAATCGGTCAACTTGTGAGGCGAACATTAAGCGAGTTGTAGGAAAGAGCTGAAGACTGGACAGCAGACCTCAGCGATAATACTTTTCGAAACACCTGGAGAAACCGGATAAGGAAAGATCATAACGAATGGATGGGGATACACACCAATATTACCGTTGAACACGCCCTGAAAACATCGAGAAATCAATAGAGACCAGAACGTCGTTGACATGCCGAACAAGAGCATCGCGAAGGTCAAGCCTAAAGGTCCAAGGAGTAATACCGGTCGCCGACCGTATTTATCTGATAGATGACCCCAAAACACAACAGTCAAACTCTCTGCAAAGAAGAATGCGGATTCCTAAACAACGAGACTACTTAGTCTAGCAAGGTGTCTCATGTAAAAGAAGATATACGCACGATGAGCCCAGCATAATATCCTGTTTTTTTCTCATCTCCCCCGGTGATACCTGTTTCTCTAACGAACTGGTTGATGAAAGGGTAGATAACTGTCGCTGTGATGGGCTCAGCAGCTTGAATCAGGAAAACGCTGAATAATTGAAGTTTTGGCAGAGGTGTCGGTTGTTCCAGACCACCGTCGTTGTTTTGAAGTACAGGATCGCATTCTGGTTGAATGCTTTCTGTTTCTGCCATTTCTATGTTTTACAGCGGTGGCGAGAGAAAAAGAAGGATGGAGTCAGAACTGAAAAAATTCGATCTGATTCTTTAAAGCACAGCACCGCCAGAATCTGGGGCCTAGTAGTCGAGCATGGAGCCCGGAATGACTCATGGGGGAAATTTCAGCCTTTTGTTGATAAATTTAGGTAGCCTCAGGCACTTCTCGGTCAGCAGGGTCCGGCTCGGACCTCTGGCAATCACTGATCAGTACGTGTACATCAGATGGAATCACGGCATTAATTTGGTGATAAGATCATGATGAAGGCAACTGGCATACTTTAGCTGGCTCGATAGTTTCTGAGAGAATAATATCATAATAAAAGTGAGGCGTACGTCAAAACTAATTGATTGGACTTCCTATCTCGTACATTGGATGATCATGGTCATGTGGAAAGAAGTGAACAGGGGGCTCCGAACGGATGGTGCAAAGTTCAAGTACCGATTCAGATGCGGAACCTGAAGCTTGACTTCAACCTTACCCGTTTGTTTAGGCGCCACTTTTATGAGCTTGAATAATAATCTTGAGGATAGTCTGTCAATCCATCAGCCTACATGTTTCCAGGTTTAGCGCTCGCTTTCCAATGTAAGTATCCGCCGCGACAGGCTTGAACCCTCACCGACAAGACAGTGGGCGGAGGTTGAAGACATTTCTAAACGTCGAAGTAACCTATCAAACGATCTGAAGTCTGCGTCACCGGAACGGGGGTTTGAATCATTAAGTGCCAACAGATGGAAGGGGGAAAGGTATGTAGACGCACCACGGAAGATCCCCGTTTTCGACCAGATGTCGACGGTTCCGACTGCCATTTAGCTCTCCAAGAATAAAAATATATGGGGTACAACCTGATATATGACGGAGTATTCCAATCCGAAATATTTGGAAGTGGGTGAATGACGCAAGACGCGTTATATTGATCTTTGTTTGACGGCGAGAAGAATCAGAATCAAGATTGTCGTTCAGCCACGAACCAGCTCTTAACATTTGAACAATAGTTGACAAGATCTCATATTACTGCCGATTCCGGGCGCTAATTGCATGGGGGGTAAGAGGCGGGTCAAACGAGATCAACGATCCACGAGAGTAATTGATATTCCGCCCACAGGAACACGATGAAAACACAATCGAAGGACAGAGTGGGAAGGCAACAGAAGGGGTCCTTCGGTCGACAACGGTTGGATTTGCTATCGAAAGGCCTCTGCGCATCGAACGCAACCGGAATTCCCAAGATTGCGACGCTCCTTCCAAACAGAGGAGCGGAGAATATCGACCTTGCACGCCTCAGTAACATTTATTGAACGAGAGGATAAAAACAAATCGGCGAGTCATGAAAAGAATTTGCCGTTGGGAGCTGTTTTGGCACCCATTGCATACAAACGATTCCGTGGGTGAAGGGTGGGATAGCGCGTTGGAATGAAATCAAAACTTTAGGAATCCGTAGATAATATTTCAATGTCTAAAAGAAGTTCGTGCCTTCACGCCGTCTATTTATATGGGTGTCGTGGCTATAGAAGTATCGTAAAGAAATGTAGTCCTGCGCCGTTCGGTGTTGAACTTTGTGTATCGTGGTCGCGTCGTCAATACGTCGTGAAAAATAAGGGTCAGCTGAGATGAAAGATGACTATTCACGTCGACCCTCGCTTGGCTTTGACGTGTTTCGGGAGCATGAGAGAAAAACGGCCCGCAACGAAGGTCATCGCGAGGACAATATAGTATACCATATTTCCACCTGCTAACCCTCGTTGAAGGGATATCGAAAACAGAGAAGAAGCAAAAGTTGGAGCAATCGACCTCACCCCGGACCCTAGCATCTGTGCGACACCATTCACGGTTCCCAGGGGTCCGTTTTCAGGGACATTCTCGATCAAGACCATCTGCAGCGAGCCTGTATCACAAAATAAATGTCAGTCGGCGTACTTGTACCAAAATAATGAGAACATACCATAAGCCATGTAAATCGACATATAGCAGGTAAGTTGGACAACTATGCAGGCGATCACAATGGCATCTACACCCCCCGCACGTCGTGCAAAGAAACTCATGATGGGATACATGGCGAAGCAACCAGAAATTGCTGGGGACGCGAAGACATATACCCGTCTCGCGCCAAATTTTCGAAGAAAATGGCCCATGAATTTCATCTGAATGAGGGAGTTGACGCATCCAAAGATGGCCAATGTCGCGCCTATGTGGAAAGGATCCAACCCCAGTCCTCCCAGAGGAACCGATGTAGAATACATCAGTGGCAAAAGAGCGGTGTGGCACATGTCTAGGAATGTCAGGAAGACGTGGTTTGTCAGTGTTATTAAAAGTGGACGAGTGAGGATGGTGCGATATCCAGAGTTGGATGAGTCGTTCCCAGTTGAGGCAGGTGACTCCGACGTATGGTCGATCCCATAACAGGGATGTAAGAGTCGTGATTCTTCAGTGATTTGAGGGCCATCGATTTCGTCAGGTGGAGTTCCGCTATGTTTTTCAAGCTTCTCCCGAGCGACGATTGAAGGCAAAGTCTGCAATCGAAAAATCAAAAAAGGCGGGGAATCCGTGGAGAGGCCGCTTACCTCTTTTAGGCTTACGAACGATATCGCGAAGCTGACGAAAGCCAGCAGGCTCGCAGCTGCACATGGCAGAAAATATGGATGGGCTTGCAAGTAAGGTATGCGACCCAGTGTATCTGGCCATCTTTGAGCAGGATTTGAAAGAACGCCGCCAATAATAGGCCTGCAGTGTCAAGCACTATGAATATGTTAACACAAAGCGCAGATAAGATGTACCGACCCAGACGTGGTCCCGAAACTCCATACCATTGGCAAGTAGGCAAATGCGTCACCTCTGTTGGTCGAGTCGGTCAACTTTTTGGGCGAGGATTAAGCAAGTTGAAGGAATGAGCTGAAGACTGGATAGCGGACCTCAGCGATAATACTTTTCGAAACACCTGGAGAGATCGGGTAAGGAAAAGTCGCACCGAATGGATGGGATACGCACCAATATTACCATTGAACACGCCCTGAAAACATCGAGAAATCACGAGAGGCCAGAAACTCGTTGACATGCCGAACAAGAACGTCGCGAAGGTCAAGCCCAGAGGTCCAAGGAGTAATACCGGTCGCCGACCGTATTTATCTGATAAATGACCCCAAAACACAACAGTCAAACTCTCTGCAAAGAAGAATGCGGATTCCTAAACAACGAGCTATTCTAGTAAGGTGTCGTGTAAAAGCGGATATACGTACAATGAGCCCAGCATAATATCCTGTTTTTTTTTCATCTCCCCCGGTGATACCTGTTTCTCTAACGAACTGGTTGATGAAAGGGTAGATAACCGTCGCTGTAACGGGCTCGGCAGCTTGAATCAAGAAAACGCAGAACAATTGAAGTTTTGGCAGAGGCGTCAGTTGTTCCTGGACACCGTCGTTGTTTTGAAGTAGAGGATCATATTCCGTTTGAGTGCTTTCTGTTTCTGCCATTTCTATGGTCTACAGTGGCGGCGAGAGAAAAGAAGGATGGAATCAGAAACACTGAAAGATCTGATTCTTTAAGCACAGCACAGTCAAGATAAGGGGCCCAGCGGTCGAACATAGAGCCGGGAATGACTCATGGTGGAAAATTTCAGCCTTAAATTTAGACACTGCTGTGGTGGGATTATTCTGAGGGGGGTCAAAATGTCAGGCACATCGTTTGAATTTTGACAGAGTCGTCAAAATATCACGTGAATCTCCTTATAAGGTGCCTGACATTTTGACAATAATCCTACTGCAGCAGTGAGGGGAGGCTCCGAGTCAGTCAGCAGTGCAGGGTCCGGCTCCGACCTCTGGCAATCACTGATCAGTACACCGCAACAGTAATTTGGTCATAAGATCATGAAGGTTATCCTAAACTATGCCAGGCAACTGGCATACTTTAAGTTGGCTCGACAGTTTCTCAGAGAACAACATCATGATAAAAACGAGGCGTACGTCGAATCGAAAATGATTGGATTTCCTATTTCGCACATTGGATGATACCTATGTGGAAGGAAATGAACAGAACTCCGAAATTTGAAAACTTCAACCTTACCCGTTGCAATTGTATAGGCGCCACTTTATGAACCTGAATAAGAATCTTGAGGATAATCTGTCACTCAATAAACCTACGTGTATCCAGGTTTAGCGCTCACTTTCAAATATATGCACCGCCGAATTTGGAAGAGATCAGACAGACAGCCCTCACTGACAAGGCAGTAGACGAAGGACCAAGATATTTCCAAACGTCGACTTGACCTTCAAAAGATCTGAACGGGGGCTTTGAATTATAAAGTGCCAACAGATGGAAGGGCGAAAGGTACTTATGTTGACACACCACGGAAGATCCCCGTTTTTAACCAGACTCAGATGTCGACGGTTCCGACTCCCTGCCTGCCATTTAAGTCTCCAAGAATAGGGTACAACCTAATATAGAGGCAGACATGCCGGAGTATTCCAATCCAAAATAAGCACCTGGAAGTGGGTGACCACGATGGCGCGACGCGTTATTGATCTTTGTTTGACGGCGAGAAGACTGTCGTTCACTGCTTAGCCACGAACCAGCTCTTATGTAACAATCCAACATCAGGACCCAAGATCTCATATTACTGCCGATGCCGGGCGCTAATTACATGGGGGGCAAGAGGCGAGTGAAACCCGATCCACGATCCACGAAAGTAATTAATATTCCGCACACACAGGAACACGATGAAGACACGATCGAAGGACATAGTAGGAAGGCAACAGAAGGGGTTCTTCGGCCGACAGCGATTGGATTTGCTATCGAAAGGCCTCTGTGTATCGAACGCAACCGGAATTCCCAAGATTGCGACGCTCCTTTCAAACAGAGGAGCGGAGAATATCGACCTTGCACACGCCAGGCAGAAGATACCCGTGGACGACGTCATTTCGAGGAGTTATATCCCAAGTCCTATACGTGTGTCGCCGAGTACTCCGCGATCGTACAAAAGGACAAGAAAGGAGGCGCATATATCGAGCTCCGGTACAAGACACTCTAAAGCTCTTGAGGCGTTGGATACTTTAGAACGTCAGTGTGTTGCCGTTCTAGTTATATGCGTCCATTATTGATGAGATTTTACTGGGAAAGCATCGTCTTTGCGGCGAACACTGGATAGGATCCTGGCTACACCCGATCTTGCATGCCTAGGGAGCTGGCAGCGGCGAGATCGGGGAGTTTATCAATCGCGGGTGGTAACGTTAAACAACAAGTTCCATTTGTTGCTGGACTAACATCCTTCAAGGCAGACTCGGATAGCGATGATATGGACCCTCGTACTAAGATCCCGTTGGGGGAAAGTCCTTTTCTGAATAGATATTCACAACCGAACGAGTTCCCGTGCACCCCTCAAAGGAAGGGAATATCGGGCAACGGATATAACTCGGAGCAGGCCGTAGTTCCTGGCACCAACAAGTCAACTTCTCCGTTCCGCACACCTTCGGATGGCATTAGCTGCAGCGCTGACGATTCGAGCGTTCGCGATAGTGGCTTTTGGGAGTTACCGAGTGTGGAGGCAGGAAGGCCATCTCATTCGAGTCCATGGTCAACGCAGCAGCGTCAGTCCTCTCCATGTAGCGAATACGATGATAGCGTTGGGAAGGCCGATTGGGAATCATTTGTGGGCGCGAATCCATCGAAAGAGTGTCGATTTGCAGTATTGGGCAGTCATTCGCCAGAAAGTATTCAGGGAGCCACACCCCAGAATCTCTTCGGAGGAGCCAACTTACCGTCTTTTATCAAACTTGGGCCTGAGAAGAGCATATCAGTCGGAAATGCAGCTCAGGACGAAGACGAGGAACGTACGGTCTACGGAAGTCTTTTCGAGCAACTCGACCCTTGGAGTACAGTGGGGTTAATTCTGGGGTTGCGCGGAATTACCGCATCCGAAAACAATTCGCGCTTCAGCTCATTGTCGCCAGATTGCAATTCCCAGGCAGAAAATATCGATTTCGAAACCACAACAGAGGTACCACAAACCAGAGTAGACGAATTATGGGATTACGACGAGGACTTTGATTCCTTGTTTGATGGTACCTGGGAAACGTCCTCTCCGGTGCCACAACCTATTGGAATGGATGTCGTAGAAGTCGATCCGATTCCGACACTTTCGCCCAGAGAACTGACGAGCCCAGCTTCGCCCTCAGGGTCTTTCGTTGAATATTCGGGGGATGTCGACGACGAGATACAGCCCCTCGACATTAATGAAAGCTCTACTAGTCAGCGAGAGTCCAAGGAACATTCCAACGCAACTTTATTTGCAGGATTGGATGACAGCGACGACTCTATGGCTATGTTTGGGAAATCTAATGATGAAGGAGGGGAAGGAAACTCTGGCCGAAAATATGTTCTTCAGTGCTTCAAATCGCCAGAACGTCGGCGAGACGAAGAGTTGGTTGAGATGTTGGACGACGACATTCATGGCCGATCTGAAAATGGCATGGATTGTGACGATACCGAGGGTGGGCGCAATTTTGATGTTCCTAGTCTGAGGGAAGTCGACGGGCGATTTGTTGGACCCACACTGTTTGATGATTTCGATGATTCGGAAGAGGAATAAAAGTGTTGTTTTACGGATATGTACGGTTACAGTTGATAAAGGCAAGGACACATTTCTGTTCTGTCACCATGGAAAAACAATGGCAACGTGACGTGGGAATGTTCGGGAGCATGCCTGACTCGGGTTGTGACTGTCGGTCACCGCACAGCTTTACCTCTTACCACAACTCATCCCGCCCATGTCTACAATGTCTGCTTCAGCACCGGCGTCGGGTTCAAAGGCTATCGCAACTAGTGCTCTGCGTAAGGCAGGCCTTATCGACCGAGATGCTCAGATGCGCGACGACACCCCAGGCGGTAGAAAACGCAAGCTTCGCTCAGGAAGGGCGACAAGAATAATGGAAATAGACGGGCCAATTGGCTCACGCTCGGTAATTATGCTACTCATTTTCGTTTCCACTTGATAGGAAAGGGCACACTTGCACACGCTTTGCTCGGTCCTGTCGCCTCCCCCCCTCCTCCCACCTTTTTTCCACTTCGAGAGAATGACCAGCAGCTTACCGAATCCTCGAACATTGTACGCAGCGCCCAATCCGACTCTCTGCTGACACAGCTAGGTCGTCGGATCCACTTGCCGGCCGCGGTGCCTCACGATCAACCGTCTCTGGGCGCTTACGAAGAAACGCCGTGTCAGCTTCCTCAATACCAGTTCGAATCGCGGCACCCAGACCAGTGGAGGCATGGCGAGAGTTTGTGCAGAAGCGATGGAATCCAGACGCACGTTACCTCAATCTCGACGTAAGTTTTTATCTGGTTGGATTTCGGGATTCGATACCTACCAATCGTTCTTTACATTCTCCATGTACTTACATTCGCTTCATAGTCAATGATTGACGACGAAATTGTCAAGAAATACAATCTTAACCCGCCAGGCACTGGTGGTGGCGGAGCTCGTGATGCCGCAGTCATATTCAAGCTCGCTAGTCAACTCAAACCAGAAGTATATATGTCTCTCCTTTCCTAAAATCCTTGTCTGACCTGTTCGTTAGGTGCAAACACTGTCTCTGGCGAACAACAGCCTAACGGGGGCTCTTCTCACCCAATTGAGCAAATACCTTCCAAGAATCATCAATCTTTCCCTTCAAAACAATAGGATTCGCGACAAGAAAGAAATTACCATGATCGTCCCGAAAAAAGACAAGATGATACATCTTCGAGAACTTATTTTGACGGGAAATCCTATTATGGAGCAGGCCTACAAGAGCGGTGCTGGAGCCACATACAGAGCGTGCGTTTTTCCGTTATATTATCTTACCTGATCCCTAATAGTTATCTTCAGTGATATGGCACGTCGTTTCGCATCACTGGAGGTTCTGGATCAAGAGGCCATTGCAAAAATCTCCTTTGACGGTCCTCAACCTTCGATCTCCAATATTCCGGTTGAAAAACCCAACGCCACCACTTTTCCTTTTGACATGGGCCCATCCTTCATTACTGGTGTCGATCCTGGTTTCTTGAGCGGCTTTCTGGCTCGGTATGCCCCCATAGTTCTTGTCACTTTTATTGTCTCCCTCATTTCGCCACTCAAGCTATTTTAATGTGTTTGACTCCCAGCGCGTTGCGCTGGTCAACGCCTATCACCCCTCGGCAACTTTTTCTTTCTCCGCCAACACCACTATTCCAGCCCGAGCCCGCGTTGCCGGATTCCATTCTTCTCGAGCTATGCCAAATCAACGGAAGCTTGACTGGAAAGTGTGGGTAGACAGCGGTTCACGCAATCTCAACCGGATCGGAAGCGACCCGCAGAAGCTGCTCACCAATCTACATATTGGGGGCGAGGCGATTGTCAAGGTGCTTTCGAATTTGCCGCAGACGACGCATGATATTACTGGCCCTCCGGAGAAGTTTTCGTTGGACTCTTTCCCTGTCCCTCATGGTCAGGGTATGGGTCTCTTGTTGATGATACACGGGCAGTTTACGGAGAGTGAGTCGGAGTCGTGGATTTCTGATGGTGGCTTTGTATTTATCTAACTTGGTTCTTCTCAATGCGTCAGCTGCTACTGGTGGGATAAGATCGTTTGATAGAACTTTTATGCTAGTCGCCGCTCCGGAAGATTCACAGTGCGTATTCTATTCTCTTCCCAACTCTGAAGTGTATGGTTAAATGAATTACTTTTTTTGTCCTAGGGCGAAACGGGATGGGTGGGATATCGTGATTCTGTCAGACCAGTGGACCGTGCGGAACTATTCTAGCCACGAAGCCTGGAAACCCAGTCCGTTATTGGTACAGGCCCCACCTAGTCCCCCTGGAGAACAGGCCTTTTCAATATTTCCTGCGGATCAGCGGGCAGCACTCGCTAGCCTTGTATGTCTTGGATTCTTTCTGGAAAATCCTTTCAGCATATTGATTAATTCATTATTTGTGTATGAAGCCTGAGGAACAACGCAACCTGGTCCTTAAAGTTTCTTCGCAGACCAAGTTAAACGCAAAGTTCGCCGTGGATTGCCTGTCTAGTAATGATTGGGATTTTGATAGGGCTATGGCGAATTTTTATCAAGTTAAGGTGCGTCATTGATCTGCCCTGTCCTTTCATTGTTATCGCGAAATCTAATATATCGATCCGGTGTTTTAGGATACATTGGCTAGGGACGCATTTCTCTAGAGTCTAGCCATAGTGTTCGCATCCATTCGACTTTTCGAGAATGTCTCCATGATTTACCCACGGTGTTCACGAATAACGGATGATCGTCGTCGTCACACCGGACCCACCAGTCGATTTTGAGATGATCCTTTCTTCTGCGAGCTCTCTCGGTGGAAATATCATAATATCAGACATCTGTTTTTCTATCGGCACTTCCCTTTGCCTTACGTTCCTCTTCTTTTTTTATTTCTCATTTCCCATTCCCTGCACTTCGTCCACCCCACAGCGTCTTCTGATTTCATTCTGAATGAACCATGCATGTACTTTTACACCCACATACGTACCACATATTACATACATTATATTACAATCTCAACTCATCGCAACTATATACAGTATCATTATCATCGTGCAGTGTTATCCTTTTCTGTCTAGAAGCCCATTGCGAATGAGAAGGAAGGGTGGATGATATTTCAATTAATGTCATAATTAGTCGCGATATTTGACATCCAGCATTGACGTCGTTCGGATGTTGAACGTTGAACATTGAACGTTGGGGCCACATGTTATTCGATGTTCTCATCTCCTTTGGACTGGAAATCCGAACATGTGGCTTTGAGGGGGAGGAAATGTCCCCCGGCACTATTTCCGCTCCATCCACGGCGAAGTCCACGGCGCTGTTTGCTGTGCTGAGCAGGCTGCAGGCTTCTGCAGGGTAGCGGGTGAATTTTTCTGTGCACTTATCAATTAGCGCCGAATTTCCAACGGCGCCGATCCATGCTCCGTGTATTCATGTTGAATTCATGCCCTCGAATTTTGCTGCACACGAGCTGTGCTGCCACGCCTGTGAATGGTTAGAGTTAACCATTGATATGTATTGGACAGTTTATGGCATCTATAGCCTTGTACTAAGCTGACGGTGGGGTTCTCAAGAGTGCCAAAAATACTCAAGGGGTATGTGCCTTCAAATTGCCTTTTTTGGCATACAAATGGCCCCAAACACATCCTCAGCGCCAGAAATTGGAGACCAAATTGAAGAACAATTCCGGCGTTAAACGCGGGGAAAATGAGATATGGGACAGTGAATTTGCGGCGATATCATTAAACGTGTAGAAGCGGGGAATTTTTGAGGCCTCGAGGTGGTGGGTGAGATCACGGCGCGGGCGGTGATTTCAGGGTCTGCTTCTTTGCGGATATTTGGGCCGGTAGGTAATCCACTTCTTATTTAGAATGTTCAGTCCGGGGTTCCCAGCTCCCTGTCTTCACCACTACGGTCCACATTCCAAAAGTACTCTTAAAAAGTACCTCTTGACGCGTCCCATCTCTCTCTCGCTTTTCATTGCATTCAACTCTCTTTTTTTTTCTTCTGTTGGCATTTATAACGACTCTCTTTCACAATGGATTCATCATCAAACTCTATAGACAACTTTGGGCTTCACCACTATGCTATCAAAGGGGACGATGAGGGCGTTCGTCGGTCCCTGCGCGATGGCGCTGATATCAACGCGCTCGACACCGCTGGTCGCACGGCTGTGATGTGTGCAGTCGCTGGCGAAAAGTACGTGTTTTTTTGTTCCCTTTCATTATCTTGAATATCATGGCTGAACGAGGATCTTTTCAGCTGGCAGAGTGTCGACGGCTGCGACGCGTCGTTTATGACGCCAACACGCCTAAATACCCTGAAAACACTACTCGGTCACCCTGACATTTCCCTGCTTACCCTTAACGCCCCACAATCGTCCATGAATGGCGTCATTCCCCTAGGGATGGCTGCGTGGTTAAACCAGCCTCGGGCGGTGCGCACACTGCTGGACGATAGTGCCGACTCAGTTTCTGTCGACGGGATGGACTCCCATGGAGCCACGGCATTGATGTGTATGTGCCCCCATTTTCGATTCGATCATTTTCTTTTTTCTTATGCGAACTGCCCCTCAGACGCCGCCCGTGACGGGAGCTTGGAAGTCGTTCAAGCATTGGTAAACATGTCAGCGCTGTTATTGATGTATTGTTGGCTAAACATTGCATTCTTAGCTATCTCACGGCGCCCGACCCGATTTTAGAGATCGTAATCACCGAACATCAATACAGTTCGCCCTTGCCCATCCTCAGATTCTTTGGTTGTGCGAAACCATCTTACGGCGTCATAGATGGCGGGAAAGTAGGGTACGTACTCCATTTAAATCTCTATCATTTTTTCGCACCATTGACACGTCTCTTCGTACTAGTCCGCGGACCGTACGAGATTGTCGCCAGAGAACGAGTACTTGGTCGAACTCGCATGTTCTTCAATGCCTTTCTCCGATGACCTCGAACCTCCACCTACATCCATCTTTACGCAAGAAGCGCTTTCAAGGTTAACTAACACTCTCGTTTCTTCTATCCGCAACTCCGACGTGGCATTCCTACATTCATCGTTCTTTGCACCATCCGTTCAACCTTCCTCTCCGCCCGCATTGTACCCGATGTCCGTCCCTGTTCTCATAAATTTTCCGGATTCCAACGGCTGGAGTCTTGTACATCATTGTGTCTCCGCTCCTGAACCTTCTATCGAAATTCTCGATGCCCTGTACTGTGCAGGCGCCGAGGTGTCACTCTTTACGACTCATGAACAACAAACACCCCTTCATTTCCTGGCGCGTACCAGCCACCCCCCAGATTCAGCACACTCTTTGCACGATTTTGTTTTGCACCTTATAAAAGACCTTCGGGCGCCACTGTCTGCGAGAGACAAGGACGAAGAAACCTGTATTCACATCGCGGCGGAACACGGACATTCTATTGATTTGCTCAGGCTTTTCCTTCATTGCGATACCAATGGCATCATCAGGGCCATGAAAAATTCCAGAGGGTGGGTCTCCCTTATTTCCCTTTATTGTAATTACCGCATATGCTTATCATGGACCCTGCTCATTTTAGTTTGACGGCGCTGGAGGTGGCTAAATCTGAATTTCTTCCTGCTTTTGGACTTGACACAGAGCGACCAAACTCGGCGCTCTCGAATTATACTATACGACCCAGCGATTCTTTCACCTCTCTTTCTTCATTATCGGACCTTCATTCATTCTACCGCGGCATTTCCAGCGACGCCCTATCCGTCTTCTCCGCCTCCGAGTTTGACGTGGACGCCGCGGTGCAACACCTTCTCTCCATCCTCCGCGCAACTTCGCCATTGGGATACCACGCTCACAAACCCGCACACATCCAGTACCTTGAACGCACCATCGACGAGATCTCCCTGCATGCCGACTCTATAATCATGCATTTCCGCTCTCGCATCGAGGAAGCCACACGGGTGATCACGGACCTCCAGAAGAACGCAGAACGCATCAATTCGGTGCGGAATGTCGTGGCTTTGGCGACCAAGAGCAAGTTGACGGTCCGTGGCTTTGCACCCCTACAGTCGAAGAGACGCCACCGCGATTCAGAGGACTCGCAGACGACGTTCGCGGTGTCGGACGACGATGCCAGCGATAGCGCATTTTTCTCATCCTCTGCGAGTACTCGGGTTGCTAGCTGTTCTTCCAGCAATACCGACCAGGACCAATACTCCTCCGTTGGTACGCAGACGGCCATGTTGGACTTTTATGTCGCGCATAACACACTTTCGCGTACAGACGCGGCGTGGATGGAACGATTCATTCAATCTCCGGATTCCCCCGTGTGTCGGGCGCATTTTGCTAATATGTGGGACGTCGAATCTGAATTGACGCAATTGGAGCGGCAGGCGATGGCACCACGGTCCGCGACCTCGTCTCCAACGAAAGTGGCGATGAAACTCAAGCAGGTCCTGAAGAAAAAGAAGCGACTCGAGGAGAAAATTCAGGATCTGGATAGCGACTACTTCCATCCGGAGAAAAAGGGCTCATTGTCTGCTGGGACTTCGAGGTTCAAGGCGTGGATCAAACGTATGGTTGTGCCACATCAGCACCTGCATTCTGCGCCGAAGCTCGAGTTGGTGCTCGACCTGGACAGTGCGGAGAGCGGCAATGTTGGGCACGACGTTAAGCGTCCTGCTACAACCCCTTTGACGAGCTGTGGGGATGCCATCGATCGGTCGATTGATCGTGCTCTGCGTACATCCAAGGTTGTGCTAGAGGCGGCCAACCGCGATTTGATGAACATCAAGGAGTGTCTGTCGGCGGTTAGTACCCACTACTACCTTCCGAAAATTCAATTGTCCTGACATATGTATTTTAACAGGCCGAGCAGTTCATCGATCTAGCAAACCACTCGATATCCAGGACACAGCGGGTAGTGAAAAGAGCAATCAAGGTAATTACTTTCGCCTAACTGTCTCAAAGTCGGCATGATGCTAACAAAGACTTTTCTAGAAACGAGAATCCATGCTCACAGAACTCGAGCAAAAAGCCTCCGCGTCCTCCAAACCCCTCCCCACCATCGACGAATCCGAACTCTCTCCTGGCCTACTTGGCTATTCCAACGCCATTACCTCCCGACCGAGCCTTGCTTCTATCTCCACCATCTATTCGACCACGTCTTCCATCGCTTCTGCCGCGGCGACCCTTACTGAGAACGACG
>Ga0307517_10004292_pt1 | contig 21970 bp, 16 predicted proteins | sample 23_EM_MG_FD_194515 | JGI IMG/M metagenome (GOLD analysis project Ga0307517, IMG submission 194515) | Populus trichocarpa ectomycorrhiza microbial communities from riparian zone in the Pacific Northwest, United States - 23_EM | ecosystem: Host-associated > Plants > Roots > Unclassified | place... | reverse complement strand
TCCTTCCATCTCCCCTGGCGTCCCCCTTAGCAGCCCCTATCACGTGTGTCCCACCGCACCAAGAAAGGCCTAGCGTGTAGGGCCCGGCGGTCCCAGCCTAGCCCGGCCGTCCCCTGAGCAACTTGACATACCCAGGACCACGGTTAGCGGTCCCGTCCCGTCCCGTCTTCTTGGCATTATCCCCGCCGTCCCTGTGGGGCCCCCGGACGGTTCGGAACACTGGTCGGAACACTGATGGGATATGGTTGAGAGGAATTGGCTTTGATAACAGTTGCACGATTGGGCAGTATAGTATCAGAAGAGTGACGGTTTGTTTTGCTGACACGCTAGCTAAAGCAGGAACGTTTAAGATGTTTTAGGAATTGGCACTAGGGAAGACTGGAGCTTAGAGGTTAAGGTTTACCAGGAGTTGGAACGCATAAGCGTCGCACTATGATGGTTAGGAAACAGACAGCTCAGCCTTTCAGCATATTCCATGTGACTGATCAATATTTTTTTAATGCGTGGCTGATATCTGCGGTTTTCTGAAGATGCCCCAGATATCCGAAGATGCCTACAGATATATGAAGATGCCGGCGGAGATTTGAAGATATCTACTTAATATTCTTGCTTGAGCCAGACTATCACTCAACTTGCTCTCACGCTCACAACTCATAATGCCTAACTAATTAGAGTTGCTAATGGTAGAGACACAAGTGTAGAGAAATAACAAGATACTTCTATTCTTTTAGAGATCGAGACAAATTTCTATTCTCTTCCACTGATGTCCCCCTTTCTCTCCTGCAGAATCCAGTGCTAACAAAAGAAAGAGCAACATTACAAATATCTTCCGCCTTGTATAGCCTCCACATTCCTGCTAACGCTGCATCCATCCCAAGCACATATCCGAAGGCTTTATCTGAATAATGAAGAGAGAGGCTAACCAGAGGGTGTCCATGACAAGCAGCATCAAAGACATCCAATAGTAAACAGTAATTCTAATGGCGATTTTGTCTAGTCTGTTCAGTAAACCCCTGTGTTCGTTGAACCCCCTTCCATGTTACTCAAATCAAAGATCCTGAGATCTTGTCTTAGTTAAATCTTATAGCAATCACATCTTATCACTCGAAACCCTTGTTGGACTTAGTTTTATCCGCCGTACAGGAGTGGTTTCTTTTACTCTTGTTTGCTTCCTTAGTCTCCCTTTACTTCCTCAATTTCTAAGCTGCGCATTGTTGAAATTATACTTTCGGATATGTACTCTCTATTCCTCTTGAGTACAACAGCACTTCCTAGTTCATACTAGTTTCACTTCAATGCCGTCAGAGTTTAAGCTCAATTCATTTATTTTGGATCTTTGATTTATTTCGCTGCTCAATCAGTCAATCATAGATGTAACTCTATGCGAATCAGATTTTTCTTTCCTCTTCTTTTGTTTTCTTGAAGTGGATATGTGTTCTTGTTGCGCAGCATAAATAGCACGCTCACCTCTTTAGAAAATTAAGCACAACTTTTCTCTTCAATTAAGCTATTTTACAACATCTGCTGTCCACCCGGGCCCGGTCAGATATGCCCTTAAAACCGGACTAGCACGGTGTCCCACAGTCCGGCCCGGTCACCCCGGAAAAAGCCCAGGCGGGCCGCCCTGGACCAAGCCTGACAGATCTGGCCACTTGCGAACAATTGGTATCTTCTCATCTGGTCTTGCAAATGCTACTAAAACTTCCAATAGAGTTCAATGTAACCTACTAGTACATGAGTCACTTAAAGGAACTACATGTATTCCAAGGCCCTGATTCCTTCCCCTTATTTATTATCCATTCGGCCCACTGTCTCAATACAATGCGCAGATACATAGAGAGTCACTCGGTTACCTCCAGGGGACTAATGTTGAAAATCTTGGTTGCGGAGGTAGTGATCTACGGTGAGGATTTTACGCAGTGGACTAAAACAGCTTAAGTGGAGATGAGAATCATGATTGATTGATGACAACTTAGTGGAAGGAAAGACTTGAGGAAAGTTGTGTACAGGAAGGAAGGTGTGTCGCAAGGAAAGGTGAGAAGGAAAGAAAAACAAGTGGGGTGAAAGTATTTACAGAGCTTGCGCATCCTTTGCCTAGTGCGTACGTATACCCCTACGGCCACAGAGAGCGGGCACATCCCGCACCAAGTGCGGCCATCAACTGCTATTTCCAACAATTAATGGCGTGAGGTAGCATCGGCTTCTTTCTCTCATACTAACTGATAGGTCATTTAAGTCCTTGACTTGCCACTGAAGGTTTCCCTACTCCTTTGATCATGCCCTCGTACAAATTACCTGTAAATACTTTGGTAGAACCCACAAATAGGAAAACGGGTGCGGCACCAAGGCGGACCGCGGAAACCGGGACGATTCGAGTGGAACTTAGGCACCCAGTATGATACGACGGATGTGAAAATGTAACTTTCACCGCACGATCTTCGTTCTCTCGCTCTCTTCGCTTCACTACAACTAACATAACGGTACAGGAACCAGTATAAGCACTATGCAGATACCACATCTTTATCCTTTCATGAATCACTTGATCTGTCTTTATATTCCTCACATTCACTTATTCCTCCGTACGCTCCCTTGATAGCAAATAAAATCACAAAATTAGGCTATGACCGGTAGAGAGTGTTGGGGTCCTCATTGTTTCTATGTCGCCAGCGCTGTCCTGTATATACACAAACTCGACTTTACAGAAAAACTCTTTATCTAGAACATCCTCTAGAGTCCCTCGTATCTTCGTATCTCTCCATCCACATAGCATCTTCGAACCTTCCTGAAAATCCTTTTCCCTGACCTTTGACCTGGTTTCGTCTTCCAATACTATTTTTCCTCAGCTTCCCTGGTTAGTCATAGCCTAACACCGTCCTCTGTTTCCTAACATCATAGTGTGACACAGCTGTGTTCCAACTCCTTGCGGACCTTAATCCCAAACCTCCGGTCGTCTCTTATGCCAATCCCTGAAACATCCCAAACATTTCTGCTTGGTCTAACTCCTCAACCGAATGTACTATCACTCTTCTGATAGCATACTGCTCAATCGTTCAACTGTCATAGTGATGGACGTGATCAGATCATGATCGAGTTTTGTTCGGCTATAGTCTGCTCGATCATCGATCATAGGGGTCCCTAGATCAGATCATGATCGAGCAGAGCATCCATGGCCTGATCTATTTGCTATCGTAGGTACTGTTCAATCATGCTCGACAATCATCGAGTATACGCGAGCATTTCGAATCATGACTGATCACTCTACTTATCTTAGTGATTGGGTGATACTATGAGCTTATATAAAAGGGGTCCACCGGCACACTAGATACCAATTCTTTCGGGTAGACTTTACTCCATTTTCTTAGTTCTTTAACTGGCGTTGAGGATTGGTAAGCCTAGGTGGGTTTCATCCTTCACTATTATAGTTAAATAAAGACTATTGAATAACTGCAAAGTGGATAATACTCGAGCAGTGGCCATGATCTATCACTCAATCAGGGTCCCCCGTTTCATCGATCATTCGATTACGGGGTCCCCTCGATCAGATCAGATTTGAGCATACCTCCCATTGTATGCTCGGTCATGATCTTGTCCATCACTAAACTGTCATCAAACAGAATTCCTCTCAGCAATGTCCCATCAGTCATCCGACTATCCAAGGTATGGAACCTTCGTGAAATTTCAACAGAAGAGACATGTCGGTATAATCCCTCGTTAAATAATCTCCCATATCTGAACCGTCTACATATCTCGTGGGTGGTCTTTCACACTCCCGCACCAAAGCAAAGCTTATCCGTTCAAAAAAATCAAGCGGCCTGGGGAAAATTACAGAAATAATTGCTACAAAGCAACGTGCCTTCAAATCTGGGTGACCCATCGCCCAAAAATAACGTGCCCCCCACTTGAGTGAGGGTTCCTATCAAAAGATGTACGCTCAGAAGTCCCACCGTGGGTCAGGTTGACCCAGAATTAAAGACACCACACCTTCCACTAAGTCACGGTTACACTGGGTTAGTCCATGTTCTTCACTAGGGCTTGCAGAAGCAGGCGTTTCTAATTACTGTCCTCTCCCAATGGCAAATTCTCCTAACAAGGCATTCCGCGGCCCAGCCTCAAGGTTGGTAACACCCTCATGCGCCATCTTCAAGTGTAAAGCCAAGCTTCCTAAAGCTAAGGTCCAATAGAGGATACCTTTTTACCGCTAACCTAAAGCAAGAATAGGGGGCCACCAATGATTTTAGGATAGTCTAGGGGTACTCAAGGGCGCATTAAATCAGGCGACTCCCATATATGATAACAATGATTGGAACACAGATAAACCGGTTCTGGCTTTTTTCGCAGGCGGGAAAAAGTCGTGTGGCACGAAGAATAGCCAATAAACTAACGCCTTTCGTGGAATCACCTCCGACATACCCTTTTACACCAGTACTCGAGTATTTCAGCTGTTTCTTGCTTTGACTTTTGAGAGCTAGGGGTTCCGCCCAATCATGTCCTGTCAATCGGGTAGTGCTCGGTTTACTTTTCTGGAAGTGCGTGCATTGATTGATTGTAGTGGCACGCGTATTCACTGGAAAGGCATGCAAGCCCCGAAGTGTTTTCTCCTATTATATTTACTTTCTTTACTTCAAGTTATTTCCTCGTCTTGACCATCCTTCCTGTTCTTTCCCCCCGCCTCTTACTCTCTTTCTTACATATTCAGCTCAATCGATCATCAACCTTCACCGCCTAATGCGCCTTCCCTGCGTTCCACTGCAGCCGCTCCACTCCGTTATGTAAAACCCTTTTCATAAATCATTACGCCCTGCTCGCTTATTTGCAATACATTCTCAAACACCTTTGGAGTTGGCAAAGGTCCACTCGACAGTGGTTAATGCCTCGCCTAGCAATATTCACCCCTTGTGCCTTAGTGCAAATAGCCCTTTGGACCGGTTCGATGAGGCAGTGGGTACCGAGGAAGTACTCTGCCTCCGCTGGGTGTCAGAATAACTCGCACAGTTGTACCTCACAACCAAGTGCCCCAGCCTAATACTAGCAATAATAATTCGGGAAATCTCAACAAGAAATAGAATACACTTAGCCTTGCCGCCAGAGCGAAAAGGTGCTGCTGTGGGGGTGGGAAATTAGCTATATCATTTAGGCCTTTGTGGCTACAGAAGGAATTACTTTCACCGATTTTCTGCTGTGGTACTTGGTTTCGAGGTACTGTACACGTGTTCTCGTTAATTTTATACCTCGTGGGTACCACATAGGGCGAATAGATGAGGGAAATTTTGCCGGCTTTCAGCCCCTGACCCGGATCACCCTTCTCTCTAGGCCAATTCCTCTAGTTCCTTAAATCATATCTCAGATTTCCCTGCCCTTCCTCTAAACCCTGAAGTTAACAATGGTAGAAGAACTCACTTGTCTCGTTCATTGAGGTGTGTCAAATCCTCAGCTATAGCTCCGGGCAATTTCTGGGAATCAAGATAAATAACTCACACTCTCTCGGGTGTCTAACACAAATATTGGGGACAAAAGTGAAGGCGTGACACTACAACTGTCCTAGAGCGAAGAACCCCGAAAGAAGTACTAGTACCCGAAAGAGAGGGGTATATTTTGTATGGGCGCTCAGACACGCACAGACAGTTTCCCATATAGCCGTATATCTTTAATCCCTGTTTTCAGGAACTTCTTAGAGGGTACGAGCAGTCAAAGATTTCTCTCTCCCATAGTATGATACAGGTGGCTTGGTTATCAATGAAACCTCAGCCCTACCTCCCCATTACCTATCCTATTAGGAAATACTCATCTACCGGGAGAAATATAACGTGTTTCACCTGCATAACGATCACACTGGATAAGCGATCTGCCACACCAAAACACCGCACCTGAGTAGCCTTATGATAATGATATCCCAGTTCAGAACCTGGTGAGTTAATACGGGTGCCGTGTCAAATTTTTGGGGCCACTAAGCTTCCGAGCCGAATTACCACCCAGTCAGAAATCGCAATTTTCACGTTCTGCCCCCATGAACCTGCATTCCCTGCTGCATAATCTAGACAGTCCAGGACACCATACCGAAGCAATGATGTCCGAATGATATACTTAGCTCACGTACTCAAAATTGTAATTTTCTTAAACAGAAACTGCGCATGACTATTCAAGTGTCAGCGAAGAGGCTTTCGTACAAGCTGGGGATTAATTTGCTATATTAACTGTGTGAAAACATTCTCCTTGGCACTTGTAGTCAATTCCGTCCAGCTCATACTTCATTAGGAAAATCCCTGAAAGGGGCAGGACAATTATCTTAGCCAAGCAGCGGAGATCGTAGTCGATATTCCTGTAAATTCTTCTGTCATGCAACAGCGTGGCCCTCACCCTACGGTGTTTTGAAGTTAGTTGGTCATTGTGATCGCTTACCTGCTGTTACCGCCCACCGGGCGAAACACGCCACACAGAAACAGCACGGCGGTTGACTAGAAAGTGGGGCCCCAGACATGCGGCACCTGGCTCGCTGCGGGACCCCCACTCAAAAGGGGCAGAGAGACACGGCCCATCAAGAAACAAGAGTGTCATGCAAAACGCTCGTAGCTCAAGAAATATTTCAGCTGAAATAGTTGAGCTAGGGAGAACTAGGGTAGGCGAGTGTGTGTGAAGGGTGCCACCACCCCTCTCGCTCATCTATAAACAGCTTAGGGAACTTCGACCGCCCGCAAAGCAGCTGAAATGCGGGGGTGAATGGAGAGGTTAGCCAACTGCGAAACGGACGGGTCATATGGATCGGCTACCAAAATTCATTCGTGACAAAACCTCAATAGGCTCCCTTTCCATTTGGCCGGCTAACATCTTAGGCTATTGAGGCTATCACTATTCACAAGACGAGCAGGAATTCGCGGAGGCCTGTCCCAATACTCGTAATTTCCTGACGTTTGTAAAAACGACTGCAATTGCATATGGGAAGAATTTCCCGGAGACTCAAGATTTAGCCCATATGCAATAGCAGTCGTTTTTACAAATGTCAGGAAATTACGAGTGTCGTAGGCTAGGATTAGGTTTGCCCATCAGGAATTGGAGAAAGGGCTAGATTCTGCTCGGTCTACGGGTGCGGGGCGAAGGCTGTGAGACAAAACAAGCGAAGTCGTATCAACGGCAGCAGAGCCGACCCGGATTAGCGTATTATTCCACGTGGCTCTTGCTTGTGTGATCCCACACTATGATTCCATCCAGTCCTTCCAATAGGTTTACCAGGCGGAAAATAGGCGGACCCGGCCCGAACCCAATCTGCGCCTAACTTAATCTCGTGTTCCCAAGCGAAGAAACTAGCAACTGCATTGTCTGGTTCAGCTCGTTTTTCCCGCAGCAAGGTCAAAATAAAGTGTGGCGGAATACCCGAGCTTCATTGAGTCGGGACTAGCACTTAGGGGTAGGATTTTGGCAAATGGTTGGTGCAGGGTGTCATTTATTTAAACTAACTAACTAACCAAGAAGGGTTACCGTGTGAAAAACCTCGGCTCACACCTTATTCTTGCATCTTAGCGAGCTTAACCAGATAATGCTTCTACTCGCGTAGGACAACGACCCTCCTCGTACCAACCGCCCACAAATATTTAAAATTCATGACACCTGGTGGAAAGCCCCAATTACCTTGGGCAATTACAGTGATAAATCAAGGAAATTTTTTGTCAAGGGGCCCTCATGTCTGACTGTCGAAATCGAAAATTCCCCACCACTGAGCCCGATAACCATTATTTTTAGGGACGGCAACGAAAGTTTCTCGAGCTGCCATTCCACTAAGTTAGATTGTAAAGCAGAAACGATATTCGTGAAAACTTTTTCATCCCCACGCCAAACCCGTGCTTGAAGCCGATGTGAGAAAATTTCCCCCCACCCTGTGCACCGCACAAACTGTCAAGAACATACCGGCCCAACTAGGTCCAAATAAGATCCCTATCCCAGTTTCTTCACAGCCGCTAGTTATTTCCGCGTGAAAGTGCAGGCCGGCTCGTGACAGTTTGTGCTGTGGCTGGTCCTGCCCCACTGATGTTGGCTGTGCCGGGGGCTCTGCGAACAAATGAAAGGGGACAGCGGGGAGGGGGAAATCAAATATGATTGGTTTGATCCATGTACTCGAGTGCCGTACTCCAGTAGAAACTTGCCAAACTGGTTGTGCGGCCAAGCCCACCATCCAAGGGTTGTGGGCAATCAGAGAGTAGACTTGTGGCCATGGTCATGCCGGCCAACTACAAGTAGAGTGCGACAATCTGGCGGCTTGCATAGTGAGTTTGGCGAGTTTCTACGGTACCCTACTTCCATCCGGTCAGGGGCTCGAGTTGCCATCCTTGATAGATGCATAGGGCTGAAAACCTTAAAGTGGGCGGTGTGTTGTAGAATTGATGGACTTGGGAAACACGTTAGCATCGGAGAAGTTCAAAACTTTAGCTTCTCGTTGCGGAAGCATGGGAATAGAGGGATACAAGTGAACTTGAAGGAATAAAAAATCTCCCAAGCATGCCAGGTAAGATTTCTAGATTTGTTTTTGTTCGTAGTATATTCAAAGGTCCAGAACTCAAACCATTACATGCTCTTGTCATTGAAGATGATTAACCTTTCTCCGGTGTTTCTTCTGGACTGGCTATCAGTAAATCTGAATGATCAGATTTCGGACTCTAAAACTTTAGTTTCTACCTATAGGCGCTTTTTGCTCGAATCAGATTAAAGCCGAAAAAGCCCATCTCGAATTCTTACTTCACAAAAAGGCGTAATTACTGCCTTCTGCCAAGTTATAGTCCTCCTTTCTCTCATCTTGATGGGCGGAAGGATAACTGAATATGAATAGATCATGGGCTCATGGTCGGGTATGATTTGGCTGGGAGGACCCCATGATCAAACAATCGACGAAATGAGGGTCCCATACCCGAACAACAAACCATGGTCGGTGCTCGAGCATCCTCGAGCATCCTTGTAATTTAATGGCGTTTGCGAGCGCAACTGCCATTGCACGGCACCAAAGTTTAGCTTTTGCCCGCATCACGGTATCATGCAATACCGTTTGAAACCTTTGCCCAATTACAAGTGGTCGGATATTGTCAATTGTGCTCAACTCTTGTTGATTTCATGTGCATCAAAGGTGAAAAGTTTGTTCAATTCTGTCGACATACATACCGTAAAAGACAGTAATAATTGAGTGGTTAGTTAAAGTTACCCCCTGCTAAGGGCCAGTATTTCTTTTGCCTCTCACGCCTCCCAGAGCTGCTGAGTCACTCCCTCTTTGAGGTATTTTTAGCCCCTTTACTAAAGTAGGGTATTCTGGGCTACATAGCACACCACTCAATTATCACATTTTTCACGGTACCCATGCTAGGCCACCCGTCTTTACATATTCCCGGCATGAAGAACCTCAACACAGGGATCAAAAATTGTATGGCAGATTGTCTGTGCGTATCTGAGCGCCCATACTAAATTCAGATCTAAATGTTCAGGTTCTTCATGCTGGGGCAGCTGGGAACGAGTAGCTAGCTAGGTCGCCCTTGCTAAGCAATATCACTCCAACACCCCCAGCGCGCCCAGCTTCTGCAGTTCAGCTGATCATTCGCCATCACCCTTGCGATCCTCTACCTCACACTCCTTTGCGGTTTGATTTCTCTGCCCCATACCGGTACTTTACTACCTCATGAACCAACAGTGTAAAATCTAATTAGAAGAAAGTTGTCTAGTGTGCCGAACCCCAGCCCAGGATCCCTATCATCGAGGTGGTCGATGTCGTGATATCAAGCAAAATTCAACTATTATCTACCGATGGCCTCCAAAATCTCTTCCCAAGTTTAAATATCCATATCAAAAATGGCATGGGTTTTATCAGAGAAGAGCACGGAGTGGAGGAGTGAGAGCAAGATAAAATAGAGAGCGTAAGATATTTTCATTCCAAGTAAATCATCTCAAAAGACCGACATCCACCATAACAATAAAAACAAATCATAATTTCAGACAGATTCAAATAACAAATATTGAAATTTCCCATAGGCAGGCTATCGAAAGGCAACTGCTCTCTCCTTGGCGTGTGTAGGCGGAAGCGGCACTAATGAATGCATAGAAACCATCAGTATTTCGTGATTTAGTACAGAATGTGCCACAAGATATCACCTGCCTGAGGTCATAATAAAGGTCACCTAAGTCTCCTCAAAGAGGAAGAAATCCTCTGCGCCCCCATAAGGGACACCAAAGGTCCTGTCGGTTCCGTCGTTGATTAGCTGGGTAGGTCTATTAGATGTAGTTGCTTAGCATAGTGTACAGCACACGTCTTCTTCAAGTTATTAGAGGGTAAGAGGTATGCACTTAGCCGTAGATGCACCTGCCCACCGCGCATGCTTGTTTTTTCCGGGGTTGAGCACATTGCCCGTTGCATTGTCATGGAGGAAACAATTTGTTGCGGGATCTTGAAGGTAAATGTGCGTGTTATCGTCATGAAAACTAACATTCCAGATGTATTCCACCTTTTGAAGCTGAACTTGGCCGTCCACGACAGCAAGATATTCCTTGCCCTTCTTAACGTGGTACTTGCCATTAATGACGGGGCCAGGGGCTGCTTTCGGGGCGGTGGCGACATTAGCTCCTGTGGTGGAAGACATTTTGCTGGTCAGGAATTGTAAAGTGTTACGGGGTAGTATAAATTGTGAAGAGAAAGCTTGTTGGATGGATAAGAGAAGAAGAATGCACGATGGGTAACTTCAGGATGGGGGTGGTATCAAAGGGGATTTTATACCTTCACCTCTACCTATGGTCGCATGTCTCTCCGCACCCCCTCCTCGCATCTTTTCCTGTACAATTTTTCCTTTTTTCCGGAAACGAAAGAAATCGTGATGCATAAATCGCATTTTGACATATATCCAGTCGTGTTGTGAGACTAACGGGGGGTTGGCGGGCAGGGGGTCAATTTTCCTTTTGGTTAAACCGCCACAGATACCCCTTCTAGCAAATAAAAAACGTAAAGCGTTCACAGAATCGTTCTACTACAGAATCATAGATCAGGCCCCATATCGGAAGTGACCGTTTATTGGTTAATTCAATCAACTTTATCCTTGTCATACAGACGTGGCTTCCCCTCTTCTCGCTAGCTGTAATTTTCTGGCGTTTGCGAACACAGCTGAGTCGACATATGTGGCTAAGAGGGCGTGCATTAGACCGGAACATAAGCCCCTTGGGATACCGTTTGGTGAGAATAGCTGAAAGAGGGGAACCTTGTGGCATAGAATTTGGGTACAGATTCCTATTTTATGCGCTGTTACTACTGATTTCATTGGACTATCTGGCATAGATCAAAATCTGTGGACGCAGTTATGTTCGCAAAAGTCCGAAAATTATCAGTAGATGCGTGTTTCAGGCCAAGAATGATCTCGGTATATCTAGAAGGTAGAACCGCGAAGCCCCTATCCTCGGCAATGAACGAGGCATCACTCGGGAATCTGCCCTCTAGATAAGTGCAAATCACTGCCCATGCAGACTCTCGTAGCCCTCCCCCAAATTCAAAAAACCAAAAACAACACATTACCGACCTCAAGATCTCTAGCCCGGAAAAGGCCGGCCAGCTTGTTAAAGTGGGGGGGGGGGTAGATACCACAGGGATGGCGAGTAGAATGATAGAGTTTGCTAGGAACTTGGGTACTAAGTTATGTAGAAAAGGTAGGAGATATAGCTTCGACAAATTTATTCACTGTCACTAAAGTTACCTTCACTGCCTAGCATAGCATATCACATACAACAAACACACAGATACAACTATAGGTAGAGAAGTTCTTAGAGAGGAAGAACGATAAGGGGGCTATTGGGGATCGAACTCTCATCATTGCAATAAAGAAAGGATAAACAGGTCACTCGAGAAGGTGGACAATATCCAAGAGGAGGGGGGAGCTAGAAAAGGCTGAAATTAGCATTCGTGGGCAGCCGGGCCCACCTCCAGATAGCAGATCGATATACAGTCTGGCCAAGGTGAAACTGACCTGGGCACTGTAGGCTAGGCCTCGGCAAAACCTGCAGATTTCATAGATCCCTAGTGGCGCCCTCTGCCTTTCGGCATACCTCCTCTAATTCGTACAGGTTATATTCCTACATTGCTAATACTGGCAATGTAGAAGTGTTTTTTTAAAAAAGACCGCTATTTAATACCACCAAACTCGTCCTTTTTGCTTCAATTTGGGCGGTATGCAATAACAGTCTTTTTTAAAAACGCCTCGACATTGCGAGTATGTGATGCCACCTACGGGTAGCTTGAAGATGCCCACAAATATCCAAAGATTACGGTGTGTATTTTGTTGGATGGATGTGATTGGCTTTGTTGTGGGAGTGAAAGAATCGTTCAGGAGATAGGCAGATAGATGGGGTATAGGAGATTGTTCAGCAAGAGAGTATACCGACATGCCCCTCATTTGTTATTATCGGAGTCTACAGAGTAATAAGTGCTGTGAAGAACGACCGAAATAGATGTGGTGATTGGTGGAAGGATGAGGACCTGTTATTTGTGGTTAACTTATACAAGTTTTTTTACTATTAGTCTAATTTTGAGGAGAGGATGTGACAATAGGAAGTGCGAGCGGTGAAAGTCAGATTTCATTTGCTTCCTCCAAAGTGCCTGGTCCCGCGTGACTTCTCTTAGCCTACCCTCTGCCTCCCGGCGACCCCTATAGCCCCACATTGACATATTTTTCCATGCTTGAAGATATCTCCGCATACTCTCAAATACTGATGCGACATGGGACGAAATGCCTTAATAGCTCAACCTCCAAGTCGAGTTATAGAGCCAATACCCTCTGTGCCGGGAGGACCCTCACCATTCCCCATCACCTATCATACTACACACATAAAATCGGGATAAATTATTTATCATTTCACTTTTACCCTTCTACTATTCCCTTATCTTCTCTTATCATATCACTTTTCATAATGACCTCTCCCCCCATAGTTCTCCCAGCACTCTTCACCAAAGTGATTCCGCATCACAAACTGTTCCCCCTATTTGGATACACAGGTTAAGCTGGTTCACCCCGGGATTGTAGTGAGGTTGGGTCACACATATGCCATATGCTCTGACGGGTCATGGCTCCTATACTTCGTATTAATGAAATTATTGAATTTCAATACCAATTTTCTCACTAGAAAAACATGATGGACCATAACCCACAGTCTGTCTGTCTTACCTCAAAGCCAGAACGACTGGGCCAGGAGGAATAGCGGTTGTTCCTTTTGTAAAATCTGGTGTTGGACATGTGTCAAACGGTGTCAGTCAAATCTGCCTGACTGCTGCAGTTAAATGTGTATCAAGGCTGTGGATGCTAAGTCAGAAAAATACTCAGCTTCGGTCTTTTCTAACCAAGCGAGAACTAAGGATACAATCATTATTAGTCACTCGGAATTGTACCGAAATCTCTTGCCTAGCCACTCCCGTTCAGGTGAACTCCAAAAGCCCACTCAAGTCGGCAGTTCGGCCGACCAATCCCTGCAAAAGCCTATGCCCTGTCATACTATACCTAGTGTTCTCAACGGGGCAGTCTGTCCGTCCCGAAGGCGGACGGCGGTGGACGGCGTTTAGCGGTCCCGTCCTGCCTTTTTCAAAACTTGCCCTGCGCCCCGGTGCGAAGGACTATGAGCCCCGCCGTCCCCCGCCATCCACCGTAAAACATGTTTCATGCCAAGGAACACGCCCGAATTAGTAAGAAATCTCGCCTCGGGGCAAGATTGCTTATGTCATCCCAGCTTTCCTCAGTGCCTAGAGTCGAGAATATTCTTATTATTCTTATTGCAGGAATCCGAGTGCTAGTATACGATAGAAAAAAGAAGCAGGGGAACATACATCGAGCACAACGCCACCAGGGTTTTCCATCAGAAGTTGTATACTCCGAACCATTTTCCGAACAGAGGCAACTCTTTCTCATCTTATGCCTTCTCTCATAAATCTTAGATGGTTTCTTGTGATGCAGGCTCCGCGTGTTTTTCCGACATGTTTTCCTGGCTTGGATCAGGGCTTAATGATGCGAGAGAAGTAAGAAACGTTGTAATAAGAGGATGGTAGGTAGGTACGATTTCTGGATTAAGCGATATGCCCGATGCCCGGCCCTAGCGGTATATTATGGGATATATTCTACACCTATTTATCTCTCCTAGATAGCCTCAGGTTTCCTCCAATCTTATTAGATGAATTTCTGTACTTGCTCGAGAAGGGTGACGTGAAATGTTGTTGATAGGATTCATAGTCCCCTGTAGTCACCGGCAGTCACCCACAGTCACTCGCAGTCCCTGGTCGTCCCCCGCAGTCCCCCGCAGTCCCCCACAGCCCCCTGCCATCCCCCACGCTAAAATGTCTTACCTTGCAGGGCCTGCCGTCCGCCACAAAGAAGGCCGTCCTGAGGTTTCCAGGACGAGTGTGGACCGCATTTTGCCGTCCCGCCCGGTCCAGTGCTCTTGGCAGTCCCCCCGTCGGGCCCTACGGGGGCCCCGGACCGTTGAGAACACTGACTATACCAACTCCCGACTGGACTACCGGCTCAAGAACATTGGCTAAAATTGGAAAAAAAGATACTAGCAAAGGCTAAAGAACCAGCAGGAGAAGGGCAAGCATTAACACCGGCCAATCCTTGGCAAAAGGAGCAAAGTAAGGAATTTGCTTGCCGACATGAGCTGGAAACGATTTTCCTGTATAGCAAAGGTCGCCGGGTTCTGGAGGTAATTTAGCTGACAATCCCATTTGCCAGCAAATAAGCCTTCGAGAGTTGTAACTGTCTTTATGACAAACCCAACCTGTGCCAAGTCACCCGCTATGCCTACGTGATTCTTGGGAGCTTGACCTTGTGATAGTGAGGCGCAAATATGCACTCTAGTGCATTGTACCACCGAGATGGCATAGGCCCAAGGAATCCACAGCAACCATAATGACACCCCCTCCCGGGTAGAAAGTAAAAGACGCTACAATGGTTGGGTATAAAATCGCCTCTCTAATATAGATTTTCCTCAAAATTGGCTGCCTTCTTTCGAACGTATTCCAGCATTGCAGCCAGTTAAACCCTCTTGTACAGAATGTGTTATGCTAGGGCCATTTCCCCAGAGACGGCCGTCGAGCACCTCAAGGAGGCGATGACCCCTAAGGGGGGGGTAAACGGTTGGGTGGCCCGGGTGAGAAGATGGTGTTTACGTACCGTAGCGTACCGTTTAGCGTGCGGTGGGATTTCCAAACTCACCTCCGAGGCAAAGTCACCTTTTGACCGTCTAGAGAAAAAGGCTTAGGACGGTAGAACAGTGGGTAAACACTTTTGCACCGTCTATCGGAAAATGATACCTGTTGACAGGACATTGCCCAGTTTTATCACACAAATATTAGAGCTAGACAGTTAGGTAACGGGGCTCCAAGTTGGCTAAATGTGAAATGATCGGTAGTGCGAGAATGGTGGCTGGTGTGGTGGGATGCAAGAATGGACAAGGAATGACAGTAAGCACTTGAGATATGGGGACTGGCATGGGGATGAATAAAATCCCTACAGTTGGGCGGACTTGGGGGGTTTCGTATTTATGATCTATTATGGTTGATGTCTGGAGGTGCATGGAGCGCGAGTGACAGGCGGGTATGATTATATTTTAAGGTCGATTTTTGATTTCGCCTAATTTACTCTTATCCGAGTGACTCTTGGTGATGAGAAACCCAAAATTTGCTGCGGTAATTTGTCCGCACCATGTGAGGAAATAGAGTTAACGGAACCGGATAGTTGCCAAAAAATGATGAAAGCCTATAGTTGCTAGAGTTGGTGGACAAGGGTAATACCGTTAGTAGTTTCATTTTTTCTGAGGTTGAAAGGATTGACAGAAGGGCTTATGGTCATATCTTTACTTTATTACTATTAAGGAAGTGCACTTGAAAATGGGGTCATGCATGGAGAGAAATCGGATGGTGTCAGAAGCGATGGAATGATTATGATGGTTCTATTGTTTTTATATGGCTTTATGTTTTGGTTGATGAAGTTGCCGAACGAGGTTTCTGATTACACCTGGCTTATAGTGCCGCCCTTGGCCCAGTTCGAGTGTTTGACCGCCGTGCTCTATATTTGCTATTTCAGGACAGAAACATATTACCCTATCGCACAATTCATATCACAAACCGACTCTACACTGTGGGAGGCCCCATTATTATTGGAAATGCTGCTCGCCAGACTTTCCCGGTATCTCCTTTGTTCTTTAGCTAGCTTCCGGGGAAGTGCTGTTATGCGCAGAGGAGTCGGGCATATGGATATGGCTCCGGGCGTGTGTTTGTGGAAAGCATTTCCTATGTAGGAATGCAGCGATCGGAACGGAGCCGGAACAGAGACGGAAAGGCTGTAAGGAAAACCGGAAGGAAAGCGAAAAGGTAGTAAAAGGGTTTTACACCCGGAGGACACCCGGAGGGAAAAAGTACGGAGGGTGTGATGAAGTGATGATTGTTTCTGCATTTTGTTAGCATGAGTTTCCGGGAAAAAGGGGGAAAGGTGGGACAAGGAGCAAACTGTTTGAAGGTACCTCCTGATGAGGATAGGAGGAGTTTGTGATGATATATACTTTTGTTTTTGCCCTAGTTAGTTGAGTTAGTGGACAAGTGTCGTTGTGCTTCAATGCTTTTTATTTATAACTAAACTAGCTAATGGAGCGACTACCTATCCGGGCTTGCACAACCAAACAGCAGTACGTTCCAAGGAGTACGCCAGTCCCAACCCCGCCTAGCCCGCAGTACATCTGGAAAAGTACCACCTGCGCGATTCGTAGACCGAAGTCTGAGTATCCGGCCAGCATACGGGAATCTCATAATAAACCACCCAACTAGGGTCCAAACAAAGTAAATCCACCTCCCATAGCCATCCGTCAAACACTACCGTAAGCGAGGTCATAGTCACAACCAAGCTCACAATCCGGCAAACCGGTCACGCATCCCTCCAACCAAACATAAATCCAACCAAACAAACAAAACACAACATATGGACCACCATCCATCTCGCAAACCCAACAATTTATCCGCGTCTCCACGAGGTACTCAGACCGGTCAGCACAGGTCTTCCACCATCGCCAACCCATCCCTCAAACATGGCCATAATCTGCTCAAAACACCTGGCACCAGTTCTCAACCTCAGGTAATTTGCAATAACACCGGGGAGACCCCAACCGCACACACATGTGTCGGGTTGGTCCAGCCACCATTGTAAGGCAGTCGTATTCCGATCTATCACAGCCACATGATCCCAGCCATCAAGGATGTTGCTCCAAAACGGACCAAAATAATATGCAGCACATTCCGGACGTCGTCCAAGATGAGTGATAAGCCTTTTGGCATTGCTGCCGCACTTTCCGCATGGACCATTATCAGGCCACCATTTAAGGGCAACCTTCCACCCACTGCCGCCGACAAATTTCACCGGAATCTTGCACCGATCTGCCTTATCACAGCTTTTCAACAGGCATCTCGTACATCGGTCGTCAGACCCCAGATGAAACAGGCTGAGAGTGCCATCGATCAGTTGGGTAACCGTCCGCTGAAAGGGATTCCCACACACAGTGACAGTGCCATCGTTATCGCGGTGTTCAAATGGAATACGCAATCCCAAGTTGAAATGGGACTGCCACCAGTTGCGCCATACCGGAGCCCGTTTATCATTGAACAAAGTCGGAAAACGAGGGCGTTTGGCAAGGTATCTATCACAAGACACCAGGTGGAATCGATCATCAACACCTGGACATCCGTCATGACCGGTAACATCCGGACCACTGCGAAGCCTCAACAGGATGTAATGATCAAGTCTGCTAAGGCCGCGTAGGTGTCTGGGCTTCATCGGAGAACGATCGTAATAGCCGTGACCTTCCGACGTGTGCCAATGGGCCCGGGACCATTCAGTCGCCCGCAGTTCCCGGGCAATCATAGCATGGCCAAGGCCCAGCACGACGCCGGCCCAGTTCCGAACATGCAGGACACCACCAACCGCCTTTCTGGCCTCGGCATCCGACATCTCGTTGCCAGCAATACCACAGTGAGCAGGGATCCAACAAACGCGGACAGCACTAAAGCGATTGAACAGGGGCGTCAAGACATCCCACATACCAGCTGACTGACCCTCAGGCTCCATCTGTGCAATACACATAATGGCCGGAATGCAATCAGAAAAGATGATGATCATCCCGTGGTAATCCGATCTTACGTTCCTAAGCGCGGCGATAGTGGCGAAAATCTCGCATTCCATGATGCTCCATGAAGAGGGAGTAGCAAAGGCCTTCGCTCCCTCAGTCATCCCACACTCCTCAGTCGTCCAAGCCACCGCCGTACCCTTACCGCTCTTCGAGCCATCAGTGTAGATCATAAGGAGATCAGGGATCAGAACTGCTTCCTCATAGGCCTCATGAAACCACCTTTCAGCCAGTTCCTTATTCTTTGATACATTGAAGCTCGGGACAGTTGCCGCAACCTTGTCAGACAACATTGGGTAAGCCAACATACCCTCTACCTCCCAGTCACCGCGAATTGCGCCGAACCACGGATGGTCATCACAATACCGGTAGTTGATCATGCGACTGTAGCATCGTCTCTGAAGGTATCGGCCCTGCAAGTGTACCGGAGGTGTCCCGAATTCTGCAAGGAGAATATTATTGGCACGCTTGATAGGACACCTGAACAGGGATCGAAGGCAATCGTTGACGTGGACCTGAATTCGTTTCACATACGACGAAAAGTCGGTTACAAATTCAAGCCCGAAGTAGACGGTCGGTAGGTAGGCAGCCTGAAACAAACGGTAAGTGCACCATGCATCCAGCCCTCCATCACTCCCAAACCTCCTCCCCAACACGGATATCCTCCTCCTAACACCCAAACCCCTATCCAACCAATAAGATACATGAGAAGACATATTAAGAAATACATTAAACCTATAACCGAGAACCCTAAGATCCTCCACAGGCGTCAGTAATTCCCCATTAATATCCAAATCCTCCCACGTAGTTCCTCCAAAACCAATCCACTTAGTCTTGATCGCGCTAAACCCCATCTTCCTACCCCTCGCAATCCTGTCACAGTCTTTAAACACCTCCGCCATCGTATACCTCGTGAGATCCCTGCTATCAGAAGCAACAAGGATGACCCCATCGTCCATATCACTGCTTACCACAGTGCGAACCGAAGGGGAGTACCGAAGACGAGGCTCAAAAATGTCTGCGACATATGCGCCAAATAAAAAGGGGGAAAATGGGGATCCCTGAGGGATGCCACAGTTGACAAAATACGGCTTCGAAATCCGACCGTTGAACCTGAACCTAACCACCCGGCGTCCAGCCCATCTCCCAACCCACAGTACCAGGTTGGCAGGGCACTCCCGGGCGGCTAGAAAATCACAGAGCAGGTCAATGTCAATATTATCAAAACCACCCTCAACATCCATAGACAGCATAGCACATTTAAAACCCTCGTTGTGTCGCAAAAATTCAAACACAACAGACATAGCGTCATGGACACCTCGCTTGCGTCTAGACCCAAACTGAGTTTGTCCCAGTACCACATGCTCGGCAATCCTTAGCAGGACGATTCTCTCCACCACCTTTGCAATAGTCGGCAGCAGGTGAATCATACGCCAGCTCTTAACAATGTCGTATCGGGGTTTGTCTGCTTTCGGTATAAGCACAACCTCAGCAGAGTGCCAGTCAGGAATGTCGTTCGTCAAACCATAGTCAACAAGTTGCCTCAAACAGTCGGGTTTCTCATTCAGCCAATATCTAATGAATGGATACCCTATGTCATCAAGACCAGGACCAGTATTCGTCGGGCTCCACTTAATAGCAGTTTCCAACTCGCAAGCAGGGTCCATCTCTACCGTAGATGGTTGCCACGGTAACTCCACACCAGGGCGCAACTGGGCAGCGACAAGGTCGCTAATATCGGCGTGGCGACTTACAATCCGACCATCAGGGTCCATCATAGAAGGAAGTGTCCGTCTCGATTCCAGTTGTCTGGCCAGTCTGAAGATAGCAGGATCTCCGACCTTTTCAATCGTGTCCCGAATAAATTCCTGTCGGGATCTCAACAGCATGGCCTTGTACACACGTCGAATAACATTATAGTCATCCGAAGTCACCGGCAGCCGTCGTTTAATCCGTCTCATGCGATTTAGATCGGAACGAATACGTTGTAAGTCGGGGTTCCAAAAGGGGCACCTGCCGACATTTCTCCCAGACATCGGAAGCGCGTCCACACCACTCCTCAGCATCATCCACATCTCCTCATCCCGCCCCTGAATCGACGTGTGTCCAGATATCATCACAATCGGATGCCGGAATCTTTCTCCAGGCCGGTCGCCGTCTAACCATATCCGTCGGTTCATCCACCTCCAGCCTCGCGATAACAGCAACATGTTCCAGACCCGCCTTCCCATCATATGAAACCCTCGTAGTCGACCCCCCGATAAACAGATCGATGGCGCTGATATTCGGAAATGTACAGCCCGTCGGAGGGTGTACTCGAAGACCATTCCGATCGCAAAATTGGGTCAACCACAAGCCGTGACAGTCAGAAATAGCGTTCTTTCTGCCAGTCCTTGAGTCATGGTTCCAGCTGTCGTGTTTGGCATTGAAGTCGCCCATGAGGAAGTCACAATAATCCCATGCCGCTTCGTAAGTCAACCACTCGAGCTTCTTCGTACCGGGAGGAACATAAACACCGCCGATCCGTCTTCTCACCCCTCCCTCATCATACATAATCACACAGGTCACCATGTCATGCAAGTCCACAAGAAACAAACCGGACAATGATGACCTAACAAACACCTCAACACCAGACGCCCGAACAAAAGAAAACAAATCAAAATCCACATGCTCATGTACAACACCACCCCCGTCCACCTTACGGGGAGGATCAACAATAAACAATAAATCAACAAAAGAAAAAACATCCATCACCAACGAACAGTTAGCCCTGCTCCGTCCAACATTAATCGATAATGTCGTAATAAACATTAGGCCTGAATGGCGGACGAGGTGATATCGGAATCAGAGGCGCGCCTCTTAAGGATGCTTTGTGGGGGCGCATCCAAGCCCAAAGAAAAACCCATAGTTTCATCGTCGTCGATGGTCTTAATGGGGGGGTCGACCGATGAGCCAGCCGAACTAGGTGGCCTAAAGGCCTTGTTAACTCTGCCGGAGGGGGCCGGTTCCACAATTTCAGTAATGCGGGAGGGGCCAGCCTGCTCGTAAGCATCAATAGCCTTACCTTTCCCTTTCCTGTCGACCTTAGGCCGGACAACCTTAGCCTTGGGCAGAGCACTGTCAGTCATGCCCCGTCGATGGTCAGCACGCCTGTCAGCATATTTCATCCCTTCCACCTCAACAGTCAGTCCCTTGGCAGAGCCCTCCTTCTCAACCATCACCTCCGAGGTAATCTCAACATGGACCCTGCGACGACGACGAGGTTGACGATTCAAGGTGTAACGGGGGCACTCTGTAGGAAGACGGATCCTAAGATTGCGACCGCACCGAAGACTCAAAGTAGAAGTAAGGATCAAAATAAAGATAAAGATAATTCAAAGTAGAATCAAGCGGTAAAACTTAATATCGTTAAGCCTGAAAGCTTTACTCAATAAGTTCTCTCGAGGATCGTTGGTTATCAGAATAGGGTGTCTCTCGCTTTAGTTAAGTAGAATAATGTAAAGCCAGAGGACACCCGTCAACCATTCTGACCTTTCGCGAGCACCCTGGTCAGCTCAGGGTTGTCCAACTCACCCGCCTAGAGTGGGCTAACACTCGGAGGCAATCGGACCGCTCGGATATTAACTATCTCCACAAATAGGAAGTGCTTCCGGTGATGTCTCTCCAACTACATCTGCATGAGCGAAAGCCCTTTCCTATCGGTAGCATATCAGTGGCCGACCGACATGCCCACCGTAGAGATAATATCCATTGGGACTCACTGGCCCAGCGGTGGTTTCGTCTATACAAGCTATGCAGTCCATCGGCAAATCTACTT
>Ga0307517_10004291_pt1 | contig 21975 bp, 22 predicted proteins | sample 23_EM_MG_FD_194515 | JGI IMG/M metagenome (GOLD analysis project Ga0307517, IMG submission 194515) | Populus trichocarpa ectomycorrhiza microbial communities from riparian zone in the Pacific Northwest, United States - 23_EM | ecosystem: Host-associated > Plants > Roots > Unclassified | place... | reverse complement strand
GGATCGTCGACGTGATGGAAGAGCTGTTCAAGTTCACGCTCCTGACAAGGGATCGCTCGGCCTATCTGGTGGACCGCTATAGCGAGCGGAAGGCGGAGGGGCGTCTAGTTCACGGCGCGGAGCACGTGGCAGCAGCGATGAGCCACGAGCCTTGCCGTCGAAATGGGCCATAAGCTTCTCAAGCTCTTCGTCGCTCGGCCGTCGATCCCGCTCCTTGCCTTTGCCGACCAGACCCAGGCGCTTAAGAGCGATGCGAGCCAGGTCCACCGGCTCCACCCGGACGGGCAGGCCGTGGACGGCCGCCGCGTGCGAGAGGATCAGCTTGATCATCCCGATGTCGATGCTGAGGGTCATCGGCCCCGCACCCTCGGCCGCGCGTTCACGGCCAAAGGTCAGAAGGCGCTCGCGGTCTAGTTCCACCATGTTGCGGGCGCCCAGCCGGCGCTTCAACATGGCGAGCGTGGCGTCCTTCGAGCGCCTAGGCGGCCTGCCGACATCCGTCATGTCGGCGATGTGCAGGTCGATCAGGTCGCCAAACGTCTGTAGCTTCCCGACCTTGGAGAGAGTCGGGGTCTCGCCGCGGTCGATCTGCCGCTCGGCGTCCACGCCCCACTTCTTGGCATCGTCGTAGCGGACGAATGTCTCGCTAACGGTGCGGCCCTTGCGGCGGACCTGAACGCGCCAGGTTCCGGATTTCTGTTTTCGGATCGATGCCATTTTGGGTGCAAATCCGGTGCAGTGGGATGTCGAAACGTGGCGAAAAGGGTCGAAAAATAGCGTAGGAAGGCGGACGCCGGTCAGCGCCGAACGACTTGATTTGTATGGGAAAAGTGACGCAATTTCAAGCACATAGATTGTCCATTGCACCCATGATGGACTGGACGGACCGGCATTGCCGGGTGCTGCACCGCCAGCTGACGGCGCGCGCGATGCTGTACACCGAGATGCTGACTACGGGCGCCATCCTGCACGGCGACCGCGCGCGGTTGCTGGCCTTCGACCCGGCGGAGCATCCGGTGGCGCTGCAGCTGGGCGGGTCCGATCCGGCCGATCTGGCGGCGGCGGCGCGGATCGGCGAGGCCGAGGGCTATGACGAGATCAACCTCAACGTGGGCTGCCCGTCGGACCGGGTGCAGTCGGGCCGCTTCGGCGCCTGCCTGATGAAGGAGCCCGAAATGGTGGCCGAGTGCATGGCCGCCATCGCCGGCGCCGTGCAGGCGCCGGCCACCGTCAAATGCCGCATCGGCGTCGACGAGCAGGACCCGGAGGAAAGCCTCTTCCGCCTGGTCGACCTCTGCGCGGAAGCCGGCGTCAGCCATTTCGTGGTCCATGCCCGCAAGGCGCTGCTGCAGGGCCTCTCGCCCAAGCAGAACCGCGACGTGCCGCCGCTCAACTATCCGCTGGTCTATCGGCTGAAGGCCGAGCGCCCGGAGCTGACCATCGTGCTCAACGGCGGCGTCGCCTCGCTGGAGGAGGCTGAGGCGCATCTGGCCCATGTGGACGGCGTCATGCTGGGCCGCGCCGCCTACCACACGCCCGGACTGCTCGGTGAGGTCGACGCGCGGCTGTTCGGCGAGGGGGAGGTGGTGAGTTCGGTGGAGGCCGTGGAGCGTTACAAGCCCTATATCGCCCGCGAACTGGCCCGGGGCACGCACCTGGCGGCCATGACCCGGCACATGCTGGGCTTCTTCCACGGCGAACCGGGCGCCAGGACCTGGCGGCGGATCCTCACCGTCGAGGGCGTAAGAGCCGGAGCCGGGCTCGAAGTTATCGACGCCGCCCTGGCCGAGGTCTCAGGACGTCAGGACGAGCGACGTCTGCGTCGCCTCGAAGCGGGTGAGGCGGCCTAGGTAGCTCATGCCGAGCAGCGAGGAGTCGAGGCCTTCCTCGATCACCAGGGCGTCGACGTTGGCGACCGTGACGCCGCCCACCGTCATCGAGGCGATCTTCACGGGGGCGGCGCGGGTCGAGCCGCCCGCGGTGACCACGTTCGTCGAATAGTGCAGGTCTTCCGGCTTCAGGCCCAGGCGTGCGGCGTCGGCGGGGGTGAGCGCCACGGCGGTCGCGCCGGTATCCACCAGGAAGCGGACGGCGCCTCCGTTGACCCGGCCGACCGCCCAGAAGTGGCCGTCGGGGGACTTGGAGATAGCCTCGCTGGCGGCCGGGGCCGCCTGCTTGGGCGCGGTGACGATCTGGGTCTCGGCGCTGGCGGCCCGGAACACCGGCTGGTGCGGCATGAAGGCGACGACCGCCCCGGCGCTGGCCAGGGACGAGACGGCGGCCACAGCGGCGACCAGGGCATATTTCAGGGCGTTCGGCATCCACCACCACCTTCATCACGACGAGCCTCTGATGGGCTCTGTCATCCATCTCGATAGCGGAGGTACGTTTGTATCTCGTGAAGAGGCTAGGTTAGCCAAAGCCTACTGGTTCTGCGTTTCTGCAGACCCAATTCCTGCATCTAACTGAACATCGCCAGCTTTTCCGGGCGGATGCGGCTCCTGCGGGCGGGCAGGTCGGCCATGATCGCCTCGCGCTCGGCGTCGGTGAAGCGCGCCCAGCCGGCCACCTCGCTGAGCTGGCGGTAGCAGCCCATGCACAGGCCGCTCTCGCCGTCGACGACGCAGACCTTGATGCAGGGCGTCCTGATCGCCTTGGGCGGTCCGGCGGGGGGCGGGCTGGCGTCGTTCATGGCTGGGGCGGAGCGTAGGTGACGTTGGCCTGCGCCGCCAGGACCAGGGCGCAAACGCCCGCGCCGTTCAGCTTGGGTGTGGCGGTGTTCATGCGGGCCTGATGCCAAATACAACCGTGTTCGGCAATGATTTTGTACCAGAAAGTAACATATCGTCACATTACAGCATATTAATCATCATATACTGAACATTTCTTCTAATTCATTTGAGATTTGGTGACGCGAAGATCAGCTTCCCCGAACGATTTCGTGTCAGGAGAAGCAATCATGAAGACCGCTGCTATCGCATTCGCCGCCGTGGGTCTGCTGGCCGCCGGCGCCGCCCAGGCCTCCGAACACGTCACCGACGTCGACTATATGAGGGCCGCGCGCTGCAAGGGCATCGCCGCCGGCCTGGGCGCCGACGCGTCCGGCCTGGACGCCTTCCTCAAGGTCCAGTCGCGCTCGCGCGTCCCCTACGTGATCGACCGTGGGCAGGACGAGATGAACCGCGGCAAGCGCGAGGCCGCCAAGGCCGACCTCAAGGACCGCATCAGCGCCGAGCTCGCCGGTCCCTGCATGGCCTATACCGGCCAGGCCAAGGACATGGCGGGGTCTCACTGAGCTGTTCCTGAGCCTCGGCTGGTCTTCAGGCTGCGCGCCGCCCCCCGGGCCGGCGCGCTTCTTCTTTCCTGGGCCTTGCTTGCGCCGCCTTTGTCGGGAACTCACCGTGGCCGCAGGCTTTCCGCATGCGGGCGCTGGCAAGGGACGGCTGATCATCTTGACCTCGGTTCTGAGACCCGGCGACACCTGCTGGCGGACGGCGCGCGCTGACCGCGCCGCCTTCCTGATCGATACGGAAGCCTATTTCGCCGCGGTCGCCGCGGCGTTGCTGCAGGCGCGGCGCTCGATCCTGCTGCTGGGCTGGAGCTTCGACCCGCGCAGCCGCCTCTTCCCTGACGGCTACGACGGCCCCGACGACCCCGATGAGGTCGGACGGGTGCTGGTGGAACTCGCCTGCGCCAAGCCCGAGCTCGACGTGCGGCTGCTGATCTGGAAGTCGGCCCTGCCGATCGCGGCCCAGCAGGACTGGTTCCCGCACAAGGCGCGCGCGTGGTTCCGGGACACGCCGGTGAAGTTCCGGCTCGACGACAAGGTCCCGTTCGGCGCCTGCCACCACCAGAAGGTGCTGGTGATCGACGACCGGCTGGCGTTCTGCGGCGGGGGCGACATCGCGGTCGACCGCTGGGACACCCCCGGCCACCTGGACAACGACGCGCGCCGGATCATGCCGGACCAGGAGTATCACGCGCCCCGCCACGAAGTGATGATGATGGTCGACGGCGAGGCGGCCAGGTCACTGGGGGACCTGGCGCGCGAACGCTGGCTGCGGGCCACCGGCGAGACGCTGGCGCCGCCGCCGGACGGCGGGGGCGATCCCTGGCCCGAGCACGTGCCGCCGGCGATCGTCGAGGCCAGCGTCGCCATCGCCCGCACCGAACCTGCATGGAAACAGGCGCCGATGGTCACCGAGATCCGCAAGCTGGCCCTGGAAGGCATCGCCCGCGCCCGCGAGACCATCTACCTGGAGAACCAGTACTTCACCTCGCCGGTGATCACCGAAGCCCTGGCCGCGCGGCTGGCCGAGCCCGATGGGCCGGAGGTGGTGCTGATCTCCACCGGCCAGGCGCCCAGCTGGTTCGACCGCCTGACCATGGACCGGGCGCGCGGCGCGATGATCTGGCGGCTGCGCTCGGCGGACGTCTTCGGCCGCTTCCGCGCCTATTGGCCGGCCACCTCCGGCGGCAGGACGGTGATCGTCCATTCCAAGGTCAGCATCATCGACGACCGGCTGGCCCGGGTGGGCTCCGCCAACCTCAACAACCGCTCGGGCGGGTTCGACACCGAGTGCGAGCTGGCCGTGGAATGCGACGGGGAGGCGGGCCGGCTCGCCGTCGCCGCGTTCCGCGACCGGCTGGTCGGCCACTTCATGGGCTGCACGGGCGACAGCGTCGCCAAGGCGCGTGCGGACTTCGGCGGGCTGGTGGGCGCCATCGACGCGCTGAACCGCGACGACGGGCGGCTGCAGGTCATCGAGCCGCCGAAGAGCTCGCCGTTCGGGGAGTTCATCACGCGCAACCACCTGGGCGACCCGCAGGACACCCTGGACAGCTGGCGGCCGAACCGCCGCCGCGAGCGCCTCTACGAGGAGCTCCGCGCCATCGACCGCGGCGATGTCACCGGCGGACCGGCGCTCGGCTAAACCAGCTCGAAGTCCATCACCAGCGGCAGGTGGTCGGAGGCCGCGCGGGTCTGGGGGCCGAAGGGGGCGAAGACGTCGGTGACGCGGATATCCGGGCTGACGAACAGGTGGTCGATGCGCAGCACCGGCAGTTGCGAGGGGAAGGTCGAGGTGGCGGTCTGGGTCGGCGCCAGGCGGCGCGCCGCCGACAGCCTCGCCGTCAGGGTGCGGTAGACCACCGAACTGGCGGTGGCGTTGAAGTCGCCCAGCAGGATGCGCGGCCCCACGCACCGCGGATGCGCCAGCCACGATGGCCCGGCCAGGAACGCGGCCTGGATCTGCTGCTCCTTCGGCACCAGGCCCAGGTGGGTGTTGAGGACCTGCACGGAACGGCCGTCGATATCCACCTCGACCCAGAGCGCGCCGCGGGGCTCCAGCATCGGCATGACCGAATAGCCGGGCAGGGGGCCGGCCTGGATCAGCTTCTCCGGGTAGGCGGTGAGGATGGCGTCGCCGTAGAGCTCCTCCTCGACCTTGAGGGCCGCGTGGAAGTGGCAGGCCATGTCCAGCCGCTTGGCGATGTCGTGGGCCTGGTCGGCGCCGCCGGTGCGGGCGCGGCCCACGTCCAGCTCCTGCAGGGCTACGATGTCCGGCTCGAGCTTCGCCAGCACGTCGGCCACGCGGGCGACGTCCAGCCGGCGGTCGTTCCCGACGCAGCGATGGACGTTGTAGGTGACGATGCGGGGCATTGTGCGGGACGTGACGCGCTTCCGAGGCGAAGGCAAGGCAGGCAACGGCTGGAGCGGTCGCCGGTTTCAGGGCTAAGATTGTCGTGGGCTTGGTTCGGGGGCGTGCGATGCTGGTCTTGATGCTGATGGCGGCCCTGGCCGGCGATCCGCCGCCGCCCGCGCCAGGCGTGCGTCCCTCGGTGATCACCAATCCGGACTGGATATCCAAACCGAACGGCGAGGATTTTGCCCGGTACTATCCGAGAGCGGCGGTCGCCAAAGGCCTGTCGGGGCGGGCCACCATCTCGTGCAAGGTCAACGCTCAGGGTCTTCTGGTCGATTGCACGGTGAGCAACGAAGAGCCGGCCGGGGAAGGATTTGGTGCGGCGGCGTTGGCCATCGCTTCCGAGTTCAGGATGCGGCCCGCGACGAAGGACGGTCAGCCGGTGGATGGCGGGACAGTGCGGATTCCGATGAGGTTTGCGCTTCCGTCGCCGCAGATGCCGTCAATGGAGATTGCGAGGCGTTGTTACGGCTATGCCGCCGCCGCCGCGGAAACTGATCCGCGCTCGCCCCGCGGCCAACTGGCTTTCATCGGGTGGCGTATGCTCCTGGAGGTGAAGTCCGTGCCTAGGGGCTTGCGGCCGTCTGAGTTGGACGCGGAGCTTGCCGCCCTGCGGCGAACGGGGGCGCAGCACCTCGCTGACGAGGCGTTCAAAGCTGAGCGGGCTGAATGCACGGCGCTTTTTGCCGCGACTGACGCGTCAGAGCTTCAAAAGCTCGTCGCAGGGGTCAGCCAATAGGAGGCTGACGCTTACGTCAACGTCATCTTCCCAACGTCACGGGCCGCCGCTATGGTCCGGGCCACGCCCGATACGGCGTAAAAGAACCGGCCCAGGGAGCGCGCCATGAACCTCGATTTCTCTGCCGAAGAGAACGCTTTCCGCGCGGAGGTCCGGGCCTTCATCAAGGACAACTACCCCGCCGACCTGCGCGCGGCGCAGGACGCCGGCCAGCCCCTGACCCGGGAGCAGTACCTCGCCTGGCACAAGGTGCTGGCGAAGAAGGGCTGGGTCGCGCCGTCGTGGCCGAAGGAGTTCGGCGGCACGGACTGGACGCCGACGCAGAAGTACATCTGGTCCGAGGAGTCCGCCCGCGCCGAGACGCTTCCGCCGCTGCCGTTCGGGGTCTTGATGCTGGGGCCGGTGCTCTACACCTTCGGCAGTCAGGAGCAGAAAGAGACGTTCCTGCCGGGCATCTACAACGGCGAGGTCTGGTGGTGCCAGGGCTACTCCGAGCCGGGCGCGGGCTCCGACCTCGCCAGCCTGCGGACCAGGGCCGAGCGGATCACCGGCGACGACGGCAAGGAATACTACCTGGTGAACGGCCAAAAAACCTGGACGACGCTGGGCCAGTACGCCGACTGGGGCTTCTTCCTGGTCCGCACGGACCCCGACTCCAAGCCGCAGGCCGGCATCTCCTTCCTGCTGATCGACATGAAGACGCCCGGCGTCACCGTGCGCCCGATCGTCACCCTCGAGGGCGGGCACGAGGTGAACGACGTCTTCCTGGAGAACGTGAAGGTCCCGGTGGAGAACCGCGTCTTCCATGAGAACCAGGGTTGGACGCTGGCCAAGGCGCTGCTGGCGCACGAGCGGTCGGGCATCGCGGGCGTGGCGCGCTCCAAGCGCGGGCTGGAGAAGCTGCGCGAGATGGCCGCGACCGAGCGGTCGGACGCCGGCGGCTCCCTGCTCTCCGACGCCTTCTTCCGGCGCAAGGTCGCTGAGCTGGAGATCGATCTGACGGCGCTGGAGTTCACCGAACTGCGCACCCTGGCCGACGAGACGAGCGGCAAGGGCCCGGGTCCGGAAAGCTCGATCCTCAAGATCAAGGGCACCGAGATCCAGCAGCGGCTGCAGGAGCTGGCCCTGGAAGCGGCCGGCCATTACGGCGCGCCGTTCCTGCACGGCCTCGGCCACAACGCCCAGGTCGGGCCGGACTATGCGGTCGACGTGGCCGGCGACATGTTCAACGGCCGAAAGACCTCGATCTACGGCGGCTCCAACGAGATCCAGCGCAACATCATCGCCAAGATGGTGCTGGGCCTCTAAGCCAGTTTCACCAGCGATTTGACGGAGCCTCGCAGGCGATGGATTTCAGCTTCACCGAAGAACAGTCGATGCTGCGCGATACGGTCGCGAGCTACCTGGCCGACCACTATGCCTTCGAGCAGCGCCGGGCGATGCTGGCCAAGGAACCCGGCTGGAGCCCGGCGATCTGGAAGGCGTTCGCCGAGGAGCTGGGCATCCTGGGCGCCCCGTTTTCCGAGGAGCTGGGCGGCCTGGGCGGCGGCCCGGTCGAGAACATGATCGTCATGGAGGAGATGGGAAAGGCGCTGGTCGTCGAGCCCTACCTCGGCACCGTGGTGATCGCTGGCGGCTTCCTGAAGCACTCCGGCCACGCCAGGGCCCCCGAACTGATCGGCCAGATCATCGCCGGCGAGGCGATCTTCGCGTTCGCCTATGCGGAGCCTCAAGGGCGCTACAACCTGGCCGACCTGAAGACCACGGCGAAGAAGGACGGCGCGGGCTACGTCCTGAACGGCCACAAGGCCGTGGTCATCGGCGCGCCCTACGCCACCCACCTGATCGTCACCGCCCGCACCGACGGCGGCCAGCGCGACGCGCAAGGGGTGTCGGTGTTCATCGTGCCGAAGGATGCGGCCGGCGTGACCACGCGCGACTATCCGACCGTCGACGGTTTCCGCGCCTCGGAGGTCTATCTGGAGAACGTCAGCGTCGGGGCTGACGCCCTGATGGGTCCCGAAGGCCAGGCCATGCCGCTGATCGAGAAGGTGGTCGACGAGGCCATCGCCGCCACCTGCGCTGAGGCCTGCGGGGTGCTGCGCAAGCTGCACGAGGGCACGCTGGAATACACCAAGCAGCGCAAGCAGTTCGGCCAGCCGATCAGCTCGTTCCAGGTGCTGCAGCACCGCATGGTCGACATGTTCATCCAGGTCGAGCAGTCGATCTCGATGACCTACATGGCCACCATCAAGCTCGCCGACGCCGACGAGAGCGCCAAGGCCGCCGCGGCCGCCAAGGTGCAGATCGGCAAGGCCTGCAAGTTCGTCGGTCAGAACGCCATCCAGCTGCACGGCGGCATGGGCATGACCGACGAGATGGCCATCGGCCACTACTTCAAGCGCGCCACCATGATCGAGAGCGCCTTCGGCTCCACCGATCACCACCTGGCCCGCTACGAGTTCCTGAGCCTGGGGCAGGCGGCTTAAGGGGCCTCGACCTCTGCCGTCATCCTCCGGATCGCCCCGCGGGCGACCGATGGATGACGATTGGGGGTGGGGTTCGGGCCCCGGCTGTGGTTCCTGCAGCCGAGGTCGGCGTTTTCGGCCCACGGAGAGATCGATGGCCGTCGCCAAACCCAAAGCCGCCCCTAAAGCCAAGACCGCGCCCAAGCCTAGGGTCGCGGCCGCGCCCAAAGCTCCCGCTAAAGCCAAGGCCGTCGCCAAACCCAAGGCGGCCCCGAAGCCCAAAGCCGCGCTCAAGCCTGCGGTGGTGGTCAGCACAAAAAGCCGGATGGACAAGATCGGCGCGAAGGCTGGCATGCGCGCCGCCGTCATGGGCGTGAAGGACGAGACCCTCTCCGCCGAGTTGGCCGCCGCCGAGGCTATCCCGGTGACGGAACTCTCCAACCTCGACCTGCTGTTCTACGCCGCCGACGACGCCCAGGCCCTGGCCCGCATCGGGGCCCTCGTCCCGCTGCTCTCGGAAACCGGCGCGCTCTGGGTCGTCTCGTGCAAGGGCAAGGCCGCGACGGTCAAGGACGTCGAGGTGATGGCCGCCGCCAAGGCCCACGGCCTGGTGGACAACAAGGTGGTGGCGTTCTCGCCCACCCACACCTCGCTGCGCTTCGTGCGGAGGAAGGCGGAGGTGGCGGAAGCCTAGGTCCGCCTATCCGGCGGGGACAGTCGACCTCCATCCTTTTGACATCATGGCCGGCCTTGCGCCGGCCACCCACGGCCGAGGATTGCCCCGGCGGGCCGATGCGCCTTAAGCCGGGGCATGTCATTGCGCGACTTCGGGCTCCTGGCGCTGGTCTGCCTGGTGTGGGCGTCCAACAATATCGTCTCGAAATATGTGGTGGGCCATCTGGGCCTGCCGCCGCTGTTCTATGCCTGCGTGCGGTTCGGGATCGTCGCGCTGGCCGCCTCGCCCTGGCTCTTGCCGATGCCGCGGCCGCGCTGGCGGCTGATCGTGGTGGCGCTCCTGATGGGCGGCGGCAACTTCGCCCTGATTTTCATCGCGCTGAAGACCGCCACGCCCTCGGCCGTGGCGGTGGTGAGCCAGCTCGGCGTGCCGATCACGACGCTGCTCTCAATGGCCATGCTGGGCGAGCGCATCCATTGGCGCCGCGCGCTCGGCATCACCCTGACGTTCGCCGGCGCCCTGGCCGTGATGTGGAATCCCGCCGGCTTTTCGATCTCGACGGGCCTCCTCTATGTCGTGGCCGCGGCCGTCGCAGGCTCCCTGGGGGCGGTGATGATGAAGCAGATCGAGGGCGTGAAGCCGCTGCAGTTCCAGGCCTGGGTGGGCTTCACCTCGTTCTGGCCGCTCTTGGTGCTGACCGCGATCTTCGAGCCGGGGCAGGTGCAGGCCGGCATCTCCGCGGGCTGGCCGTTCGTGGCCGCGTTGCTCTATTCGAGCCTGGCGGTCTCGGTGGGCGCGCACACCGCCTACTACCTGCTGATCCAGCGCTATGAAGCCAACCTGATCTCGCCGCTGACCCTGATGACGCCGCTGGCGACCATCGCGCTCGGCGTCGCCATCTTCCACGATCCGTTCGGGCCGCGTATGGCGATCGGCAGCGCCATCGCGCTCGGCGGCGTCCTGATCATCGCGCTTCGGCGCAACCAGGTCATGCCGCTGCTCCTGGCCATCCGGAACCGCGCGCAATGAACGTGATCGAGGCCCCGTCGCCCAACTTCGAACCGCGCAAGGGCGTGCCGGATACCGTCGTCCTGCACTACACCGGCATGCCGACCGGCGAAGAGGCGCTGGCCCGGCTGCGCGATCCCGACGCCAAGGTCTCGTCGCACTATGTGGTGGAGGAGGACGGCCGCATCTTCCGCCTGGTGCCGGAGGAGCGCCGCGCCTGGCACGCCGGCGTCTCGTTCTGGAAGGGCGAGCGCGACCTCAACACCCGCTCGGTGGGTGTGGAGATCGTCAACCCGGGCCACGAGTTCGGCTATCGCCCGTTCCCCGCCCCCCAGATCGCCGCGGTGATCGAACTGGTCGCCGACATCCGCACACGCTGGATGGTCGACGACGGCCGCATCGTCGGCCATTCCGACATCGCCCCCGACCGCAAGGACGATCCCGGCGAGCTGTTCCCCTGGAAGCGCCTCGCCGAGGCCGGCCACGGCCTCTGGGTCGAGCCGCCCGCCGCGCCCGGTGCGCCGCTGGCCGAGGGCGAGGAGGGGGTCGGCGTCTTCGGCTTGCAGGCCGGGCTGACCCGGCTGGGCTACGACTGCGCCCCGTCGGGCAAATACGACGCCCACACCACCGCCGTGGTCCGCGCCTTCCAGCGCCACTGGGTGCAGACGCGGTTCGACGGCGTCGCCGATGGCGAGACCCGCGCCCGGCTGATCGGCCTCCTGCGGCTCGGGGCCTGATGCATCCCGCCGACAGACTGATGCGCGGATGAGCGAGGCCATCCACCCGCGGGCCGCGACGCCGGCCGACGCGAAGGTTCCTTAGTTCGCCTGGATCGCCGAGACCTTCCAGGGTCCGCCGGCGCGGCGCGCGAAGGTCCAGAGCTCGACCGTCTGGCTGGGCCGGTCCGGATCTCCGGAGAGCACCTGGCCGGTGGTCCGGTCGCGCATCAGGTCGATGCCCTCATAACGCATGGCCGCGGTGGCGTAGTCGGTGTCGTCCTCGCGCCAGGCCTCGCCGACGTCGGCCCGCAGCAGGTGCGTGCCGCTGACCTCGTTGCGCCGGCCGTGGGTGGCGTTGTCGCTCAGTTCCTCGGCCAGGTAGGACATGACCTCGGGCGTCGTGCGTTCGCGAAGGCCCGCGTAGTCCTCGCGCCCGAAGGCCTCCTGGATCTCGCCCAGCAGGCGCGTGAAGTCGTTCTGGTCCTGCTGGGTGATCGGGATTTCCCAGGCCGGCCCGCCGGTGGGCGGCACGGACGTGCCCCCGGGCGCCGGACCGCCGAAGCCGCCCGCGCCGCCGAAACCCTGCGGACCGCCATAGGCCGGCTGCGGGCCGTCCCAGGGCATGGAGGCCGCCGGGCGCCGGCGCCGGAAGAAGCGCATCAGCAGCGAGACGCCGAACGCGATCACGGCGATCTGGATGAGCATGGTGAGGAAGCCTCCGCCGCCGCCCAAGCCGCCGCCCCATCCCCCGCCGAAGCCGTGGCCCATCAGGCCGCCGATCAGGCCGCCGGTGACGAGGCCGCCCAGGAACCCGCCGCCAAATCCGCCGAAGCGGCTACCGAAGCCGGGCGCGGGCGCCGTGTAGCCAGGCTGTCCCGGCCTGGGCGCATAGGCGCCGCCCGGTTGGGCGCCGCCGGCCGGCGGCGGGGTCATGGACCGCTGCACCGGCGCGACGTAGCCGGGAGAGGTGTCTGTGCTGCGTGGCTGGGAATAGGTCCGCGAACCGCGGCTGCCGAAGCTGCCGCCCCGCCTGGCGTCGGCCGGCTCGGCCATCAACAGGCCAAGTGCGAGGCTGACGCCAAGCACCGCAGCGATCTTCGAACGAACGGACGTCATCGAGGTCTCCACATTTCGGCGCAGATGTAGGTGACCGGGCCCGTCTCCGCCAGCGCGGGTCACGTGGCCTTGACCGGGCGTCCCGGAGCGACCACGTTCCGCGCGGACCAGACGGCCGGGCGATCGCGGCTCTCGCAAGAGGGTCGAGGAAAGTCCGGGCTCCACGACGACATGGCGGCGGGTAACGCCCGCCGGGGGCGACCCCAGGGATAGCGCCACAGAAAGCAAACCTCCTCTCTTCGGAGCGGGAAGGGTGAAAGGGTGGGGTAAGAGCCCACCGCGCCGCTGGTAACAGCGACGGCATGGCAAGCCCCGCCAGGAGCAAGACCGAATAGGGACCGTGCGCCCTCAGCGATGAGGGTAGGGCTGTCGTAGGCCTGAGCGGTCCGGGTAGGTCGCGAGAACCGTCCCGCGAGGGGCGGTCCAGAGGAATGATCGCCAATGTCCGGGCTTCGGCTCCGGGCGGCACAGAACCCGGCTTACAGGCCGTCTGGTCCCCACTTTCCCCCCAGGTTTGAGCGGTCTCCAGCGCTGCGTTGTTAACGGGTTCTATGTATGTTCTGTGGGTAACAAGCTTTGGTTAACCATGCTGCCCTGCGACACCTTTGTTTTAACCCGGAAAGGTCATTCAGTGTCATTGCAGCCCAGTTAATCCCATGGTACCCCATTCTTACTTTGCTAACCATCCGGCGCAGCTTGGGGCGGCCGTCGGAGGAGCAGGTGGGACGGCCGGGCTTGCCGGTCGGAAACGGGGCACTGGGCTGGGATGTTTCTCTCGACGTTCGAGAAACAGTTGGACGCCAAACGGCGCATCGTGGTGCCCCAGGATTACCGCGCCCTGACCTCCGGCCCGTTCGACGGCATCTTCTGCTTCCCCTCCATCGAGGCCGACTGCATCGAGGCCGGGGGCAAGCCCCTCTTCGACCGCTATCTCGCGGCGATCGAGGAGCTGGGGTTCGGCGATCCGCTGCGCACGGCGATGGAGACCTCGGTGCTGGGCGGCATGGCCAGGCTGGCCTACGACACGGCCGGCCGCATCACCCTTCCCGAAACCCTCTGCGAGATGTTCGGCCTCTCCGACTGGGTGGCCGTGGTGGGCCTTGGCGACCGCTTCCAGATCTGGGAGCGCGAAGCCTTCCAGGCGCATCGTTCCGCCCAGCGCGAGGCGGCTCGCGAGGGTTGGGCCAACCTGCGCGCCCAGCAGCGCACAGCCAAAATCGGGGGCGCCGGATGAACACCCCGCATGTCCCGGTCCTGATCGACGGGGTGATGGACGCGCTGCAGCCCATGCGGGGGAAGACGGTCGTCGACGGCACCTTCGGGGCCGGCGGCTACAGCCGCGCCTTCCTCGACGCCGGCGCCAGGGTCATCGCCTTCGACCGCGACCCCTCGGCCCGGAAATTTGCCGACGGCCTGCCCGCCGACCGCTTCCGCCTTGAGGAGCGCCGCTTCTCGGAGCTGGACGAGGTGACCGGGCCGGGCGCGGTCGACGCCGTGGTCTTCGATATCGGCGTCTCCTCCATGCAGCTGGACGAGGCCGCGCGCGGCTTTTCCTTCATGCGCGACGGGCCCCTGGACATGCGGATGGCGGCGGACGGCCCCACGGCCGCCGACCTGGTCAACGACGCCGAGCCCGCCGACCTGGCGCGCATCCTCTACGTCTATGGCGAGGAGCGGCAGAGCCGCCGGATCGCCGGGGCCATCGCGCGCCGGCGCGCCGAGCAGCCGTTCACCCGCACCCTGGAACTGGCCGAGTTCATCGAGAAGGCCCTGGGCGGCCGGCGCGGGGCCAAGGTGCATCCGGCCACTCGCTCGTTCCAGGCCATCCGCATCGCCGTCAATGAGGAGCTCAGCGAGCTGGAAGCCGGCCTTGTGGCCGCCGAGCGGGCGCTGAAGGTCGGCGGCAAGCTCTGCGTCATCACGTTCCATTCGCTGGAAGATCGAATCGTGAAGACCTTCCTCTCGGTGCGAGCGGGAAAAACCCCGGCGGGTTCGCGCCATGCGCCCCCGGTCCAGGCCGGCGCGGCGCCCAGCTTCCAGCTGCTGTTCAACGGCGCGCAAGCGGCGTCGGAGGCGGAGGTGGCTGCAAACCCCCGGTCCCGTTCCGCGAAACTGCGGGCGGCCGTGCGCACCGACGCGCCGGTCTGGAAGGAGGCGGCATGAACATTTTGACCCGCCGCGTGCGCGGCTTCCGGCTGGTGGACCTGATCGCGCTCGGCCTGCTCACCGCCCTGATCCTCGGCGTCTACCTGGCCAAGACCATCGCCGGGCGCGAGCGCACCGAGATCGCCAAGGTCGAGCGCCAGATCGACATGGAGAAGTCGCGCATCCGGCTTCTCCAGGCCGAGGTCAGCCACCTCGAGCAGCCGGCGCGCATCGAGCGGCTGTCGGAGGCCTACCTCGGCATGGCGCCCGTCACCTTCAGGCGTGAGATCACCACCGAGGCCCTGTCGGAAGCCGCCGGCAAGCCCGTGGCCCTCCCGGCCAAGCCGGTCGAAGTCACGCCCGACCCCACCCAGACCGCCGCGGCCATGAACGCCCCGCCGCTGCCGGCGCCGGTCGAGACCGTGGTGGCCGCCGCCAAGACCGCCGAGGTCGCGCGATGAGCCTTGGCCAGCAGAGCTTCGGGTCCTCGGCGCTGTCGCGCTGGCTGGCCGGCTGGGTGTGGCGGCTGGAGCACGCCTTCGAGCGCGCCCGCGCCTCGGGCAAGGCCGAGGACGACACCCGCATCCGCATCTTCTTCGTCCTGGCGTTGTTCTCAGCGGGGTTCATGACCCTGGCGGTGGGCGCGGCGCACAACGCGGTCTTCTCCGACGCCGGCAGGGGCGACGGCTATACGGCCCCGATCGGGGCGGCGCGGGCCGACCTCGTCGACCGCAACGGCCAGATGCTGGCCGCCGACCTGCTGCACTACGGCCTCTACATCGACCCGCGGGAGATCTGGGACACCGCCGAAACCCGCGCGGCGCTCACCGCCGCCCTGCCGGAGCTGACGCCCGAGCGCCTGGACCGCGCCCTGCGCGCCGGGCGCCGCACCTTCGCCATCGGCGGACTGACCCCGGAAGCCCGCGCCAAGGTGCATGACCTCGGCCTGCCCGGCGTCTCCTTCGAACCCGAGCAGAAGCGGGTCTATCCGCTGGGCTATACCGGCGCGCACATCATCGGCTTCGCGGATTCCGGCGGCGAGGGCCTCGCCGGCGCCGAGGCTGCGCTCAACGAGGACATCCGCGCCCAGGTCGCCAACCACGGGACCGTGCCGCTCTCCATCGACCTGCGCGTCCAGGCCGCGCTGGAGGACGAGCTCTACAAGGCCGTCGCCGACTTCACGCCCAGGGGCGCGGTGGGCGTGGTGGTCAACGTCCACACCGGCGAGATCCTGGGGATGGCCAGCTACCCCACCTTCGATCCCAACAAGCCGGGCGCGGCGACCCTCGACGCACGCCTCAATCGCGCCGCCGGCGCGGTCTACGAGATGGGCTCGACCTTCAAGGGCTTCACGGTGGCCATGGGGCTGGACAGTGGCGTGGCGACGCCGGAGTCGACCTTCGACGCGCGCAGCGACTTCCACCTGGGCTACCGGGTCATCCACGACTACCACGCGACCCGCAAGATCCTGACGCTGGTGGAGGTGTTCCAGCACTCCTCCAACATCGGCACCGCCAAGCTGGCCGAGGCCGTCGGCGTGCAGCGGCTCAGCGCCTACTTCAAGGCGTTCGGCCTGACGAGCCCGGCCAAGGTCGAGCTGGTGGAGACCGCCCGCCCGCTGACCCCGAAGGTCTGGAACGAGGACGCGGTCGCCTCGACCTCCTTCGGCCACGGCATGAACGTCAGCCCGCTGGCGCTGGTGCGGGCCTATTCCGGCATCCTCAACGGCGGCGAACTGCTGCCGCTGACCATCAAGAAGCTGCCGCCGGGTACGGTGGTGCATGGCCCGCGCATCGTCTCGGAGAAGACCTCGGCGACCATGCTGCAGATCATGCGCGCCAACGTCTCCTGCACCTGCGGCTCGGGCGGCAAGGCCGACGTGCCGGGCCTGAACATCGGCGGCAAGACCGGCACCGGCGAGAAGTACGACCCGGCGATCCGCGGCTACAGCCACACCAAGCAGGTCTCGTCGTTCGCCGCGGTCTTCCCGACCGACGGGCCGCTCAACGCGCCGCGCTATTTCGTGCTGATCCTGATGGACGAGCCGCACGCCACGGCCAAGAGCTACGGCTTCTCCACCGGCGGCTGGGTCGGCGCACCGCCGGCCGGCAAGGTGATCGAGCGGATCGCGCCCTTCCTGGGCGTGCAGCGCCGGGCCGCCACCTATCCGTTCACCCCGGCGGTCGAGGAACCTGCAAGCGCGGCGGTGGAAGAATGAAACTCTCCGACATCCTGCAACGCGACCTCTCCACCGATCCGGAGATCACCGGCGTCACCGCCGACAGCCGCAAGGCCGGGCCAGGCTACCTGTTCGCCGCCCTGCCGGGCTCCAAGGTCGACGGCCGCACCTTCGCCGCCAAGGCCCAGGCCCAGGGCGCCGCCGCCGTCCTGGCCGGGCGTGACATCGACGGGCTCTCGATCCCCCTGGTCACCGCCAACGATCCGCGCCGCGCCTATGCCCTGGCGGCGGGCGCCTTCTTCGGCAAGCAGCCCAGGACCTGCGTCGCGGTCACCGGCACCAACGGCAAGACCTCGGTGGCCGGCTTCTGCCGCCAGATGTTCGCGAACGCCGGCTTCAGGGCCGCCAGCATGGGGACGCTGGGCGTGCGCGTCTCGGGCCCGGGCATGACCGACGAACAGATCACCCCGCCGGGCCTGACCACGCCGGACGCCGCCGACGTCGCCGCCCTGTTGGCCCAGACGGCTGCTGCGGGCGTCACCCACCTGGCGCTGGAAGCCTCCTCGCACGGCATCGACCAGCGCCGGCTGGACGCGGTGAAGCTGACCGCCGCGGGCTTCCTGAACCTGACCCAGGACCACCTGGACTATCACGGCACCATGGGCGCCTACCGCGCCGCCAAGCTGCGCCTGTTCGAGGCCCTGCTGCCGCGCGGCGGCACGGCCGTCCTGAACGGCGACTCGGACAGCTATCCGGCCTTCGCCGCCGCCGCCGTCAGCTCCGGCCAGTCGATCATGAGCGTCGGCGAGAAGAGCCAGGGCCTGCGGCTGGTCGAGCGCACCCTGCTGCCGGACGGCCAGCGGCTGAACATCTTCTTCCACGGCCGCCACTACGATGTGCGCCTGCCGCTGGCCGGCGCCTTCCAGGCGTCCAACGCCCTGGTCGCCGCCGGCCTCTGCATCGCCGCGGGCCTGAGCGTCGAGCAGGCCCTGGCCGGGCTGGAGACCCTCGAAGGCGCGCCCGGCCGTCTGCAGCGGGTCGGCGCGGGGCCGCGCGGCGGCGAGGCCTATGTCGACTACGCCCATACGCCCGACGGCTTGCAGACGGTGCTCTCGGCTCTTCGTCCCCACGTGCGCGGCAAGCTCATCGTGGTGTTCGGCGCCGGCGGCGACCGCGATCGTACGAAGCGTCCCCTGATGGGCAGGATCGCCGCGGAGCTGGCCGACATCGCCATCGTCACCGACGACAATCCCCGCAGCGAAGACCCGGCCGCGATCCGCGCCGAGGTGATGGCGGGCGTCACCGGCCTTAAGGAGGTCGGCGACCGCCGGCAAGCGATCCGCGCGGCGGTGCAGCTGCTGGGCGACGGCGACATTCTCGTGGTGGCCGGCAAGGGCCACGAGCAGGGCCAGACCGTCGGCGACGTCGTGCACCCCTTCGACGACGTGACCGAGACAGCCGCCGCCCTGGAGCTGGTGCATGGCTGAGCCGCTCTGGACGTCTGAGGAGATAGCCCAGGCGACCGGCGGTAAACTCGCGGGCGCGCCGTTTTCGGCCGCCGGCGTTTCCATCGACACCCGCACCCTCGAAAAAGGCGACCTGTTCGTGGCGCTGGGCGGCGTGCGCGACGGCCACGAGTTCGTCGACATGGCCATGGGCAAGGGCGCGGCCGGCGTCCTGGCCTCGCAGCCCCTCGCCGCCCCGGCGGTCATGGTCGGCGACACCCTCAAGGCGCTGGAGACGCTGGGCGTGGCGGCGCGGCTCCGCGCGCCCCAGGCCAGGCGCGGCGCGGTCACCGGCTCGGTCGGCAAGACCAGCGTGACCCAGGCGATCATGGCGGGTCTGATGCTGGCCGGCCGGGCCCACTCGTCGGTGAAATCCTACAACAACCACATCGGCGTGCCGCTCACCCTGGCGCGCATGCCGCGCGACACCGAGCGGGCGGTCTTCGAGATCGGCATGAACCACGCCGACGAGATTACGCCGCTGGCGCGCATGGTCATGCCGCATGCGGCCGTGGTGACCACCGTCGGCCCCGTCCACACTGAGAACTTCCCCGATGGCGAGGCCGGCGTCGCGCGCGCCAAGGCCGAGGTGTTCGGGGGCCTGCAACCCGGCGGCGTGGCGGTGCTGAACGCCGACAACGCCTGGTTCGACATGCTGAAGGCCGAGGCCCTGAAGGCCGGCGCGACCGTCCGCAGCTTCGGGACCGCAGAGGGTTGCGACGCCCGCCTGATCGACTTCCAGGGTGCAGCCGGCCACGCCGTCGTCCAGGCGCGCTTCCACGGCAAGGGCCTCGACTTCCCGATCCTGCAGACCGGCCTGCACTGGGGCCTGAATTCCATGGCCGTGCTGCTGATGCTGGAGGCGCTGGACGTCGATCTCGGCGACGGCCTGGCGGCGCTGGGCGGGTTCGAGCCGCTGGACGGCCGCGGCGCGGAGACGGCCGTGCATCTGGCCGGCGGGGCTTTCACCCTGATCGACGAGAGCTACAACGCCAACCCGATCTCCATGGCCTCGGCCATCGCCACGCTGGGCGCGCGCAAGGCGGGCGGGCGGCGGATCGTCGCGTTCACCGACATGCTGGAGCTGGGCCCGGAAGCCTCCGCCTACCACGCCGCCCTCGCCGAGCCGCTGGCCGAGGCCAGGGTCGACCTGGTGTTCTGCGCCGGCCCGCTGATGAAATCCCTGTGGGACGCCCTTCCTCCGACTCGGCGCGGCGGTTACGCCGAGACCGCGGCCGAACTTGCGCCGCAGGTCAGCCGGACCGCAGAGCCCGGCGACCTCGTGATGGTGAAGGGCTCGAATGGATCGAAGGCAGGCGCCGTGGCCGCGGCGCTGCGCGCGCTCGATCGCGAGCCCGGGGAGCAGGGCTGATGTTCTATTGGCTGTATGAGCAGCTGTCGGCCGGCGGGCACGTCCCGGTCCTCAACCTCTTGAAATATCTTACGTTCAGAACGGGCCTGTCGCTGTTCACCGCCCAGATCGTGGTGGTGGCCATGGGCTCCCGCTTCATCCGCTGGATGCAGGCCAAGCAGGGCAAGGGCCAGCCGATCCGCGCCGAGGGCATCCAGCGCCACATTATCGAGAAAGCCGGTACGCCGACCATGGGCGGGGTGATGATCCTGGCCGGCCTCTTCGTCGGCACCCTGCTCTGGGCCGACCTCTCCAACGTCTACATCTGGGCGGTGCTGCTGGTGACCGCAGGCTATGGCCTGCTGGGCTTCTCTGACGACTACGCCAAGGTCACCAAACAGACCACGGACGGCATCTCCGGCAAGACGCGGCTGGCGCTGGAAGCCGGCATCGCCATGGCCGCGATCAGCCTGATCATCCTCTTCGCGGCCAAGCCGCCCGAGGCGCCCGACCTGCTCACGTCGGTGAGCTTCCCGATCTTCAAACAGGCGCTCGTCAACCTGAACTGGTTCTACCTGCTGTTCGGCGGGTTCGTGATCGTGGGTGCGGCCAATGCGGTGAACTTCACCGACGGCCTCGACGGGCTGGCCACGGTGCCGGTGATGATCGCCGCAGCCGCCTACGGCCTGATCGCCTATCTGGTCGGCAACTTCGTCTTCGCCAACTACCTGCAGCTCCACTTCGTCCCCGGCGTCGGCGAGGTGGCGGTCTATTGCGGGGCGATGATCGGGGCCGGCCTGGGCTTCCTCTGGTACAACGCCCCGCCGGCGCGGATCTTCATGGGCGACACCGGCTCCCTGGCGCTGGGCGGGGGCATCGGCGCGGTGGCCGTCGCCACCCGCCACGAGATCGTGCTGGGCGTCATCGGCGGCCTCTTCGTGGCCGAGACCCTGTCGGTGATGATCCAGGTCGCCTGGTTCAAGCGCACGGGCAAGCGGGTGTTCCTGATGGCCCCGATCCACCACCACTTCGAGAAGCTGGGCTGGTCGGAATCGACCGTGGTGATCCGCTTCTGGATCGTCTCGATCATGCTGGCGCTGCTCGGCCTCGCCACCCTGAAGCTGCGGTAGGGGAGGGTTCGCTGACGCCATGATCCCGGTCCGCGGCTTCGAGGGAAAGACGGTCGCCGTGTTCGGCCTGGCCCGCACCGGCCTCACGGCCGCGCGCGCGCTCGTGGCCGGCGGCGCCCAGGTCGCGCTCTGGGACGACAATCCGAAATCCCGCGACGCCGCCCAGACCGAGGGCTTCGAACTCACCGACCTCAGCCAGGCCGACTGGTCCGGCTTCGCCGCTCTGATGCTGTCGCCCGGCGTGCCACTGACCCATCCGGCGCCGCACTGGACGGTGGAGCGGGCGCACGCGGCGGGCGTCGAGATCGTCGGCGACATGGAGCTCTTCGCCCGCACGGTGAACGCCGCGCCGGAGCACAAGCGCCCGAAGATCGTCGCCATCACCGGCACCAACGGCAAGTCGACCACCACCGCGCTGGTTGGCCACATCTGCGCCATGGCTGGCCGCGACGTGCGGATCGGCGGCAACATCGGCCTGGGCGTGCTGGGCCTCGAGGACATGCACGGCGGCGCGGTCTACGTCCTGGAGATGAGCTCCTACCAGCTCGACCTCACGTCCAGCCTGCATGCGGACGTCACCATCCTCCTCAACCTCTCGCCCGACCACCTGGAGCGGCACGGCGGCATGGAGGGCTATGTCGCCGCCAAACGCCAGATCCTGGCCAACCAGGGCAAGGGCGACACCGCGGTGATCGGGGTCGACGATCCCTGGGGCCAGCAGATCTGCACCGAGATCACCTCCGCCAACCGCCGCACCATCGTGCCGATCTCGGCCAACAAGGCCATGGGCCGCGGCGTCTACGCCCTGAACGGCCTGCTCTACGACGCCACCGGAGAACGGGCAACCGAGGTCGCCGACCTCAACCGCGCCCGCTCGCTGCCCGGCCGCCACAACTGGCAGAACGCCGCGGCCGCCTACGCCGCCGCCAAGGGCCTGGGCATCCCCGCCGCCGAGGCCGCCGAGCACCTGATGAGCTTCCCGGGCCTGGCGCACCGCATGGAGCCGGTGGCCCAGCTCGGCCGGGTGAAGTTCGTCAACGACAGCAAGGCCACCAACACCGACGCCGCGCGCCAGGCGCTGTCGAGCTATCCGAAGGTCTACTGGATCGCCGGCGGTCAGCCGAAGACCGGCGGCATTGAGGCCCTGGCCGACCTCTTCCCGCGCGTGGTCAAGGCCTATCTGATCGGCGAGGGCGCGCGCAGCTTTGCCGAGACGCTGATGGGCAAGGCGCCG
>Ga0307517_10004290_pt1 | contig 21975 bp, 27 predicted proteins | sample 23_EM_MG_FD_194515 | JGI IMG/M metagenome (GOLD analysis project Ga0307517, IMG submission 194515) | Populus trichocarpa ectomycorrhiza microbial communities from riparian zone in the Pacific Northwest, United States - 23_EM | ecosystem: Host-associated > Plants > Roots > Unclassified | place... | reverse complement strand
GTAACCTAATTGGGCGTTAACGATCCTAATTCGGTGTTAAGAACCCTAATCGGGTGTTAACGTTCCTAATTGGGTGTTAACGACCCAAATCGGGTGTTAAGGCTGTTCCAGACATGGCTCCAGAGCCTTCATGGACAACCAGATGTCATACGGAGTATCACCATTGCCACCAGCGTACTCCCCAGACGCAAGACACAGACACACCCGACACCAAAGCCAATATCCACATACTGAAAATCGCGCGGATGTCGCTCACGACTCGCCAACTTTATCCCATCACTCATCTCTGTTGTCACTTGCAATTTCAGCACCTAGCATTGCATGTATTAGTTGTTAACAACTTAAGTTTTGTCCTTGGGCATATGGCGCAAAACAAGGTTTAAGCCAGCAGTCTCTCGGCGCTCCGCACTTACGCCTGCAGTACAACCGCGTAGCGTCTATCGTGTGAAGTCCATCCCTGGGATTTCCACCTCCTCTTTCCCCGCCCTTGAGTTAATGCGTATGGTAAGTGGTTCACGTCCTCGTCATGTTCCGTAGTGCTGATGGGGTGGGTAGGAGACAAGAGACCCCTGAGGAACGCAAGGAGGCGAGCCATAATCGGTTCGCCTTCCATCACCTACCTCTCATGTTCCGCTACTTACTGACATTGAACATGCTGTAGGACCTGCATCGCCCAATTTTGCATGCCACAACCACATCACTGTCTTTCTCGCACCAACGCCGGCATATAGCCCCATTTCCTCTACCCTCCACAACGAGCTCATCCACGCCTAATAAGCCTCCTCACTTTGCAGCTCACCGAGCTCATCGTCCGTTAACGTCGCCACCCCTTGCTAGGTTCCTACCCGTTGCAGTTTTCCACGTAGTCAATCCCGCCATCGAGGCACGCAGTCGTGAATCGTGATGCTCTGGGGGGCTGACAGCCAGATCAGTCGAGACTCGACAACCCACTCGAAACACTGCCACGGAATCGATCCTGCAATGGGATCGCTGTGTCAGTCAACATTGTGGTTATTAGCCGCGGGGCGAAGGGATGGCTGTTTACTTACCAGAAGAACAATTGACGACTCGGGCTCGAAACCCTCGTCTATCCACTTTTCTTTCTTCTCGTGTTCTCAGCGCCGAACTAACATGAGCCTACAGCAGATTGAAAAACTGCTTAGCCAATGATGCCTTTAGTCGACTGCGTACTTTCCAAGGTAAGCTTCGAGGTTCGTACGGGTACTCATTATCTTGCTGATGAACCCGAATCTTGAATGTTCAATTCCACAGTAAAACTAATGTCCCAGAGATTAGTGGCTTCACTCGTTCGAAATGACGAGCTGCAGCTCTAAGGTACGCAGTATGTACCTTTCATCATACTTGGATGCCCTACTCATCACTGTTACTCAGCCCACCCCTCACTGTAATCGCCGCCTGATCGTTACCTGTGCATTGTCACCCAAAAAATCTGTCGACCACCCTCACCGTCCAATAGTAGTTTTACAGCCCAGAAATAGCAACTCCCGATGTACCTTGTACACGAAGAACCCTGATACTTGGTGTTCGGGGCATCCTGCAACCGCCACCCGATTTCCATTCCAGCTGGTACGAGCCATCCACTACTGCGATCGCGCCGTACTGAACGATTACTGCTGCTACTACTACTAGGACCGACCGACGCTGTATTCGTGCCCACGATCCACCAGGATTTTCGATGGGGGAGCTATTGAGGGCGGTTTAGAAGGGGTTGGGAAAGAAGTGAGGTAAGCATGAACCTATAGACCATCCACATATCACTAGATCCTATTCACATGCGCCAACCGCCTCCTCGGTTCTTTCCCTTTCGAGGACCAATAGCCATATTCAACATACTCGCATACAGCAATTCACGAAGGTGCCGACTGATCGACCCCATTTCCGATTTGCAGAGTGTGTAGATTCTGCATGGTTAGCGGGAGCCGTCACGAATGTGTAAAATGAGGGAAGGAAGAGGGTGCTGACGACGACGAGGGAGACTCACTTCTGCCTCGAAACATGATATGCAGCTTTTGGTTATATACTAATTACTGTACGTGAATGATATTGACTTGATTATGGTTGTAGATGCATGCTCAAGCGACGCGAAAGAAAGAAAGACTCGTATTTGCCATCCCAGCGATGGCCTACAAAAAACAAGTTAATAACTTATTCGATCTTCATTGCAATATTCCGCTAGACAACGACACAAGTACTGTTTTCGCAGCAAGGAAAGCAGGGGGCATTTCTCTCGACTTCTGTTCGATCTGTTAGATCAAACTGTTCCATTGCCCGCTATAAATTAGATCCTTTCAGTAGGGCCAAGATGTAACCAGTTGATTCATCCACATACCGCATTTGCTGTTCCTCGGACGGCTATCCGTTCCACTCTGGTCTTCCGGATGGATGTTGTCGTCACAGCTTCACTTTCCTCGACTATGTAACCTTCCACTCCGGGGTGTGATTCTAGACTTCCTTTTATTACTATTAGATCGTGGCTGAAGCCGTGCATAAGAGGAAAAGGGATAATATACTGCACCTAAATTTTCATCATTCCTTCCATGAGCTGCGCCTGAAACTGGTACCTTAGGCGGGTCAGGTACTGCATCGTGTTTTGTGTCCTTATTGTTGCTATCCCCACCCCCTTTTTGAGATGGGTCCGAAAGTACTGAAGGAGTGGAGTTGATATCAATGAAGAATTGACCTGAGCGTGCGGATTCAAGCAGAAATTCAGAGAACGAGGTATGGTAAACACGAAGTTCCCCTTCATGGTCTTCTGGGATGTGAAGGACAGAGTGTAGGTCGATAAGAGCAATATGTACTGCCCCAGGTGCTAGAGAAAGGCTACTTTCGACAAATTGCACTGTTGGTCGATAGGGCGAAGTAGCCAGTAGGACGACCATTAATATTTGACGAACCAGGTTGAAGTTATCGACTGAGGATAATATCTGGGAATAAAGAGCGTCGAGTTCGTCGAATATAGGTTGAGGTGGAGGCGACTTCCCCAGAACATCGGTCAACCTTGCCATTGGTGAGTGTCGGAGAGAGCCGAGGTACTTCATAATTATAGCTGCGTAAATAAACTGTTGGTTTGATTTGGTAATGAGATATTCCACGTCGCTGGGCGAAGGCCATGGAGTAGGAAGGTATCCCTTCATTGGGTGGTGATTTCGGATATCTTGGAATTGCGATTCCAAGAATAGTCTGATATTCATATCGGAGCGGAATTTGTCGAGATCTATGCGATCTGACAAGGATAGCAAGGGTTCTTCATCGAAAGTATTTCGAATACTTGCTTCAGGGCGGCTAACTATTAAGAACGACAGAGGGAGTGAGAACTGTGTGATAGCCTCCGAAAGGGTTTTCAGGATGGACCGCTGCTGCCCAGGATCGGTGCATTCGTCTAATCCATCCACAATGATTACGCTTGTTTGGCGGGGTTCAAGAAGCTGTGCGTCTCCTGTAACTGCTTGAGTGAGAGGTTGAACGATCAGTGCTTGTAATTGGGCTTGCAAAGAGCGATGAAAAACTAGTGGGTCGTAGGATATGGCCTCGAGAACAAATTGGCGTATCTGTGGGAACTTTAATATCAATTGGTAGGCAAGGGTCGATATGAATCTCTTGTCGTCATGCGAGACAGCAGAAATCCGGCTGAAAAAGAAACTGCCTGCCAACCTCCCTGCAGCTGCAAAGGTCTCTGCAAGAGTTTGTGCGATCGCCGATTTTCCATCTCCTGCTGGGCCATGGATCCATAAGAATGGTCTGGATTTTTCGTGGTTTTCTAACCAAGCGGTGACTTTGTGGAGGAGAGTGGCCTGTGTACCCGGATAACATCTAGGAGGGTTAATTCGTTCAGCGGAGTCGTGAAGGGCACCCCGGGAGATACTGGAGGAAAGACGATCCATTGGAGATTGTGCTTAAGATTTTTTTAGAAAATCAAAGGATGGACACAAGAGCGTATACTCACTTTCCCCATCATGTGAAGCCATGGTGAAGGTTCCACCCTGAATCATGCTATTCCTTGCATTCGAAAACATTGGTTCCGCTGCAGCAGGAAATTCACTGTAATGACTAAACAGTGGAAAGGCAGGAATGCCTTCATTGCCCCGCCTCGAGTTTATATTGCAACCGAAGTATTTGTTAACGTTTGATACATTACGGCGACCAGATTACAATTATTGGGGGAGGCAAAACTGACAGGTGGTTAAAGTTTTGCCAAATTCAAACCTGCTGTAACATTTTGCCTCCTAGTCAAAATAGTCCGGCCCCAGCAGCATTCCAAGGGCTTCCCATTAAGCGGACGAATTTCGATTTCGACCGATTTCGACCGATTTGAAACCCGAAGGACCGATTTGGCCGATTTTGAGGCACATGAGCATCGCATCATCGCCTCGCGCATGCTCTCCAGTCTGGCATCTACGGTGGTGTCGGCTCAAAAAATCCGAAAATTTGCAGGGAGCTACAGTCATCCACTTGATGATACATTGACAGGTTCAGACGGGGCATGAAGCTTCGGCGACTCTCGGCAGAAAAGCAGGTTCGAGTTCCGATGGAACACAGTTCGGATGGCTGAACATAAGGAGGAAGAGTACACGCTTTTCGTAGTGAAAAAAAGAGGTTCTGGGGCAGAAAACGACATAATTAAATCGGGCCCGATAACGTTGGATACGAAGAAAAGCAGGCGAAAACGGCCACAGGGAAAGGAAAATAGAATTAGAAGCTCAATAAATTATTAAAGGAATCGACTTTATGTAGCAAGGACCTGGGTAGCGGAAAGCATGGATGTAGTTAAGTTTGTGATTCAAATCACCTATTTTATTTTATTTTATTGACTTTTCTGTATATCAAGTTCACTATGTTGATAATCAAATAACAATGGCTTCCACAAGATACATGATGTATAATTTTGTCGAGCACAGTCCTTTATAATGGGTTCAAAGAGTCCATAATCCGATGATATAAGGTGGCAGTTATGGGGGAGTTGCCAAATAGTTTATTTCTGTGGTCAAAAAATCAGGCTCCAAAGATTAGCATCTACACCATGATTGAGTAGGATCCTCATCATCCTCTCCAACTTTACTCTCTTGAATGACCTTCAAAAAAACAGTTTCCAAGGATGCCCTTTCGACAGTATATTCCATAAAATTGCCATGGCTGGACAAGACCTTAAAAAGTTTCGCCAAAGAGAAGTCACCCTGCGAGGAAATTGGAACCTCGAAACGGGTGGCAACGTCATCAGCCATACGAGAGCCCGGAATGTGGGCCATTAACGTGCGAGCTTTAATCACCTCATCTCTAGAATGACATGTGAAATGCACTTCATAGGAGGCGTAGCGTGATAACAAGGACTCCGGCGTGCCAAGGGCTGACGAAGCGGATCTGAGCGATCAATGTCAATGAAATACGTATGAACCACACCTAGCATCCGTCTCGCCAAGATTCCAACGTTACTTGATAACGCAGAAGCTTCCTCCATCGAATCTAGGAAAGTGAATAATAATCAGTTAAGCCAAAAGCAGAACGGACGAGAGACTTACGCGTCGTAATAACGATAGCTTTCCCAACTGATACTGTACGAAGTACTTGCCACATGTCACGCTTCATCTTCGCATCCACACCTGTTGAAAATTCATCGATAAGAATAACAGGAGGGTTTCCAAGAAGGGATATCGCAAGCGCCAACTTCCTTTGGTTGCCGCCGGAGAGCTTGCACGCTAATCTGTCCGCATACAGATCCAGCGACGTCATTTTCATGATGGAATCGACGCTCTCGTTTAGTTCGCGTCCGCCCTTCAACCCTTTCAACTTCCCGTAGACACTAAGGTGCTCTCGGACGCTGAGTTGAATGTCTATCGCAGTGAACTGGGGACAGAATCCAAGCGCAGATCGTGCAGAATGGGGATTATGGAGAACGGAACTTCCCCTGATAACCACATCGCCAGAGTCGGGTAGAATATCTCCGCCTATAAAGTTGTTAGTAGACAATTCAGGGAGGTACAAGGGAAATAAATATTCGTACGGATGATATTGAATGTGGTCGTCTTTCCTGCCCCGTTGGGTCCTATCAACGCGAAGATGGTATCCTGGGGAATTTCAAGGTTAACTTTGTCGACGACTCGACGGCCACGGAATGTTTTTGATAGGTCAGTCGTTCGGAGAAGGTTGCTTGATACCGTGGCGGAGTCTCCAGTTTTAGTGGATTCTTCTCGGCCTAAATGTCGTTTCCGTTTTCCATTCCAAGGTGTTCGACACCCGGATTTCAAGTAATGGAGCGCGCGAGATCCGGAGTCAACGAAGACAAGGATGACGATGAGTACGAGAGAGTATGCGATCAAGTACGCGATGGGGCCACCATAATGATTGATGGAGCCAAGGGTGGAGACGCCTGCCACGTCATTCCCACTACAAGCAAGAGAGAAAAAATTTGCGGCTATTAGAGATGCACGAGCCTGGCATATAAAACGTGTCAACACTCGCGTTCGCAACAGATGGGCAAAAGTGACTTACAACGCTTGCGACTGGCGCTACGAGTGAGATCGCAAAATTAGTGACGGTGATGGAATGACTCGATTTGTCGGCTGGGCCAAAGGTAAAAATAAATAGGTAAGAAGATACATAAAGCTGGATGGAAAACCAAGGGTCAGAGATGCATAAATAATGTGAGTATCCAGCTTACAATAAAGATCACAAATTGGTACCCGGCAACGATCGCAAATGCCGCGAGCGGGGATGAGACCATCAAGGATAGACAGTACGCGAAGAGCGCTCCTGCAACCCCATAGAGTACGAGGACGAGCCACTGAGTTGAGGTGCGTATTTAAAAATTGCTCCCAGAATGAATGAAGGAATGAAGGGTTCTTACCAAGAAGCCAAGGCCATAAAATTGATGAGCGACAGTAGCGAAAATGATAATAATAATTGTGGAGAGTAAAACCGATGAAATGGTATCGAACATGAGATGTCCTAACCACAAACCAATCGGATTTGTCAAGCCATTCGAAAATTGCATAGCTTGGACAGAGGATAAACGTTCTCGAGAGACATATAGAGCGTAAAATGCAGGATATACAGCCTGAAAATAAAGATTAGAACCCAAGTAATTCTTCAAAAGAAAGAAATGTGCTGACCATTGCAGCACCAAAGAAGAACAGCCATTTCAGATACAAGAATGTGTTGGAAACGACTTTCGGAAAAGTGGCGTAATTTGCCTGTATAAGAACAGGCGTACCTCTTGCGTTTCCGGACAAATTGAGAGCTCGGTTGTACAACACGTTTGACGCCAGGTTCAGCATGGAGGAGCCACGAATTCCAGGAGGGCTTGCTTCCCATGCAACTAACGAGGCACCCGTGCTCAAGCTAATTGAGATACCACCGAGTGAAAGGTTGTGGTAATTCTGGGATATAGTGTCGACGAAAGTTGCGTTATTTAGTGCGTTGGTAACATTCAATGATCTTGTACTAGGCCCAAGGGTGGAAATAATGCCCGGTGGCGAAGCGATCACTTGGGACGATGGCCCAGCTGCATAAAGTATCGGCGAGTAGGGAAGGTAGAGCGGGGTCGCTGACGAGCTGTAAAACTGTTGACCACATTCTTGCTGTTGGCCTGCGATGAATACGAGCGGAATGCATGATCCTGCGACCGCAACGATGATCATGAGAAGTGGACTGAGCCAACTCCGCCTCGCGATCAAAAGCCGTTTGTGAAATATGGTGCATGCCTGTACGAAAGGTGAAACAGGTCTGCCATTCGGTAGGTCGACCAGGGTAGGCTTCTGCACTAAAGGCACGAGGGTGTCCACGGAGGATTCATCTTTCGCTTCGTTCTCCGCCATAAGTTCAAGAAAAATGTCCTCGATGGTAGTTCCCAAAATTTCGTACGATGTAATCTTCTTCATGTGAACTTCACCATCAAGCATGCCGAGCACCCTCCCAACGATATTGCTGTCCCGTATTTTCAGATGATACAAGACGTGGTTGGGAGAAGGTGTCGAAAGGAAAGCCAGAGGAGCGATGGCTCTGATGTTCTCCAGGATTTCTTGGACAAGAGAAGAATCCTGTTTTTCGAAATCATCGGGCGAAGGCAACAGGACCTGTATCGTGTACCCATCACCTAGGTCCCGTTTTAATGCTACAGGAGAACCAGAAGCAAGAATCTTTCCTGGAGGCGTCAACACAACGATCCGGTCGGCCAATAAATCGGCTTCGTCAAGAAACTAAAGCTTACAGTTAGTTAACGGACAAATGGAAGGGTGAAACACACATACATGAGTTGTGAAAACGATGCTTCGATCCTCGCGGAACGTGGTCAAAATTTTCCATAATGCACGTCGACTTAGGGGGTCGACGCCTGAAGTACACTCATCGACCAGGAGGACTGACCAGGTATAAGTAAGGGGGTTTAAGCAGTTATAAATCAAAACGCACCCTTAGAACCACCAAGAAGCCCGATTGCAAGCTGGAGCTTCCTCCTCTGACCACCGGACAAAATAGCAGCTTGGGCATTGATCTTACTTCCTAGATCACAATCTCGCAGGAGTTGCTCAAGGTCTTCGTCGACAACCGAATTTTGAGACCATTTCACGGCTTTCCAAACCCGTAAAGCTTGCAAAGACGTCAACTCGGGGAAGAGGACATTCTTCTGTGGAACAATTCCTAACGATCCACGTGGAGGCCTAGGACTGCCACCCTCGAAGGTGATCGTTCCACTGGTAGGTTTTGAAAGTCCGCCTATGAGGGATAATATCGTCGATTTTCCAGAACTGTGACAACATAAGCATTATTATTCACACTCAGAGGATTCCTAAAAACTTACCCATTGGAACCGAGCATTACGAATATTCCAGTTGCCGGAAGGTTGAGATCAAGATTGGAAACGGCCGTAACAGCACCTTTGGAGCGAAAACTGAAGGTTTTATAGGTTTTGGTTAGGTTACGAATGGATATCGCCACGTTCGCGGGTAACGAAGAAACCTCGAGCGCATTCTTTTTTTTCTTCCAGAACGCCAACGAAAAAGTCGATCCTGGGCCGGATGTTTGATACAAGAAGCTTTCAAGCAAGACAGCGAGGCACGGCCAAAGAAAGATATCGACCTAAAGACGATAAAATGAATTCTTACGCAGGATTGAATGTCAATATCCAGACAACATACCAGTGCGGCTATTAATAAAGGAAGGAGAATAATACCCCTATCGGGGTCACCCTTGACAGCGTTGGTAGGAATTTGATGATTTTCGTAACCACATAATGCCTTGAGAGCGAAGATATAGAACGAAGGTGGGAAGATGATCGAAAAAACGAACAATAGTGCAGTTGCTGAAGAATGCAGCACTAACCCAAGGATTGCTAGGATTATAGCTAAAAACGTCGCAACAACAGCAGCCAATTGTGGACTGGTACTGAAGGGCGCGGCGATGAAAAACGACCAACTCGCGAGTACCAATCCGAGCAGGACATGGATGGCGAGGACGAGACCAACACTTGTGTTCAGGAACAACAGGTATTTCCAGATCAAGCTGACGGCAATCCATGCTGGAAGGTAGGTGATGGAAATCCCGATATGCCACGACCTGTAATAATTGAAAGATCAGAAATGCATTCTAATCTTGGTGAGGAAAAATCAAACACAATATGCGTGCGGATTCGAGGAGACCCATTGCCTTCATATGTTCTGTCAGAAGCAAAGCCCGCTCGCTCGCCACCGAACCGGGAATTTGGTACGAAATTCCGATGAACGTGACGAAACTGAAGCACTCATGAGGCGGTTGAGCGATGTGCATGATCGAGACTACTCACAAAGCAAGGCAAATTATCTGCCTAACACCTCTGATATAACCTTGAGAATGTTCAGTCGAAGGGAAATTAGAAACAGAGGGTAAACAGACTCACTAAGGCGAATGTTCGTCTCTTGCTCTGCATTCGTTATGTTCGTATAAGGCCACTCCAAGGGAGTTTGTTGCGAAATTCCAGTCTGTAGTTCGATGATTGCCTATGGTACAGTCATTAAGGTACGATACGACAGGCAGAAAGAAATAAGACGCACCTGGTCCACTGCCCACTGCAAAGGGAAAATTCTCCTCTCAAAATCGCTCGTGTGATGCTCGACATCAATAGACGAAAGACCCGCATCCGCAAAAATTGTATAATTCACAGGTGGCGCCCCTGCCACATCCACCGACGGAATATCTGTGAATCCAAGTCCTGCAAAGCAACTCGAGAGGGCGTTGAAGTTTTGAGGGCATGAAGAGGAAATATCAGAAAGGTTTGAAACCCTTCTGACTCCAGCGAGTTGGGTCGATGTGAAGTTTGAAGTGATTCTCGCGATGATATCCGACGGTGATGGGTTGCTTGTACCGTTTGTTCCATCGGCCCAGATCAAGGATTTACTGCCATCGAACTGGTCGATGAGAGAATGTATTGGAGCTGGCTCGCCGAGACCGTACTTAGTGAAAACTAAGCACCGTGAACTGTAGTTGTAGGAAGGACAAAAACATACATTATTCAATCGGTGGAGGAAAAACTTTCCGTAGGCAAGAAATACCCCGTAGGCGATGGGAAGAATCAAGCAGCGCAAGATGGTTAGCTACATCAGACGTCATCAGATTAAGAAGGCAGAGGAGAAAAACAATTTACTCACAAAGGGGTGTTTTGAAAGGACAATCCAATTCTTCCAGATCAGCGCACAAAACTGCCTCCGGAATAGATTCAACATGGAGTTTCGTCAATTATATTGTGGGTATTTGAATGTCATATGGCGATAGAAGCGAGAAGGTGAGTCCGACAAGGGAAAAATTGTGCAATGTCTGTGATGCCATTTAGAAATAGGTTTCGTGGGGGTAGGTGAGACGGTTCATACCCTTGGCCTAATCCGCATTACGTTCCGCATGATTCACGAGCTCAGTGCTCAGTGCCGAGCCTTTGGAAAAACCAGTAGTCATCAGCCTTTATAGCTCAATGAAGTTACAGAAATAAATGCGTAGAGGTTAGATTTCATGGTTGGAAAAGGAGACAACTTTTGGCAAATCGGTGAAATGTTTCTGATTGTGCAACAAAACGCCAAAACACCTGCCCTGATGAATCATCACATGGTTCATAATATCAACATCAACGCGACCTCTTTGAATTTTATAGCAAAAAAAAAGTTGGTATTTCGTATATCTGTGATGCGTGAAAGTTCGTAAAAGTGCAATTCATGTCTGATTTGTCAAGGGTATGCAAGGACTGGAGAGAGCGAGTTAAACATTTTGATCATTAAGTGTAATTCCGTTTTGTTCATGTTAGAACTTTCTATTAGTGTCAAGCATTGACATCGTCATCGCCATCATAATCGTCATCCCCATCGACAGCGCTAAGAAAAGGGGAGTGGAAAGAGTTGGGCCATAGCCATTTTTTGGTCACCATTTATCTCAACCTCATTCCCCCCGCCCCAGCTCCACAATCACATACACATTGGCCGCGACCACAACGAGCCAAATCGTAGCACCCACCGCAATCGTTAGCTTATTATTGCTATAATCCACCAACTCGCCCTGCTCGCCATCACCTGTCTTCTCCACCTCCCCCAATTCGCGCGTCCGCAGCGCAGACGGAAGCTCGGCGGCTGCGAGGGCACCATCGCCGTCAGAGGTTCCATCCGTCTGCCGCGATTTCCGTATGGACATCATCGCTTTGTTGGAAGTACAGTAGAGCAATGGGAAGGTGACAAAGGGCAGGACGATGGATAGCACAACCTGTGAGACGACAAGAAGAGAGTCAACCCCTGAGCGCCCCACAGCAACGGCAACGACCATAGACGGGATGATAGCGATGAGTCGCGTAACGAGGCGACGGACGACAGGCTGCCGTTATGGTCAGAAACATAGAAAGTAATGAACTAGCGGCTTAAATACTCACCGAAACTTGCCACTGTAAGAAACCTTCGCAAACAGCTTGGCCAGCAACCGTCGCAATAAGGGAGGAGCTCTGGAATGACGCGCTTCAGAAAGGTTTCTCCAGGAGAACGATAAAATTCAGCTAACCTGACCAGCAGCCAACAACGCAACAGCGAATAAAGTCGCGGCACCTACACAAAGATGAGGACAGGTGTTTGCCTGGTCATGAAAATACGTACCTTGTCCAACAAGATCCTTGATGAGGTCGTATGCGTCGAATAGACTAGCAGGAGAGGAGTCCCCGCCTGTATTGCCTCGTCCATAGAAGAAGACTGCAGAAGCCAGCATTAAGATCCTAACAACAAATTTCAATCAGCTCGAGAATCAACAATGGCGGAAAAAATGAAGCCTACAGTGAGTTGATCATAACCGCAAAGCCAAGCAAACTTCCAACCATATCAAAAGTCCCATGGTAGAGATGGGCCTTGACAAACTCGAAAGAATTGTTCTCGTGTTCGTCATGGCGCGTCGCAGACGCGTAAATGCCAGGAGGCGGTTTGCGAAAGGCGCCGAGAAATGCCTCTTTTCTGTCCTCGTAGAAACGGTAAAATATGGACTGCTTCTTAGGTTTCATCGGAAGCGACTCTTCTGACTTTTTGTCGAGTTTTGCTAGGTCGCCCGCATTCTTTTTGGAACGAAATGAAATGCGATCCTGGGTGGCTAGGGCTGATCCTAGAAACAAACTATGAGGCATGACGGTAGCGCCGAGGATACCAACAGCTAATGGATGCAATTGTAAATATAACGAACAAAGACCGCTGGTCAAGACACACTTACAGGTGTAAACCCCTCCTGACGCAAAAATGTGTTTCGAAGGGATATAACCCTCGAATGCATGTGCCCAGTTGACATCAACCTTGGAGATGATGACGACCATGCATACGAGAACTGCGATGACCTTCAATGAACTCAATCAACTACACAAAGAAAAAAAAAATTCAAAAATTCACTAACCATGCCAGCAATAAGGATCTCAAACATCTTAACAGGCTTCCCACGGAGGGGATCACCCATCGCAAGGATGATGATGACGTCAAAAGCGGTGATCAAAACCCCATGCCAGAGTTCCAGCCTTGGGAAGAGCAAGCAGAGTGCAATAGCTGATCCCAGAAGCTCAGCGAGGTCCGTGGCAATAATGGCAACCTCTGCTAGGAGATAAAGAGGGTAAAGCCCCAACCACCTGTATAGCAGCGTATGCTTCGGGCGGTTGTATAGTAGCAATCGGCTGTGGGAAGCCAAATCTGTGGCACGAACAAGAGCGTTAGTAATTGATGTTGTGAACTGCTGCGGACCCAGAGAAACAGAATGACCAGAAGATCGGAAGAAAAAAACATCAAGGAACTAGAAGCTCAAAATGGGTAATATATAACCACTCCCATCAGCGCTTGCAAGGCATCTCCAGGGAAGTGTTATAATAATATCCCACTGTCGTTTGTGGGCACGACACACATATGACATCGATGTCAACGGGGAAGTGGGTACAACCGGCACCTCGGCAACAAAACCTAAGCTACACTCTACATATCCAAGTTCCAACTGCACAATCGAGACCAGTCGTTTTATAGACAATGACTCACCAATACCTGTGACGCAACCCAGCCTAGTGGCGAGGACCTAGAAATGTTCCATCCATCAACCGAAGAATAAGCGACATCGATCAGACGCACCTGGAGAAATACTGCGAAGAGCCCAGCTAGGAGCACCACAAAGAGCAGGCGGTACCCGAACTGAGAGCCAGCTTGGAGATCGACCCCCCAGTTTCCACTACGGTATACAACAGTGAGCAGTGAATGCAACAGCACAAGGTAGGAGAGAGCTTACGGATCAAAGTAAGCGACAGCGCATATTATCCCAGTGCCAGTATGTTTCTTTGCATGGTGTGTGATGACCGATGTGGCACGTTTGAGGCGGTCAGTGAAGGAGGACGGCGGGGGTGTTGTTTCTGGCATGTGAAGAGAGAGGAGGGAAGAATGAATGAGGTCAGCTTGGCAAGGTTATAAAGTGATAAACAACGAACCCAGGACAGTGGACGGGACGAGGATGGATGAAACGATTGAGTGGTACAGCGTTTAACTTTTTTCATTCTTGGGCAGCCACATGCCTGGACCCAATCAACGTCACCACCCATCCGGCCTCTGCCGATCAGTTCGCTCCCCCCTCACCACTACTATGTTCCGAGCTCTTCCAACGGACAAAAATAATGCAAGTGCGCCACACAAGTCCATAAAGAATACGGAAAACAAAAAGTCTAACAAAACCCCATAAGCAAAACATCCATATCAAATACTACAAAAAAAAGTCTTGGATTCTTGGCGACCCAAACAACGGTCTCAAGGGAGTGACCCTTTGGCCCACGGATAGCCGTAAAAAGTAGAACCTGGCCTGAAGGGCTTTTCAGAAGGCAATACTCCGTCTGGCAGCCCAACCCCCTCTATTGCCTCTCTCTCGCACGCCCAGCTCGTCAGCTTTTGCATCCTCTGTAGCACCTCGCGGACGACCGCCAAACCTCAACGATTTCAACGCCATCCCGAAAGAGTGTCTTCTTGGCTTTTCCAATTTCGTGCTATCTTCCCTGGATTTTTCTCCTGAGGCTCCACCGCACCAGTCCCTAGGTGATGGGATCGTCTTCATTCGAATCCCAGTGTTAGGTGTCCCAAAGAGCCTTGAAGGCGCGTGTTCGCCCTCTTCGTTGACACGTGTCGTCGTCTCTAGTAAGGACGATCCAAAACAGTGTTCCTCCAACAAATTTCTGCCAGACCCTAGATGATTTCCGAAACTTCCCCATGATAGCGGACGCTCCTGAGCCGGAGGAATCTTCGGACAGCTATCAATCATCTTCCCGGTTCTAGGAGATCCTTGGGCTTGTTCAAACCCAGAATCGCCAGGGCTGTGATTAGAGGATGGCGCAGTCACATCTTCTAAAATCTGCGAGAATCTTTTCTTCCAATTACGCCCAGTGCTTTCGGCCTTCGTATGAGCAGTCCCGTCGCCCTTGTCTTTGTCACGACGTGAAACCAACCACCCGAAGCCATTTCCAGAGGTACACACTTCCGCTTTCCTTCCGGCCTCCCCAGCCATATCACCGCTAAGAAAGCCTTCGTTCCCAGAACGAGAAAGCAACCGGCCAGCCAATATACCATCCAGCTTTTTTCCAAGAAAAGAACGCTTCTTATGCCCTTTGCCCAGAGGGTCCTCCGGCAGGTCCATGCCAGTACCCAAAGCTTTGGAGCGTCTCGCATCAACTAAAGGCGTCACAAAATCCAGTTCGTTGGGTACGCCAGGCGCCGCCATCGCCGCAGACCATGTGATGTTATCGCTACATCCACCGTCATTCAAAAGACCCCTTGGCAGTAATTCAACCGAATAGCCCAGTTCAGGCGTCGGAGCAGTCAAGATCAGTTCCGGGATGAGCATTATCGAGTCCTCCAGAGCGTGCATATCGTAGTAGGCTTGCCGCTCACGATCGTCGTCTTGAAGTGCATCTGGAATAGAAATCACTGAGTCAGTTTTCATCGAAGTGCCTCATAAATTTAGAAAGACAAGCGCAGGTGTCACCTCACCCTTTCCAAAGTGCTGGTTTTCATATTGCCCACCCGCAACCTCATCATCAAACCTACTTTCGGCCTTACTCCATTCCAATCCTCCGAAATCGCCGAAAGTGGATAGACTGAAATAATCGATGGTCTGCCATTGAAATTTCAAGAAACGTTAGCGGATGCTATTTTTACATTTGGATGGGGCTGATCCACTCTGGACACGACAAGAAGAATATCCGAAATTTGTGCGTCAACCGCAGTACCCCACGTTCGAGGTTGTTTGACAACGTTCTTCATGCAGGACAGGATCGCATGGCTAAGCGATAAGGCGTTCCACCACCCGCCAAAAATGAAATCACGTACCCTTTCCACTAGCAACTCTCCGTAGCTGGATCCAGAGCTGTCCGCTACAGAAAGCCCATTCAGAGGCGCCACGGACCCCGCCGCGCACGTTAACGCACGCTCGCCAAAAACTTGTGGATCCTCGATGATAGGTGACAAACCCGATTCGAACAACCTGTTTGGATAGGGACTCGAGCTTGAGTTTGAATGCGCTCTCGCCCGTTGATTCTATAAAGACATGGTCAGTTCCGACCAAACGCAGATGCGAAATATTAGTAAGAGATACAATTTTGAATACCTTGCTATTATTATCATTGTGCTGATTAAAATTAGCCGCGATGGCTGGAAGCAGAGGCGGAGATGCTATCAATTGAGAATTCGATGTCGCGAAGATTGTAGCCGCAGAAGGGGTCACCTTCAAAAAACGCAAATGAAAATAGGACCCGTCAGTTTGGAACATAACCTAGATTGGAGGGGGACTCGTAACAAAACGGAACACCGTGCTCTTTCTTCCCTCCAAGAAGTTGGATCTCACTTACCCTGTTGATATTATTAGTAGGAACTTCGCTTAACCCAATCAACGAGGTCCTCTGATCGCCGTTGCTGCGAGTGGACGCAAAGTCTAAAATTGGAGGAGCAGAGTTTCGTTTCTAGAATGACAGCATTTCAGAAGAATGAAATGGCGTCTATTACGCAGTCAAATACCTCTTTGCTTATTTTGGATGGACTAGAAGTCGAGTCGCGCTGCCTGTTGAACCTTTTCTGATTCTTTAGTAACGCATGTATTCGTTTAGCATTCATCTCCGAAGAAAGCAGATAACATACCCCCGCATGGATGTCTCGCTACAAAGGTAAATCCAATTAAGTTAGGCAACTGACAATGGCGGGAATGAACCTTACGCTTGAGTTTGAGGAATATAACGCTGCGATATCCTGGAACCATGGGCAAAGCATTAGCTTCACTTCATTACCTCTCCCACTCGAAGTCAACGTCGACTTACTTGGGTAAGTCGTCTCCTCATTGAGGAAGGAGTAGGCGATTCTGTTGGCTAACCCCACAATTAAACGTCAGTAATAAAGTTTGAAACATATATGCGGCGTGGACGTACTGTCACTATTCTAACCTTGGTGCCTGAATTACGGGATGGATTATTCAAAATATTGTTCTGTAGAACAAGTCTGTCAAGGTCGTAGGTTTCGCTATCGATACTGGAATGATTGGAAGGATCGCGCGGATGCGCATATAAGGAGACATTGGGTTTGAACTCGTCCTGGAAAGCATGAGTAAGAAACATTCCTCCTCAACGCTGACGTTGAACATTCATGAAACGGGAACTCACGCTCAGAGAACTCATCTCCGAATTTACAAGAAAACCCGCGCCGCAGCAAATCGTATTTCTGCGCCTCGCGCGGTCCGCATTGTATTTTTCGCTAGACTGTGCCCGGGAATCCCCAGTGGTGGCGGTGGGCCTCGCCTTCACAGGCGTGCCAAAGCTCGCAAAGTCTATCGGGTTTTGAGAAACGTAGCTGACATCTGCGTAGACGAACAAAATTCAATGCCACTATCATGCCAAAGTTGGTTGATATTACACACCATGGTCTGCCGTTCGCGGGTGCACGCGATACACTGGGTCGGCCTCCGACACGGGCACGCTGAATTTCTGTCATTTTTTACGATTTTATGTCGGCGTCAGCTCCCGGGCGGTTGGTCCAAAATAACGCCTCACGTACGGGATGGGGAACAACAAAAAGGGTCAAATATTTCAAGGTCGTCTCAATGCTGAACATCGCGTCGACGTGAAGCTTGTAGTGAAAGAAAGGAAGGCCCGACCTCCAATTCCTGGAGCGTAGAGGCACGACGTGGGGGAAAGGAGGAAAAGGCAAAGGGCCCAGATAAACTTGAAGCGCGTCAACAACCCGCCAGTCAGTCGACGCGTATTTGGCTCGAAGCTCCCACCAAACTAAAAATAGATTGCCTGCAATTGGCGCTGGCGAAACGTAGGCGACTTAGTCAGACTAAGAAATATAGAACTTCTATCCATACATTTTTACAACTTTGCACTCCTATAATTATCCAACGCAGGCCTTCCCTGTGGCCCAACTTCCTTGGGGCGATTTCCCAGAATAGCTTCAACCTTCTCCATAATCGCAGGCGTAAGACGAGGCAGGACCTCAAGCGCCTTGAGATTATCAATAACTTGCTGAGGGCTCGACGCGCCGAGTATAACGGTCGACGTCTGTGGCTGTTTGGCGATCCATGCGAGGGAGAGGGCGGCGGGTGTTGTATTGAGCTCTAGATACCAAGTCAGTAACTACGAATCCTAGAGAAAAGATTGAGGAGGACAGTGAACTCACCTTCCTTCGCTATCTTTGACAATGCCCTGACCTTCCTGATCTTTTCCTGGCCTTCGGTCGTCTCCTGCCAACTCTTGGCTGTCTTCTTCAAGAACTTATGGGTAGCAAAGCGCGATCCTTCAGGAATACCATCATTGTACTGTTTACCAGAAATAGGTTAAATGCCATACTTGAAAGATTTTCAAAAAAATAAAAACAAGCCGACCTTCCCGGTCAACAACCCCCCTGCACATTTTATAGACAGATTCTCACTCGACATATATTCTCTACCATATGGTTCGCCACAAAGGATAATAAACAATGATTTAAAAAAAAAAAAAAACCCCCCTGCAAGTGCTGAGAACACAGTGGTTCCCGTTCCATATTTCTCATAGAGAGGGCTGAAAATCCATTTGTTAACGTCTACAAATTCATCGGAGATCCCATACAAAACTCACCCATATTCCTTCTCTGGCCTCTCACGATGGAACATACTGCAATCAATCAGCGTCGTCAAACCAAATGTGCATCGTGAACCCTGTTTAGAACGCACTTGTGCTCACACTGTTCCGCAATAGGACCAATCAAGCCAAACTTGCTTGCAACATCTGTGTGGAAATAGACCATGAATTTCAGCGATATTTGGAGAGAACCAACGAACGATGAGCTTCCTCGATCTCCCTTGCGCTCCATTCCGACGTAGCCCAGTAGAAAGCCTGCAGGGAGAGAAAATTGTGTTAGTTTCTATTCATCCGAGGCCGAGGAGGTAGAGATCCACTTACCCATCCTTTCTCAATGACATAGTTAAATGCGCGGACAATCTCCTCCATCGGAACTTTATAAAAACGAGAGATCAACCCAAACGAGTTTGCAGATATGAGTAACAGGGGCAACACACCAGTGTTATCCGCACGATGAGCAAAAATTACATCAACATAATCCATCTGGAGACGTTGCAGGCATTCTTTAGTGCCTTCAATGATACTGCCAAGTTATCCATCAACAGAAAGTCGACTGACGAGGAAATAATCACGCACTGTTTCCTACTCAACCCCGTATCATTTGGGCTTCCATTTCTGATCCCCCAAAATATTTTGGTGGTGATAATCAGGTCCGTACGACGGAGTCCGAGCTCCTTAACGACACGTCCACTATAAAATTCCTTTAGGTCAGCCCAGACGGAATAGCGAGGTTGATCTGGAAAGGTCACATCTCTTCCTCTGACTTCCCCGCAGAATACACCTCAGCCGTATCAATCATGTTAATCCCATGTTCAAACGCCGTTTTAATGATCTCCTTGACGGGGTCGCCAACAACCGTGCCACCAATGGTCAACCCTACAATGAAGGGTTCAGAGGGACGTCAGGGGCGAACACACAGGCTCCGGCTTGAGAACGAGACCCCCAGACAAGGGTATCAAATCAAGCCCGACAAAAGAAACAGGACGTACACCCTCCGAGAGAAAATAACGGGACCCTAAGTCCACTAGGGCCAAGACGACGGAAAGGCATGCCTTTCCGATTATAAGCCTTCGTGGGTACGGACATCGTGTCCTATGAAAGAGATATGTGGTATTTCAAGGGGTTGATTTGGAGATTCCTTGTTTAAATAGGACGGTAATGTTGAGAGTAGGGATTTGGATCGAGATTTGGCATTGCTGAGTGATGTGCACTTGAATGATTGCCGGAAGTCAACCGGGTGATTTCTAGAACTAATCCCGGATCTCACGTGACCAAAAGACGCGACGCGTTTAAAGCAAAAGTATTTTACAAAATAAGTCCAAGCGCATTACTAGAATAGCTAAAAAATTAACAACCGTTAACGACTTCTTGTCCATCCTTTAGATAAATCCTTCCTCCTTTCATTACAAAATTCACCCCACGCATAAGCGCAGCCTCGAATTCTTCCGGCGAGCCATCCAACTTCCCTTCAACTGCCACTAGATCCGCTGCCCACCCAACCCTAAGCACCCCAAACGGAGTCTCCCTCTCCAAATGCATTTTATTCGCCAAAAACCTAGGTTTTCCAAACTGCAACACACGCTTCTCTGCCATTTCTAACCTCCTCTCCCCTTCAAAACCTTCCCATTCCATTCCTCTAACACACTTCCACCCACCATACGTCGCCCAACCCAACACTCTTTCCCAAGGTGCCCCCAGCTTCCGCATAAGAACCATCTCAAGTGCATTCTGCCCATGCGCAAACACACCAGTGTCTCCACCACACGCCAAATTCTCCAACCCTCTTTCCTCGCCTTCTCCATCTGCACCAGAATGTCTTCTCTTCTTCACCTTCATCGCCTCCGTGAAACTATCCACACACCTCTCCCACCGCCTTTTTACTTCTTGGTTGTCAGGGTTATTCACAGCACTCGTCCAATACGCCGCAAGAGTAGGAACCCACACCGCCTTCCCCCCTACTCCACCCAACCGCAGCCACTCAAGGAGCTCCGTATCTCCTTCAACGCTGTCGTACATTTCACCACCGTGTTCAATGCTGTCAATGCCCAGGTCGAGGGCGGCGTGGATCGCAAGAGGGGTGTTAGCATGTGCTGCAACTTTGACGCCCGAGGCATGCGCTGTAGATATGATGGCGGCGAGCTCGGCGTGATTAAAAGTGGATATGGAGTGGGTGGAAAAAGAGGGAGAGATGTTCGAGAAGCGCGAGCGCGTAGGATAGTCTGAGAACGGCGTTAAGTATGACAGAGATCAGGAAAAGACGTTGGTAAATTCTAACCCATGTAAATCTACTCCAAAAATGAAGTTGGTTAATTCCTGGATTCAATTGGTAGCGAAAAAAAAACCTACCTTTATCCAATCAGCCCCAGCCCCAATCTGTCTTCTCACCTCCCTAACACACTCATCAACCCCATCAACCACCTCCGCTCCTTTCACACCATTTATCCCTTCCTGCGCAGGATATAACGTACCCTTTGGGCCTAAATATTCAAAGTTCTTGTATTAGCATCTTTACAAGTCAAATGGAGGCGTACCGTAAGCCCCACTTGTCACGATCGCCCTCGTCGCACAATAATACCTTGGTCCAGGAATTATCGCATCCTTCCCAGCAAGGCATTGCCTTAGCGATACGTCAGCGTCCAGTGCGCCTTCAGTACCTAGGTCTCTGCAAAGAAGGCATGAATGAGCCTCCGTGAGCTTGTCATGGATGAACGAAGGCAGGCACAAGAATTAAATCATACCTGACAGTCGTAAACCCAGCTAAAAGCGTCTTCTTCGCATGAACGGTAGCACGTATAGTACGTTCTGCGAGACTTTCCTTCGTGAGCTGGTCGTCCCATGGCGTTTCCGCGTATGGATGTAAGAATACTAAGAGTCCGTTCGTCAGTCCAATCAACCAGCCTGACACGATCAGGAATCAACATACGATGAACATGAACATCCACGAACCCCGGTAAAACCGTTAGCTTCGTCAAATCCACATCAGTAACCTCCACCTCAAATTCGCTCCTAAATGCCTCCCCTTCTTCACCAAGGCGAATTATGATCCCGGTCTCCCTATCCACCCATATCACTTGGCGAGGCAGCATCACACGCGCGATGGGATCAAACACCTGTCCGGTACGGATCTTGTAGACTCTTATTTTCTCCGCATCCGACTGGGACGTAGCGCCGCCAGCAGTGGGCTTCCGGGTGGTCGTCATATTCTTCAACTGGTCCGAGTTATCAACTAATAACTTGTTGAAGGTCGCTTCGTAGATAAGGGTCTCCTCCTATTCACGAGGAATTCCTATTCTCAGGAGTCAGACGCTATTCTAATGAATAAAGGCGTCAAAAACCTACTCGTGTAGGTTCTCTACAAATGTCGTCAATCTGGCAAA
>Ga0307517_10004289_pt1 | contig 21979 bp, 17 predicted proteins | sample 23_EM_MG_FD_194515 | JGI IMG/M metagenome (GOLD analysis project Ga0307517, IMG submission 194515) | Populus trichocarpa ectomycorrhiza microbial communities from riparian zone in the Pacific Northwest, United States - 23_EM | ecosystem: Host-associated > Plants > Roots > Unclassified | place... | reverse complement strand
AGGGTTGAGGCAAAGTATAAGGATAAATCTTCACATTTTTTAATATAAAAATTTTATAGAATTTTTTTGGTATGCTAATGGCATTGTTTTGTATAGACGTCTTGAAAAAAGAGAGGATGTTCCGAGTACAGATATTATCCAGCACGCCATAGTTGAAATCCCATACGTATTGTTCAGCGATGCTCAAATATCTCGCAAGTGCAATTCGATAAAAAGGTATAAAGCTCACATGTTTCCTTTCCATCCCCTGTAAAAGATTTTATATCATAGTTGTTTAACCTAGTTTGTGATTCAAAATACTAGGGTTTTAAAAATTGATCCAAGCTAAGTTTTTGAGTTGTTTCAGATCAAATATTGATTTGGCCAAACTTATTTTACTAATTTTGTAATAATTTGTTGAATCAAATCAAAAAAATCCAATCCAATCTAAATACATGGTTGAATTTGTCAAATTTAATCTAAGAGAATATTTAGTAGTGTAATGGTTGTTGTGATTCAAAGTGTTTTTTACTTGGAAATACATCAAAATAATATTTTATTATTATTATTATTTTAAAATTATTTTTAACATCAATATATCAAAACAAACTAAAAATATAAAAATTTTAATTTTAATTAAAAAATAATTTAAATTTTTTAAAAATATAATTTCAATCTACTCCCGCTAAATTTAAAAGAGATCATCACAAGGAAGAAAAACGAAGTATTTTATCCACTTTTTTCGAAGTAGGACCCATACTGGATAAGGCCACCATGCTTACCTCTGTTTTACAAAGGATGGAGGACGGACGGACGAGGGGACAAGGACAAGAAGCGGGGAATCGAGTTTTATTTTTTATTTATTTTTTTGCAAAACAAAGAGGATTTAAAGAGAGTATAAAATACTAACGTACTTGCATCACTTGGATGATTTTAGTTGGTAATTCATAACAGGGGTTTTTGAGTCCTGGCCCGTGACACAGTTATGCAAGAGAATAGAAAATTCAGCTGTTCTAAAGGAAAGAATGGCCTGGGCTTGCATGCGACTCAATCCTATCTGAGTTTTTCCACTCGTGAACTCACATGAGCCACGAGAAAGAAAACCATCAGCTCACAGGTCTTTCCAGATGAACATCGAGTCCACTCAACTAGAGTGTCAAAACTTCACCTGCATAAAGTTCGTTGGGATGTTAGAGCCACAGAGAATACCCCAAGAACGAGAAGAAATTCAAATGGGCATATGTTATTTCCAGCACCAAAATACTTATTAGGACATCTTTTCCTTTACAAAAGCTCGATAACACTGTTGCTTTTATGCACACTACATATTTATGTAAGAAAACGTTGTAGTTACATTCATTTAAAATTAAACCGGTGCCGTACTGTGCTTCATCATTCTGTATGTACATTGGCCTCCACCATGTGCTATGTGCCAAGGGCAAGGTTCAGGCAACACAATTATTACATTAATCGGGTGGCTGTAACTATGATATTCACAAGATGTAATTGTCTAAAGCCGAATGGTGCACATAATTGCAGTCTTGAAATCCAACGAGTGACAGAATGGTGGTCTTGTAACGAGTGATCTCCATGTCTTCTTCTTAGGATGATAGATTTGGACGAAAAGTGTTCCTCCCCTCTTCTGCTGCCGTGACCTTTGAGTTTTGACTAAATCATCTCCTCGCAGAAAAGTCATTACATGTAGCTCCCCATCCAACACAGCAAAACCACATGAGGAGTTGTGAGGAGCTTTTCGAGGTACAATGGACTCTCTCTGCCAAGAGTTTGAAGCCATGTCATATCTGCAATGAGAACACATGAATTAGCACCACCAAGGAAACATCCAAAAAATCAAATAAATTAATTCGTAACAATGACAACAACGGCCAAGCCTCAATCTCAAACTAGTTCGGATTGGCTACAAGGATCCTTGTGTGCCATTCTATGTGATCATATAACAAAAACCCTCAAATAATCTACTGTTACAGAGACATAAAAAACACAGCCCATATTTGTTTACCAGCATTTTCTTTATACCTGTACCTACCAAAAAAAAAAGAGTCACACTACCAAGTTGATTGTATAAATATGGTAATCTCAACATATAGAGAACTTCAAATTAAGCATTCCACTGTTATTAATAATCAGATTCCAATATCACAATAATATAAGTGCAAATCAGCATAAGAATCTGTACTTTTAAATGAACATGGTCGTATCACATTTGGAAACACCTGAAAACAGATGCTGCAGTTGTTCTAATCATTCCATTTTAAAATTTGAATAGCTTTGAAAGGATAAATTAATAATAACCAGTCAAGTTCCAAAACTCCTAAGAAAGTATTTAATCAATAAGACATATACACAAATATGTCAAAATATATATATATATATATATATATATATATATATATATATATATATATATATGTACAAGTGTGCATACACAATAGTCCATATACATATGCAAAAAAATTTACCCTCCATGCCAAAAAAAGAGAAAGGGATGGTTACTAGGCTCGACCATGTTTTGAAACTTAACAGAGGGCTGTAATGGAAACACAAATCAGATCATTGAATGGTGAGCAGAGAGTGCAAAGATCAATATTTATAGCCAAACACAACACATATTAATCTGCATCATCTCCTATATGGAAGACAGTGGTAAACACTTCAACTGACCTCCCACTCATAATAATTTTACATTCAAAGAATTCAATGCAAATGAGTTTCAAATGCAAATCCTGACACCAGAACAAATGTTTCTCTCTCATTGCCCAAGGAACAGGGGAAAATTTTCTTTTTCTGGGAAAAGAAAACAAGGAATATGTCATTTGATGTTTCATTTGAATAATGAGAGTGGAGAGAGTCTAAAATATCTAAGGTTAAGTTGAAATTGGAAGGAATGGTTTTCAAATTAGCTTTGATGGGCTCATTTGAATTGCGAGGCTTCTTCAGTGGGATGATATTTCAGTATGGGTGATGTTCTTAATTTCTTAACTACTGTTTTTGAATTTTAAGAAAATCCTACCAAACATTAACCCTGACTGTTTAAAAAAACTCAAGATATAAGACGCTAAAAGGACTAGAATACTCACAATAGACAGCCATTTACAGAACCATATGCAATAGCCTCCACATTGCCTAGCTAAGCATCCCAGCAGTAATCAGTGACCAAGACTTATTATAATCCAATAATATTAATACCAACTGCAATTACTAATAAAAACAACTCGAAAAGCGAAAGCATATCAAAGAAAAAAAGGAACAATATAACATATAACCTACTCTTGTTTATGTGCGCCATGTCATTAATTCATGAAGATTCTTGATTGATCCTATTTAGTATTCATCTTGTTTTATGCAATCTGTTATGGAAAACAAGGGGAAATGAGTTTGTTGCATTTTTTTTTATCAAATCTCTTGACAGTTGAAGTAAAGAAACACATAAAGACAACGGATGATATAAACACAAGAAAAAACACATGTTTATAGTATGTTATCGATTAATGCTAGCGTATTTGGCAATCTAATAACCATGTATAAAATTTGTGCAGTTTTGTCCACCCCAAACCTGTGCCAGCTGGCCTCAGAGACCCGATTCTGGAAAACTAGAATGCATGAGCGGCGATTAACCATAGGACCAATAAAGCACGAATAAGTTTTCCTGGCTGGTTGGAAGGACAAAGCTGCTCAATCCCCCCCCCCCAAAAAAAAAAAAAAAGGTCCCATGGCCCTTGAGTTGCTGCAATAGTTTACATGCCTACTTGTACAATCTACTCTGCTTAATTTAAAATGTTCTCTAGTTCATTGAATGAAACTGAATTGTTGTTACTTCTACGTAGCATAACAGAATCCGACAGAGAACAATCAAATAACATCTAAAAGAAACATTACACAGCAGAATCCCTAACTATAAATACCAATGAGGTAGTTAATACTTCGATCAGATAGCTGTCAACTCTTACTTCAAAGACAGAACAAACACTAACAATACAAAAAAACTTCACAGCAATAACAGGACAAACAATCTAATGACTCACCTGAAAATCTCATTCTCATCAAGCATAAAAACAGCAGGCCGGCCCTCATCCTCCTCGACAACAACAATCTTCCCGAGCCTCCCTCTACCCGCATCACTCCACATATCGCCAACCTCCCTCCACTTCCCACATCCACTCTTCTTCAGGTCCATCACAACAGCATCCTTATAATACTCATCCACAGGAAAAATCCCCGAAATCGTCCTCGACTCTCCATAACCTCCCATCACCCAAAACTCCCTTTCATCCCCATCCCCACTCAAAAAACCCACACACCCTGCCCTGTATCTCGGCAACCCTTCTATTGCCACCCACTCACCCTTCCCAACATCATACCTCTCCACCGAACTTATCCTACTCCCCGCCGCACCAAACCACGCATGCCTCGACCCTCCTCCAGCCACAATTATCTGCCCCGAATCAGGTACCGCCGCACAGGCAAAAGAACCACGCGGTGACAACATTGGACACAGTTTCTCCCACAAGAAATCAACAAAATTAAACCGAAAAACAGACGATGTTGGAGAAGGACGGTCCATGGGGAAAGACCGGGTGTCGAAGAGAGACCCACCTAGAACATATAGATTAGGGCCCATCGAAATGGAAGTGAAATTGCAGAGTCCGTAGACGTTAGGGTTACATGGCATGCGTGGAAGTGGACGCCAAGCCAGGTTTTGCGGGTCGAATAGGTAAGGAGCAGAGATGGATGGATCCTGCGGGAAGATTATTAAGAGGTGGTTAGAGCGGCGGGGATGACGGCGGAGTGAAAATAGGGCTTTGGTTGAGGAGAGAAAGGTGTGCCACGATTTGCAAGTAGGTTTGACGCGGGCATGGTGCGAGTATGGGATCAATGACAGAATTAGTGATGCGATGTCGTTTGGCAGACATGGAATTAGGGTTTGGGTTTCATTAATTTGAAGCTGTGATAATGATGACGAGGCATATGTCTCCATTTCCTTCTTCTTCTTCTTCTTCTTCTTCTTTCTTCTCTTTTCAAGCGATCCTTGGCAGCAGCAGGAGCTGCTTCTTTTTAGCTTGTTGGGCAAAAAGATTTTTGAAAAGGCTAAAAGGGCCTTCCGTCGATTTGACATTTCTTTTTTATTTGACACGTGGAAGCAGTGAGCATCATCCGTATCTGACTTTTGGATTAGTGAAAGGTTAATTGGTGATTAGAATGGTTGTTAGTCCTAATCTTTGTCTTAATTGCTCCTTCTAAAGTCAGTACAAGAAACTAGGAAGCTTTAAGTTTTTAACGCAAACTAACTGTACTTGAATTCTAAGTTATTTTTTAAAAGTATTTTATATTTAGAAATATATTAAAATATTTATTTTATTTTTAATATTAATATATAAAATTATTAAAAAAACTAACATATAAATTAGTAGATATTACTTATTATCAAATAAAAAAATTATGAATTCTCGACGTGACTTTCTGAGGTGACAATTCAAGTAACCCAGTTAGGAAAAAAAGTAGTAGATAAATCCACTATTACGGGTTAAAAGGGTGTTAAATTGTCTTTTTAAAAATATTAATATTTTACATTGCTAAAAATTATGTATATATAAAAGAAAAATATTGTATTAGTTACATTTTAGTTTTTTTATTTGAAAATAGTGAAACACTTAGAAAACCTCTAAAATATATTTATTTAAATTCCATAAAAATTTAGAGAGTGGAAAAATATTATATTTTATTAAAAAAATTTAATTTTGTATTTTTCATCTAGAGGATGTTTCAAGAGTTTTAAAAATTTTGATTTATTATTTTTTATTTTTTAAAATTATTTCAATGTGTTAATATTAAAAAAATATTATTTTAATATATTTCGAAATTAAAATTAACATAATCTCAGACACTCTTCTAAGTGAACACAGGCATATCCGTCACTTACCCAAGACCCTAGTTGTTATTGTTGACAGGGTATTGCTGAATCTGTGTTTCATGTTCTTCGTGATTATCCTGGTCCAAGCTCCTCCTTGATGACGAAAAGTAAATGTTTTTCTCATATTATCGGGGAGATTGGTGTATAAGCAACCTTAAAGGTTACTTAAAAAGATGGTATTGCTGTTTGGAGCCTGTGGAGAAGGCGAAATAAGTGAGACTTCAAGGATATCTACAACTTTGCTATCATGAATTTCATGGACATCACCAAGACACCAAGGCCCACCTATTGGGAAAACAAGCGGTGGGAACTAGCAGCTACACATGAACGCCTCCTCCCAAGAAGTTGATAAAACTAAATATCGACGGAGCTAGTAGGGGCAATCCGGGAGACGCTGGTGCTGGAGGCATTATGATCAGGGGCTGGTGTGGTAGGTAGGTTTCTAGGGGGATTTGCATGCAAATTAACCTGGCACTTGCACACCAATTAAAGCCGAGCTTTGGGCTGTCATTCATGGATTAGAACTTGCATGGGACAAAGGTTAAAGGAAAATCACCGTGGAAAGTGATATTCAACATGTCATTACTATGCTGCGTAATAGGGATTGGTCGCAGGATGCCCACTCCCCCTTTCTCTGAAAAATCTCTCAACCAAGAGGAAGGCCATAGGAGTTCATTTTCAAGCATGCGCGCATACGAAAAGAGGGCAACATCTGTGCTGACTGGTGCGCCAGGTTTGGAGATGATATGGACCTAGCGATGAAAAGACTTGATGTAGTCCCAGAGGAGCTCTGGACTCTCTTGTTGGCTAACTCAATGGGTCTTTTTGATTTCGGGCTTTGGCCCCTTGTAGCTCCAAAAAATCTTTGTGGTTCTTTTTTTTTTCTTCTTCTCTTAAGAGAGAATAATAATGATTTTAATTCAATTTAATTTAAATATAGTTAGGGACGGGTGGCATTTTTACCCGCTTCTCCGTCAAAAGTGGCTCAAGAGACAGGCTACAAAAATGGAGAAATTGATGGTTTCTGCGACAGCTCCACACCAAGATAATTTCTTTCACGATAATTTGGGTAAATTCAGTGCCGCGTTGGGGACAAAACTGGAACTGGAACATGGCGTCTCTCTCTTTCATAGATTTCAATGGTTTTTTAATGCAGAATTAATCTGTCGATACCTGGAAGATTATAATGGTATGTGATTTTTGATCAATTTCTTTCCTTAAAAGATTTATTGGAATTGAAAATGGATGATATTAATTTTTTATATATATTATTTTACAAGATTTATTGGAATTGAAATTGTTGATATTAATTATCTCAATTTATTCCATTATTACATTTGCATCATTAAGTATTTATTTATTTTTAGTAAATTCAACTGTTGCAGGGAATGCCGGCGAATGTGGAAATTGGTTCTCATGTTTGGGTTGAAGATCCTGAAGTAGCTTGGATAGATGGAATTGTAATTAATATTGAACAAGATGAAGTTGAGGTTCAAACTAGTGATGGAAAGACAGTAAGGGATTTTCTTCGTCGTGAAATTGAATTTATTATGATAGTTGTTTTAAATTATTTATTATTAAGCAGTCTAATTTGTGCATTTTATTCTCATGTTGAGCAGGTTGCTGTAAGTTCATCGAGGATTTATCCGAACGATGTGGAGGCTCTTTCCGGTGGAGTTGATGACATGACTAGGCTGCAGTATTTACATGAGCCTGCAGTCCTTCACAATTTGGCAACTAGATATGAAATCAATGAAATTTATGTAAGATTACCTTGTCTTTTAAGTTGTGTTGATTGATGTTCGTTATAGTAAGAAATTAATTGCTTCATCAAGTGTGACTGTATTATAATGTTTTGATGTCACTGCAGACTTATAGTGGAAACATTCTTATTGCTGTCAATCCGTTTCAACCACTCTCACATTTATACGATGTTTACGTGATGGAGCGATATAAAGGAGCCCCAATTGAAGGACTAAGCCCTCATGTTTTTACAATTGCTGATGTTGCATACAGGTGAGTATGTATTGTTTGTGTTTCACTTTGTATTTCTTGCTTGACAGATTATGGGAATTATCTACTAACATATGAAACAGGGAAATGATCAAAGAGGGTAGAAGCAACTCAATTCTGGTCAGCGGTGAAAGTGGGGCTGGTAAGACCGAAACAACTAAAATGCTCATGCGCTACCTTGCATATTTGGGTGGCCATTCTGGTGCTGAAGGACGGACTGTTGAACAGCAAGTTCTAGAAGTAAGTCGGATGATAAATCTCTGGTTCATGTTAGTTAATGTTTTGAAAGGGCCTACACTTTATACAAATAAAAGTGATAAGTAAATTCTTCAGAGAAGTGTATAAGGCATGAAGTCTCTTAGACATATAGATGGTATGTAACTGAAAAAATACACTGCACTCACAGCAGGTTATGACTCGGTGGCAAATTAAATATGCACCATTCCAAGTGTGAACATATGCATGCATGTTAGTGTAGCATAATACACCAAAAGGAAACATGCAAGTCCTAATTTTGTGCTGTGATCCTTTGTGAAGTATTAGTGTAACTGAAATAAATGTTCTAATCCTCAATGGTTTCTCATAGACTGGAGCGCAAATTTGGAATGCAGAACTGCTTACCAAAATATGGTACTGAACAAATAATAGTAATAGTGAAATAACACAAATTCGGTTTTCTATAGCAACTCATGAATAATTTTAAAGAAGTGGACAGCATACAAATCAAGCAGATACCATTACATATTTTCTTTAATGCTTCAAGAAAAAGATATTTTCCCAGAATATGACCAGAGGCACCACATATGATGCAAAACTAGCTATAGCATTCTTCGAGCCATCATCCCAGATGTGGACCTGCATATCAGAGAACAGGAAAAATTAGGCATGTTTGATATTCAGTTCTAGTGGTTTATTAAGGTGGAGGTCATGAACTGTTCTTGGTCTGGTCCTTTTACTTCATATAGCTTGGATATACATTGTTCAGTAATGAATTATCTTGGTCATGATTGAATCACCTAGGTATGTGCAGCATAGTTTAAAATTTTAGTCAGTTTTGTCTTGGTGGACACATGCTGCTTTATGTAAGCCATCCTGGTATTATGTAGAAGCAGGAAACTGAGTAGATTATCAAGGACAATATCTTGGACTAGTTGGCAACTTTAGCATATTTGATTAGGTAATGCTCTATGGGTGGTTTTTTGTTGATCACAGTGTTTTTATTGTTTTGATCCCTTATACCATTGAGCTTGACATAAGTTGGATCCCTTATACCATTGAGCTTTACCTAAGTTGGATCCCTTATACCATTGAGCTTTACAGAAGCACATTTGAAGGATTCTAGAGCTAAATGTATGACAAACATGTCTTCCTATATTAGAGCTCAATGTAGGTTTTTCATGCTTATTTGCATTTCTTTTTCCTATTGTAATGAGACCCAAAGTTAATTACTTTTCATCATTTGTAAAAACCGAAGCTGAAATGAATGCTAGATGGTTGCCTCTTTTTTTCATTTTAGCTATGTTCACTGAATTTTTAACTTAGAAAAATTTTAAGTCGTTGTACTAACTAGTGTTATGCAGTCAAATCCAGTTCTTGAAGCATTTGGCAACGCAAAGACTGCTAAAAATAACAATTCTAGGTGAGAAATATCATGCCTGCCTTTTCTTCCTTGTTGCTTATTTGTATCCTGAAAGGATGGAAACATTTAAAGAATGTCTTTGCATCTACAAGCACCACAAGCTTTTACATACTGTGACCTCACATACTTGCACGCTTGTTAATTAACTTTGGAAATAGTTACAAGAAAACATCAACCTATTAGTATCTAGATTATACCTCCTCTCTTTTCTCACATGTAATTTTTCCAGCTGTTAAGAGAGAGTGGATGATTGTGAATGTGTTTCACTCATTTGCATAGATGGCAGTCTCTACCTTCTGATGTCATCTTGACTATTTTGATTCAGCCGTTTTGGAAAATTTGTTGAGATCCAGTTTGATAAGAAGGGAAGAATATCTGGAGCAGCTATCAGAACTTATCTTCTCGAGAGGTCTCGTGTTTGCCAAATTTCTGACCCAGAGCGCAACTATCACTGTTTTTACCTTTTATGTGCTGCACCACATGAGGTAGGTATCTTAGCTAGATATTCTTTTTTCCTACCTTTGTAGTCAATCAAGTATCTAGCCATCATTATAGCTAATAGACTTTGAGTCTTGTCAGGAGATTGAGAAATATAAGCTGGGAAATCCCAAGTCTTTTCACTACCTTAATCAATCCAATTGCTATGAGCTGGTTGGTGTTAGTGATGCCCAAGAGTATATCGCCACTAGGAGAGCCATGGATGTTGTCGGGATAAATGAGAAAGAGCAGGTCTGGCCTCTGCTATTGATCCTAATATGCTTGTTCTTTTCATTTCTTGTCCTGTATTATTTAAACTTGTTATCTTGAGGATGATGATATGCCTATAGTGATAGAATTATCTGTAAGCATTTCATGTATCATTATTTGTTCTTTTGTGCTTTGCCAATAAAATTTATCATCTAGGAAAGTGTTAAACTTGTTTGTAAATGATAACTGCAATCTCTCTCCCAGGATGCTATTTTCAGAGTTGTGGCTGCGATTCTTCATCTTGGTAATATCAATTTTGAAAAGGATGAAGACATTGATTCAGCTGTAGTAAAAGATGAGCAATCCCTATTTCATCTTCAAATGACAGCAGACCTTCTCATGTGAGACTAGAGATTCATAGCTTTATGGTTAGATTTCATTTCACTTTCATATTTCAATGTCATATGAGTTGATATTGTTTCAGGTGCGATCCTCTTTCATTGGAAGATGCACTGTGTAAGCGTGTAATGATAACCCCAGAAGAAATCATCAAGAGAAGTCTTGATCCTCATGCTGCAGCAGTGAGCAGGGATGGTTTGGCCAAGACAATATATTCTCGCTTGTTTGAGTGGTAAGCGGGTAGTTAATGGATCATTGTTATAGGCTTGGTAACTTATAGAACATTAAAGTGGTTTCTTAGTCTATGTTCCTCTAAGGATGCATCTACGATTATTCTGTCCAGGTTGGTGGATAAAATTAATGTCTCCATTGGGCAAGATCCTAACTCAAAATGCCTGATTGGGATCCTTGACATTTATGGTTTCGAAAGCTTTAAGGCTAACAGGTAATGCTTGATTATATGAACGAATAATGCTCATACATTCACACAAAAGTAGGTACCTGCATATACACGTGCACACATAATTGGATAGATAGGCAGTTGGATATGAAAATGCAGTCCTATGAAGGAAGGGACCATGGTATGGCACTATCTTGATCAATGGTGCAGTTGTATTGGCTTGAATTAGAAGATTCACAGCAAGTTATGGTGTGATATTTTATTTAGGCTTACAATTTTCTGAATTGTCAAGAATTAGTGGCTTGGGTTACATTATACTGCCATTCAGGATTGGGGGTCCTGAATCACAACTCATTAAGATAGTGGAGAATCTCATTTCTTATTTTGTCATTGAACAAACAGCCATAGGGAACCTTGAGCTCCTACCTTGCTACAACGAAGAAACTTGGGAGTCCTTCCGCCTTTGAGCAGTCATTTTACAGTTTATGTCAAAATCTGATGTCATATTACATCCTTTTGGAATAAATTTTCATTCTGACCTGAATTAATTCATCATCATTTGGCAGTTTCGAACAGTTTTGCATTAATTTTACAAATGAAAAGCTGCAACAACACTTCAACCAGGTATGAGGTTAGTCATATTTGATTGTCTTTTAGTTGCTCATGTTTCTCATCCTATAATCTGAAAGCCATGTTCCATTCAGCATGTATTCAAGATGGAGCAAGAGGAGTATGCAAAAGAGGAAATCAATTGGAACTATGTGGAATTTGTTGATAATCAAGATGTTCTGGATCTTATTGAGAAGGTTTACACTTTCTGAATTCTTCAATCTTGTATATTCCTACATGGTTCTCTTTATATTTCCCTGTAGTTATAAATCACAGTCTAGCGGTAAGGGAGGTTGGGCTTACATGATTGCTACATGCCTGATATCCCTTTTAACAGAAGTAGAAGTCATTAAGTGGAACTTGATTTTGTTAATAGGGGTTTGCCCTACAGAGAAGTGCATTTGAACAATATTTAGGTCCTAGGATGTGGCAACATTTTGGTTGGGCAATGTACGATGTTGTTTCCATTTGGAAATTCTAAGACTGTTGTCTGTGAATGTATCCTAGGACTCTCTACTGTTTGCACCCTCTGTATATTTTAGCTTCAGAGGTCAGGTTATAAATCATAAAGAAAAAAAGATAAGGGAATGGTATTCATTAAAGAAAACATATATCTGGTGCATTTTCTTTATCATCCATGTTAAGTCGGTGGATGAATTTCTCTGTCAGCAATTCAACTTTTAGTAGATGATCTGGTGACTGAAATTTGATGCATAAGAGCTCTAATTAGTTCTTTTGCAGAAACCGGGTGGGATAATTGCTCTGCTTGACGAAGCATGGTATGTTTATATATTTTTTGTCCTAATCCTGCAGAATTAATCATAGGAATTTGTTTTTTCTGTGCAATTTTCGTTGTGATGTTATCCCACTAAAGGTTCTTTCTTTGCAGGGTCTTCTAATTTTTGTTAGTGAATTGCTTAAGTGGTGAGCATTTTTTTCTTGCAGCATGTTTCCTAAATCAACTCACGAGACATTTGCACAAAAGCTCTACCAAACATTCAAAGATCATAAGCGGTTCATCAAGCCAAAACTGACTCGCTCGGATTTTACCATTGTTCATTATGCTGGAGAGGTGAGCTGTTATTCCTGCATTATACTCTTCAATTACCTGGCTAGCAATTTGAATAAGCCATTATCATTTCATGCACTTATTTTTCAGGTTCAATATCAGTCTGGTCAATTTTTAGACAAAAACAAATACTACGTGGTTGCTGAACATCAAGATTTGTTGAGTGCTTCAAAATGCTCTTTTATAGCAGGTCTCTTTCCTCCACTTTCAGAGGAGTCAGCCAAACCATCCAAGTTCTCATCTGTTTGTTCCCGTTTTAAGGTCTTCTTTGCTATCTTCTCTTTTGGAACCATGGTGGAGACTTTACCACACTAAAGCTTCATTTATTTACTGGATAATTTCATTTATCATGAGTGATCATAGCACCTAGAATCATGACACTGATGCTCTGACCTAATTTGATGCAGATCCAACTACAGCAATTAATGGATATACTGAATTCCACAGAGCCCCACTACATTCGATGTGTGAAACCAAATAATTTATTAAAACCTGCCACATTTGACAAAATCAATGTCATTCAACAGTTACGTTCTGGTGTAAGTAAAATTTGGAATTTTGTTTGAAGTCTTGTCTAATACTAGTTACTTGTATGTGTTTCAAGGAAATAGTAATTCATGTAGGGAGTTCTAGAGGTAATCAGAATCAAATGTGCTGGTTACCCTGCTCATAGGACCTTCTCTGAATTCCTAATTCGATTTGGTATTCTTGCACCAGAGATTTTTAAAGGGAAGTAAGTATTTCTTTATGTTCCAAATTGAATAAAAATAATTCTTGTGTTTTCTTCTGGGTGAACTTAAATGTTTTGCAGAATTTTCCGGGTTCATGTCCTGAGATCATTTGTTTTGTAACAGTTATGAAGAAAAGGTGGCATGCAAATGGATTCTGGAAAAGATGGAGCTCAAAGGATATCTGGTAATGCTATAACTACTTTCACATGTTATGCAACTTCTCGTTATCTTCAACCCAGGAAGTTACAATTATAACCTTTGATGCTAGTGCTTCAGATATGCATATCGGTACTCACCCACATCTATCATGCTATAAATGAGAACTGTGACATCGTTTAAAAAAAATGAGAGCTTTATTTGCTGCTGATGCATGGTTAAGCTAAAAAATATGCATTGCTGCGACTGCTCTTGTCATTTTGATTCTTTCAATGCTAGAAATTACTAATTAGTTTAGGGAGGATAAATGCTTTGCAGATGGGGAAAACAAAGTTGTTTCTAAGAGCTGAACAGATGGCTGAGCTAGATGCAAAAAAAGCAAGATTACTTCGCAACTCAGCTACAGTTATCCAAAGGCACTTTAGAACTTACACCACTCGTAAAGATTACATTGTATTGCGGAAGTCCTCTATTCATATACAATCTCATTGGAGAGGTAAGTCAATTAGCAACCATGTAGTCTGTTTTTTGGATGTTGACATGTATCCGAATTTCTTAGCTGATGTTCTTTATAGAATTTAGGTGGAATTTTTTCGTGGTTACTTGGTCACGGCTTGAGTCGCTTGACTCTCTTATTTCCTGAACAGTGCATTTTTTTCTATCTGGAGATTTGATCAGCTAGTATCAATAGTTCTTATTTCTAATTTCACGCTAATCTTGACGTATAGGAAGACTTGCTCGTGAATTATATAAGTACAAGCGAAAGGAGGTGGCAGCAGTCAAAATTCAAAAGAATTTGCGTAGACAATTGGCCAGAAGGGCATATACCGATATTAGAATATCTGCACTTGTGGTGCAAACAGGTTTTCGGGCAATGGCTGCACGGAAGGATTTCAGATTTAGAGAGCAAACCAAGGCAGCAACTATTATTCAGGTTATTTACCTAGCTGATTCGATGTTCCTTCACAAGTGCAATTGCAGATCTAGTTGTTAGCCATGTTCTACCAGAAAGATCATTACTTAAATTAAGTATTTGCAGACTTGTTGGCGTTGTCATAGAGCTGTGTCATACTATAAGAAGCTGAAGAAAGCATCAGTTATTTCACAAAGCAGATGGAGGGGAAGAACAGTCAAGAATTTAGAGGCCGCAACTATCATCCAGGTTATTACCTATCTGTTTATTTGCTCCTTGACAGATTGTATACCTGGCTGTTTGTGATGTTCTGCCAGAATGATAGTTATTTTAAGATATTTTCAGGCTTACTGGCGTCGCTATAGAGCTGTGTCTTACTATAAGAAACTAAAAACAGCATCAGCTATCTCTCAGTGCACATGGAGAAGAACTGCTGGGAAGGAGCATTCAAATGTAAAGATGGTAGGTATCAACATAAGATAAATCTTTAGTAACTAGTTCGTGCTTCCATTGTCATGTTTTCTTGATTGTTGATGTACCAGTTAGAAACTATCACTTGTAATCACTCACTTAAATATTTATTTCCTTTAAGTACTTATAGAGGTTCTATAAGTACTAAATCTTTGATTATGGTATAGGAGCACCTAGTACCCCTAGATTGGCTCAAATCAGAAGCTATTCCTAGTCTGGATCACGGGCTTCCAAGTAACTTCCGCTTCCATGTTAAAAGCCCCCAAACTTCTCTAAAACTGCAGGGAACTTACAAAACCAGCTGTTGGAACCTTTCCCTGCATGCTTCAACGTCCAGCACATTCCTCTCTTTTATTTGGAAGTCATGCATATTCGACAGTAGATGATCTGTTGGATGAGACGGTGAATAGTGAGTGAGGTTCTAGGTGGGTTCCCAGTTGAGATGATCTTGGGTTGCCTGTTGGGTTCCCTTCTCATGTCATATTTTGGTCTCATTAAGGATTTCCCGTGGAACATCAGCAATAATAGACTTGAATTTGAGAATTGAGAAGTGGTTGACAGGTTGGATAAATTTATATCTACAGGTAGGAAGTTACCGTCTCATTTTGGAAGTTTTTATTGAACACACATATAAAGTAAGAATAAACATAACCCCTTGGGAATTGAGAGGCGTGCAAAATACATTATGTTTATCAGATAATTAAAGTAAAGTAATTGTATCAAAGATTGATACCTTTCTATGAATACAGCTTCTCAGTTTTCTTTCCTGAGTTGTGTGTGCTATTGTGCATTTTCTGTTTTCCTCAGGCAATAAGAGAAACAGGTTCAGATGAAGAAGAAAATTATAAACTTGAAAAACAAGTGGAGGAACTCAGATGCTGTTTTCCGTCAGAAAAACATCCAAAGGTAAGATAAGATACGAATGCCATATAAAGCAACATGTTTTCTTGTTTGGAAAAGATTTGTATCCTTTGGTTTTGTGCTTTTCCGTGGGGGCTGTAGTGACTGAAATATTGGTCATTGCTTCATACAATTATTGGCCTTAGTTGAAATCATGCTATTGATGATCTTTTCTTGCCAACATATGTTGAGAATGGTTGTAGCCCTCATGAGTTTTAGGAATGTGCCTTCTGTATTTTTGCGATTTTATATGAGTGACAATCTTTCTGTTGTTCAAATTTATATATTCAGATGGACTTGGAAGAAACAAAAACACAAGAAATAGATGAGTCGTGGTTTTCTCTACAAACTTCCCAAAACAAAGTTGACGAAACAAATGCATTGCCTCCGGAGGAACATTATGCTGTGCTGAGAACAATTGCAGTTCATCCTGCTGTAATAGAAACCTCAACTCCAATCTCAGATTCTAAGAAGGTTGAGAACCTCAATGCTGAAGTGAAAAAATTGAAGGTGATGATATCCACTTCAGAGCTCTGTTATTTGCCAATTTTCAATTTCACTCAGTTCAAGGGTATGATCAGTTTTAACAATTAATAGTAGGGCCAAATAGAAGGTGATTAACACAACACAAAGGCGTCTATTTCAGAAGCTCCCCCCTAATCAGGAACAAGGTTAATCACACAACTAGCAAGATGCTTTCACTGTAATAACTCGTGGGGAAGAAAATGACTTTAGAAAAGATTCAATATTCAGGAGGAAAGAACTGAGAAATTCGGTTTTTAAGTTGAAAATGTAATCAATGTTAAAAGATTATGGGGCATTTCTCTATTTGAAATTATTTTTTGTCTAATTGTAGAGTTGCTTAAATTTTTATTTGCTTTATTCAATTTGTAGGAACCGTGAAATTCATGAAAATAAGGTTAACAGAATGCCAGTATTTCATAGGGAATTTTTATTCTTGAATTTCCCCCTATCCTTATCCTTTCAGGGTGTTGCTGGTTAAAAGGCAGCATTTTTGTTTTTGCTAGTTACTGTCTTTTTACCTGGTATAGAAAAGAATTCAAAGTGAGAAAACAGTTTATGCCATTGCCAATTGAGAAAACGAATATAAATATTAACAGTTTAATGTATGAGTAGGTTTGTCAGAATACTTAAAATGGTGAAAGCATCTTACTAGGAGCAGATTTTGCTAATAGTCAAAATCTCTTTGTCCTTGCTTGCATACTTTTCAAGCTAGAATTTGTAATTTATATTGTTTAAGAGAAATGTGGTTTTTTGTTTCTAAATCCTATAGTTGGATTCTAATAAATGTAGGCCCTTCTTTTATGTTGGACAGGCCTTGTTGTTGTCAGAAAAACAAAGAGCTGATAATTTTGAAAGGACATATGCAGAAGTCTGCAAATTAAGTGAAAAAAGACGCAAAAAACTAGAAGAAACTGAACGAAGAGTCTATCGACTTCAGGCCTCACTGAACAAGTAAGGATAGTGTGATAAACTGAAAAGAATAACTTTGCCTCAAGATTTATCTTTTTAGATTTATGTTGGATGTCAATTATAAAGTCCAACATACTGCATCCTTGACAAGTAATGTATGAAATAAGGTGGGATATGTCTATATGACAGTTTGAACCACTCTTCACACTTTGTTGGATCTCTGCACTGTCAAATCTGCTTTGTTCATGACAATTTATAAACTAATCCTTAGTGTGACTAATACTTGACCTGTTTTAGCGTGTCTCAGGATGTTATATTCCATGTCCGATCAATTTGCAGAGCTGAAAATGATCTTATATGCTTCATCGAACTCAAATTCAACTTCCCTACCCGTCAAAATTGATGTTCAGGCTGATGTTGCTCCCAATAACTCTGATGCCTCATCCAGTGACTCTGATTTCACTTTTCCAGTTCCTGCCCTTGCCTCAGTTGACTTCTCTTCCCCTGATCCTAATGCTTTCCAGCTGATAGTTCAGGATCTTTCAACAACAGAAATTTCAGGTCAGCTTGCTTTCCTGATTGAAATTGTATCTGCAGATTTTCATTAAAATGAAAGCTCGTTTCATTAAATTCTTTCTTCCACAAAACAACACATGATTCAGAAATTCGTTACAATATTATTTTCCCCTTGCTTCAGTAATGAAGACTAACGTTTCTTTCTATTGATGATTCACCGTGCAGGTTCTGATAACGGTGATAAAGAGGGTGCATTTGATGACTTCTTCTGATGGAACTTATTTTTGTTTTCCTTCCTTTTTAGCTATTCAGTCTTTACTTGTTGGCATGGCAGAGTAGCTCCTACAAATCCCTGTTGGCTTAGATATTAACCACATTTGCCATATAGAGTAGGCTCCTCCGCTTGAACTTCTACACACAACATCATATACATAGCTAGAGTTTCTCTCAATATTTCTACAGTAATTACCAAGGTTAAACGGTCAAAAGGTTACTTCTATGGAATTGTAAATTCATTGTTGGTACTACTAACATCCAGGATGAGTTTACCTTTTCTTCTAACAAGGGCTGAAAGTGAAAAACACAGGTCTCTCAACTTGCTGTATGAGTTTGCTTTGCCTTTCACTTTGTATTGCTTCTTAATTACTGTTCAACTATGTAAAAGTGCAAGGGAACCTGCACTGCTTCATCAAACTCGACAAGTTCATTTTAAGAGAAGCAGCATGGGAACAAGGATTTTCCCATTAATTTGCACATGCCGCGGAGCACCAAAGTAGCAGCTCGGATGCCGATTCCCTTTAGGGAAACCACCTTTGGTATTGAGATTGTCTTAAGGATTTCCAATTTTTCCAATTATGCTCACTTTAAATTATATTTGATATCCCCTTTCCTTTATATCATCAACTGGCACTTCTGTTTAGTCTCGGAATGCCTTAGGCTCTTTGCTACTTAATGCGTGATCTCTGTTGTTGAAGTTGCAACATACATTCAAACATTTTCTGGCTGTATTAATACTCGTAAGATGGTTGTTTATAATTTTTTCAACTTGGAGGTTTTGGAGCATCTTCGAGGGGAGAATTAGCTCATCTTGTCTTTATAATTTATGTCTAGTTTCCAACATGTTCCTACAAGTTTAATTGCTTTCATTTTTTTCTCTCTTAAATATAAGGTTATTCTACTGTCTAAACATTTTATTATTATTATTAATTATTTGATGCTTCCTCTTTTTTATTTTGAGAAGTCAAAAACAGATTAAAAAAATTGATTTTTTAGTTAATTTTTTAATTATTTTTGCTATCACAAACTAAACATCTAATTACATAGCGATCATTTAGGTTTTGTAAGTAAAAATTATCTAATAATATCTAATGAAAGACAAGATGATAAATGTATTTATGAAACACATTTAATGGTTGTAAAAATGTATTTTTTCATGGATATGATTTTTGAGTTTTCATCTTCATGTTTTTATATTTCTTACATGTATAAGATTTTTCTTTGGATTTATAAAAGAATAAGAATCAGTTAAAAAATAAAAATAGTCAACAGTTTGTTCAATTTTTATTTTATTTTTTGGACTAAAATAAAGTAAAAATTGCTAGCGTAAATATAAAATTAATGAAAAAAATACTTCCATTTAGTAAATGAATAAAAATTTTGCAAAATCTTTTTCAGTTTTTGTCTAAAATCTGAACCAATAAAATCTTGAACAGTCCCTTTAAAAGTCAAATTTAGCAACAAAAAAAATTGATTTACTATAGATGGATGGACTAACACTTCCTCACATACCAAATCCTTCAGATTCAATTGTTCAAATCATCACCTGAACCTATATATATATATATATATATATATATATATATATATATATTGTCATTAAACCTAACACATAAATATATATAGTCACACATCTAGTTCCCTTTGTCTTGAAAAGTTAGGGGTACTTCACAAACCACCATTTATTAATGTTGTAAGAGAACCATCCACTAGATCTCCCCTGGATTTAGCAAAAAAAGAACAACACTGGCGCCCTAAGTTTTCAATGTACATAATTTGCTGAGGTAATATACAAATAGCAGCAGACATTTGCAGGTGAGTACACTTGCATTGATGGGATTTTCAGTTTCTGGCTCATAACTAGCCCGAGAGTTCATGAAGCAACAGCATTTCTCACTTCATTGAGCTTTCTCTCCCCTTTTCAGCCTGCATTTAAACTAACTGGTCTTGTTGTTAATTTGATCTTCTTACGTTGGATTGAACCGGAAGTGTATGTGTATAGCCATGGACAGGAACTATCTGCAGAAAAGTACCACTGTTAAAGACAAATGGGAGTGGAACAACGTGATCTTTGAAGGAGAACATTCAACTGGTATTTCATGGCCGAAAAGAAATTACACATGCAGCTTTTGCAAGAGAGAATTCAGCTCAGCTCAAGCACTAGGGGGACATATGAATGTTCACAGGAGAGATAGAGCCAGGCTAAAACAGCTACCTTCTTGGTTTTTTGAATATCCAAAACCTTCCATGTCTAACCCTAAACCTTTACCTTATCCCTCATCCAAGTTCTCACCATACCCTGATCACACTCATGATCATTCCTTGCTCTCTCCATTCCTCGCTTCTTTCTCTTCACCTTCTTACCCAGAAAAGAAATCCATAGTTGAATGTCCTCAGAGTATAAATTCAACAAGGAAGATAAGCGATATGAGAGCTGTGGTTGGTGTTGGAGAATTGAAGAAGAATTTCGTACAAGATGGTGATCAGCTTAAAGTTTCGAGGACAAGTGGGATTATTAGCTTGGACTTGGAAATGAGATGTGAAGATCCGAAGGAGGTTTTGGATTTGGAGCTTCGACTTGGCTGTTTTTAGTAAAAAAAATTGAGTACTGTCCATTAATATCCACTCTGAGTTCACACCAGTTGCTAGATCTTTGGTTCTGTCTCTAAGCAGCCTGATCAGCTTGCATCTGCCATGCATGATCTTTGCCGTCTTCGTAATCTACCATACATTACTAATGCGCAATGCTGTTTATGTATGGCTTTAATATTCAGCTAAGTATGTTTTTAATTCTAAACTCATGATCATTAATTAGTTTGGAGAGGCGTTGTCCTTGTTAATTAGGTTAGCTGTAACATAGTCGAAGATGAAGTTGTTGAGATACATCTTTCATTGTTTACATATAATTCGTAATTAAGGAAGATGAAGAGGAATATTTTAGTTGAGTGTTTCTCTTGCTAATTAACGCAAACTATTTCCCCCCGTAAGAGCTCATTTTTTCTCTCGTCTTAAGTACTCATTTTCCTGCTACGTGCCTTGCAGTTGAATTGTTGTTTTATTATTTTTTTTAAAATAATTTTTTATATATATTTTTATATGCTGGTATCAAAAATTAAATTTAAAAAATATATATATTTTTTAATACATTTATAAATTAAAAACACTTCAAAATATAACCTATACTACACTTTTAACCTCTAAACAAGTAATAATTAATGCTTTGAATTTTCCACGCAACAACCTTTTACAAAAATAATTTTAATTTACATCTTAACCCATTTTCCTGCTACGTGCCTTGCAGTTGAATTGTTGTCTCATTATTATTTTTTTAATTAATTTTTTATATATTTTTTATATGTTAATATCAAAAATTAAATTTAAAAAAAATATATATTTTTTAATACATTTAAAAATTAAAAACACTTCAAAATGTAACCTATACTACACTTTTAACCTCTTTAAACAAGTAATAATTAATGCTTTGAATTTTCCACGCAACAACCTTTAACAAAAATAATTTTAATTTGCTAGCAATATATATCTATTGCATGGTACTCGTGAAACTAGATGTGGCCTGACGAATCGACATGAAAACTCGGAGACCTGGATGGCTTGTTTTTTAAACTATGATATACAGTAACATCTTCAAACTGTAACTCGAAGTCTTGGATCAATTTATATGTCGGGCCACGTCTCTTAACTATATATATATATAATTTATTTAAAAATATATTAAAAATATATTTTTTATTAAAAAAATGTTATTTTAAAAAAATAAAACGGGTTATAATTAAGAATTCCTATGCTGCAGCACTTGGGACCATTGCCTTGGTACAATGATTCAAGATTTTATATTGA
>Ga0307517_10004288_pt1 | contig 21981 bp, 14 predicted proteins | sample 23_EM_MG_FD_194515 | JGI IMG/M metagenome (GOLD analysis project Ga0307517, IMG submission 194515) | Populus trichocarpa ectomycorrhiza microbial communities from riparian zone in the Pacific Northwest, United States - 23_EM | ecosystem: Host-associated > Plants > Roots > Unclassified | place... | reverse complement strand
CCCTTTCGTTTTCAAGAGCTTGCTCCAAGCTGCAAAATGCGGGGGAGAAGGTGCAAAACATTTTGTTTTGATTCTTCCATGTAAGAAATTCCTTGTACCTGTAGCATATACCACTCACTTCAATGGTTATCCTGTCCGGCTTTAATTTGACGCCGTTAGGTCATGCAGCACTCCTCTGCGGACCCTTTTCCGATTCTGCACTTTTCTCTTCTTCTTTTTTCTGTTTTCGAATGGACCAGGATATTCATAAAGAAGGATTTGTTTTTTGTCAAGTGAAGTGCGTTGCCTCGTGGCTAGTACTGAGTATTCAATGAAAAGAACTGGCAGTATGTGTCAAGGTTATATTTTTTATGAATTTTCCACATAATCAAGGTCAAACTTAAAAATCAAGTTGCCTGATGCAGACCTGAGTGTCAATGTGTTTTTTTTAAGTTTTCTCGTAAGTTTTTCATAAACCAAATTCCATTTTTATAATATAGAACATAAATTCTCCTGCCGCAATCGAGCATGGAATACAAATTTTGAGAAATTTGATTTTTTTAAGATTTTTTTAGTGAAACGAATTCCTTAATACATTTTAAAAAGTTGGGGTGTTGACTTATCTCTTGCTTTTTTTATTTTTTTTAATTTTATTCTTTAATGTTTGTTTAATTTTAAATTTATTTTATTAAATATTTTGATTTATTTTATATAAGTTTATTCTAGTCTCAAACAAATTTTATATTTAATTTATACTTAATTTTATAAACATTTACTTTTGTTATTATATATTTAAGTATAGATAATTTTAAAAATAAATAAATAAATAAAATTTTTAAACCTAATGAAATACATCACATGAATTACAAAATTAACATGAATTACAAAATTAACAGATTAAGTAGTAAAGTTCATGGCAATATAATATATCCATGTCTTAATAATAAAAAAAAAAGTCATTTTAAAGTTTTCTTTTAAAGTCAATTTTTTTTTTCTCGATCATTCGAGTTGTTTTTTAATTATTTAAGTAGTTTAGATCATGTCATGGTAAATTCTACACAATTTAATTTTAAGGACTTGTTTGGAGAGTGCAGTATATATTGATTTTCAGAGTATTTTTTTGTTTAGAAATATATTAAAATAATATTTTTTTTATCTTTTAAAATTAACACATTAAAACGACTAAAAAATTCAAAAAAATTAATTTAAAGTTATAATAAATTAAAAACATGGCTGGATCATAATATCAAATAGAAAGTAAATTCAAATTAGACAAAAAAGCCAATCAAAAAATTTCAAAATTAATCTACTAAACTAAATTTATTAATAATACCAAATAATTTCTTCCACCCTGCGTATTTCTTTTGTGTTGGAAAGAAAAAATTAAGTGGCAGCATAACTCATCCCTATAAACTAAACTAGTATGTAATACGGATAAAAGAAACCGTGGCATCAACGCAAGGGGCCGGCAAGGTCAAATTTTGTGGTTACGTGGCAAACTAGTTTATGCTTTCAGGGGGGGGAGCTCCTACTAAGGAGGACACGTGGTAGAACATAATCGTGCATGTGTGTTTTAGTCAAGAACTTTACACGAACACTTATCCCAAACAGCATCATCACAAGCAGCCCACGTGCCGGACTGCGTACTAATAACGCATTAGGCCCAAAAATATACTTCATCGAATCCTTCACCGTCCATCTCTTAAATCCAATGATCTAAACTCACTCAAAATAAGTGGTTTTACAAAAAAGCCCAACTATTAGAAACCCTAAAGACCCTCCCTTTTAAATAACGCACCCATATAAATAGCATAATTGATAAAATCTCCCTGTCCTCTCTGGTACTCTCTGGGTTTTTTTATTGTTAGTGTTTTCTAGTTCTCTTGATCAATCGCCGCCATGTCTGATGAGGAGCATCACTTCGAGTCAAAGGCCGATGCCGGAGCTTCAAAAACTTATCCTCAGCAAGCTGGTACCATTCGCAAGAATGGTTACATAGTCATCAAGAATCGCCCTTGCAAGGTCAAGTTTCACTATCAATCTCAATTTTAGATCTGCTTGAATCTTTTTGTTTTGATTTTTATCTGTGTGTTCAGTTTTGTTCCAGACATGCCTTTTATGAATGTCGGATCAGAATTGATTTTATTATTTTTATGGAGTTGATTTGGTTATGGATAGTTAGGGTTTAAAGCTTACTTACAGTCATGTTCAGTGTGTTAGTTGCTGTTGTTAACTTTAAAAACGTAAGAGGAAAATTAAATAAATTATTTAGATTTGATAATAAACTGTTCAGAAATGTAAAAGTTTGTTGAATAATAACATGTCTATAGGCAGAATCTAATGCTGATGGTAATTTTGTAAGCACGATCGAAATAGCCATTGCTCTGCTCGTTTTGTGAAGGTAAATCTTAGGATACTTTGATTAATTATAAATATGAAACAAGTTATGAACTCGGATGGAAATTCTACTTGTCAGGTGTAAAGCGTGTTTGTTTGTTTATCATGTGTATAATTCATTTAGTGATGGTGAGCTTTGTTAACCCGTGTAGATCATCCTATTGGTTCTTTAGAGATTGCTTTCCCCTTTTTTAAAAAAACTTTTGGGTTTTGTATGACACTTATTAAGGACATGCTTTTAATTTTCTTTTACAGGTCGTGGAGGTTTCAACCTCCAAAACTGGCAAGCATGGCCATGCTAAATGTCACTTTGTTGCGATTGATATTTTCAATGGAAAAAAGCTTGAAGATATTGTTCCTTCTTCCCACAACTGTGATGTATGCAGTTTTTTTATCTAATTTATTTTACATCAATGAGTTATTCATCACTGAAGCTTTTTCATGATTTAAATGTCACTTTCCATTGCATTGTAGGTTCCCCACGTCACCCGTACTGACTACCAGCTGATTGATATCTCTGAGGATGGATTTGTTCGTTCCTTGCTCTTTCACTTTTTTTAAAACTAGGCTAATTGGACTTTTGTCTAATCTGTTTTTAAAATTTCAGGTGAGCTTACTGACTGAGAATGGCAATACTAAGGATGACCTGAAACTCCCAACTGATGACAGTCTCCTCACTCAGGTTAGTTGACATTTTGTTCTCCCTAGTGAATTCGATTAGGCAACAAGATTGTGCTGCCTCTCAGGATTTTAACTTTTTTGTTTTGTGGTCGCTTAATCTGCTTGTGTATTTTGTGCTTTGAAATTGGATGTGGATTTTTGTAATGCAGCAAAGGTCATGTGCTGGATGTATAAAAATCTTACAGTGCCCTTAAATTCTGCTTCTGCGCTTCAATTTTTGTAGTGTAGTTTTCAATTTATAGGAGATAAGTCCGATTCAGTCTATTTCAGAAAATCCATGAACCTCTTTGTTATACAGAATCTAGTTGGTCATGTTTTTCTCTTTGTTATGCAGATTAAGGATGGATTTGGTGAGGGGAAAGATCTTGTTGTGACGGTGATGTCTTCCATGGGAGAGGAGCAGATCTGCGCCCTCAAGGACATTGGTCCCAAGTAATCTGTGCCTGGCTGCAGGCAGCGCATGCCCAAGGTTGACTGCTGATAGTTGTAGTTTTAGCAAGGGGTTTTATGTGGGTTTGAGAACTGGGCCCATTTAAGTAACGTTCTGCACCAGATGCGGCCTTATATGAAGACTTGCCATTATTTAAGTGGCTTTTTATTTGTAATGAATGATATTCTTGTGGTTCTTGGTGTGGAGAAAGTTTGTTCTGCCATTAAGACTGTATACAACATCTTGGCACCTTTGGTGGTTTCAAACAATTTACAGTTTTTATTTCCTTGTAGGTTCCAGTTCCTTTCCTCATCATCGTTCCTCGTGTTTGCCCGTCGATGTTAATGTTATGGTTACTTGTTATGTTTTAGAAAGCGAAGTTTTTACTTGTGTGTTAGGTTAGAGCCGAACCTATGGAAGAGAATTGAGATTCTTCTTGAAAATTTGGTTCTTTCCTGTTTGCCGAAGGATTCACGCTGGTTGAATCATAATTAATTATTTTATGACAGTAAACTATTTAGCAAAATGGAATGCCGTTTTCCGAACGGGTTCTTGCTCTCGTCATGTTTTTTCACGGCTGCAATCTGATTTAAATGTCAACTGTCGAAAGTAGCATGCAATTGAATTCTCGAGAGATGTGTATGAATCCTCGTAGAGGATCCAATAATCGAGCATTTGTTGTTGCCTGGTTAGTAATCCTGACGAGATATGACCAGAGCAATTCTTCAAAAATTCACCCTACAACTTTCATGGAATCCTGTTGAGGTTGGTCTTAAAAGTGGATGTATTATCACTCTTTTGACATTTTTCGAGACACGAGATGTCCTACTCCTAGGTCCTTTTGCTCAAGCTTCGGTGCCTCTGACCAAAATCTCCAAATTCAGCAGGTACTATTTCCTTAGCCAACTAATCTAATGGCAGTCCCAAGCCGATCTTTATGAGAGGATATGGGGTCATAAAAAATTTCTAATAAAAGATTCATCATTTATTAAACACACTCTCATTAACATTATAAAAAAAAAGCGTAACATCAGATATTAACTCCAGTGAGATGATATTTAGAAATGTAATGATAATTATTTTTAAAAATATTTTTTTATTTTTAAAAAAATTACTTTTAATATCAAAATATCAAAACAATAAAAAAAACTGTAAAAAAAGATTTTAAATAAAAAATTTTAAATATTTAAAAAAATATAATTTCATCCACTTTTTCTAACTGTAAATAAATACAACCAATACTCGTAGAGTGAAGCATAGAAAGGACAGTCAACACGGACCATTGTCGACAAAGATCATTCGAAATGTCCAGTGTTCAGTAGTACAGCTTTTTTGTATCTAAAAAAAAAAATCTAATCATCACAGCCCAGCAATCATAGCAAGAGCAGATGGAAAACAAATGACCTACCAGCGAATTGTTTTCAATTGGTTGAAGCGGATGGTTTGGGTAATAATTTATTGGTTTCCGACAAGGAAGAGGTAAGAAGAACCCGGTCAAGAGTGGTCATGGACATAAAACCCTAAAGTTCAGGAATTTTTTAGAGGCTGGCCCAAATCAGTTAGGTATCGTTTGCACACAGAAGAATTGAATATTCCCTACAGCGCATGATGCAATCTATGGCTGTGGGCCTGTCTCCATGGGCCATACACTTCTACATTTCAACATGACCACTATTCTCCGAGTTGCCAACTCGTCCAGAAATTTCTTTTAGATGATCGTTGGATACTTGAATGTATGGGATTCTATACATCCACTCATCCAGTTGATGTCGATCATGGTGTGGTAAATTCGTTCAAGAGTTTCGTGCTATGTAGCAAGATTCAATAAAAAGTGTTAGATTCCCTGATGTTGTATCGAACCAAAGTACAGAGTATCTTCCATGCCTTCCCCATTCAAGCTTTTCGAGGCTTGAACTCAACTTTTACATGTTCTGAGGGGGGGAAGACATGGTTTCGGTGTGTCTTCTTGTTTAATAACTAAAATCACCTGAAATTATTTCAAATGGCTTAAAATTGCATCCCTGTCTCATCTAACGTGAAGCAGGAAAATAGTGATGAAGAAAAACATTAATTTAAGAGTTGAAACCTATCAAATTTATTTCAAATGTCAATGCTAGCTTTGATAGTTACTATTTAAAAATCAAAATAGAAGAGTTGAAACCTATCAAATTTAGGCGTGTTTTTTGTTTTTTTTTTAAAAAGAGCTATGTTCTCATTACCATAATTCTTACCTGGTACCTTGGTAAAGCACGGCACAAGGCAGCCCACTTCGACATGAGTTCTCCCTTTCAAAACCAATGGCATTAACTGTGGTATCGGTGCTGTAATGCAGGTTTGTGTCTTGCAGTGTAAAAAAAAAAAATATATATATAAATATACAACATGTCAAAATCAAGAAAAAACATTAATTTAATATATTTTTAAATAAAACACACTAATAAACAAAAACGATAACAATTTTAGACACTTACGAAATTTCTCCCACGTTCAATGGTTACCATCTCTGTTGGTTATATTAAAATAGCCCCCCAGGAAGGTCCTTGCTAAAAATAAAACAAAATAAATATGAATGGGGACGGGGACGGCGACGGCGACGGTCTCTCCCTCTCTCTCCAGCCAGAGCGTGGCCCTATATGCTCTGCACGAACCCATTTGCCATTAGCCATCAACATCCGCAACAGAAAACAATAATGTCTGTGTATGACAACTTGCATGCCAGCCCGCAGAGCAGATATACAGGTCAACAACATATTCCGCACGCCGAATCAAGTGAAGCACACGGAGGGAGAGGCAGCACCACCTGCCCCTTTTTGTCCTAGCACCAACTTTTCAAATCATGTGTCTCGCAGCCTGATTCCATGATGCCTCTCTGGGGTTTGAAAAATAAATGCCTTGGTGGCAGTTACAAAAGTATACGATTCCTTTCTATTTTTCACCGAGCATACGGTAAAGAATCACTCTCTATATATATATAACATTTTTTAAAAAATATTTTAAGAAATTCTACATGTAGTTTTGCTAAAAATCTTTCTTTCACCTTTAGCCGGTTCTGTATGTTTGCCTGCATGGACTGGATATAATATTATAAAATGACAGTTGCACTCGCTGTCACAACGAGACCTCTGTCTTAGGATTCTGTGGATGTCATTACAAACTAGCCCCTGATGCGGACAAATATTTTGGAAAAATCTTTTTGGACAAGAACCACAAGTTGTGTTATCTCTTGGATCTTGACATTCTAGCACAATATAGCTTCGACTTGACATGAACGAGAAATCTGTTCTGGGACTAGGAAGACGCCGTTAGCTCCATGTAGAGCATCGAAGAACTAGCGAATTCTTGGAGGAAGTCCTTGCAAAGGTAATCTAAAGTAGCCGTGTGAAATAATTTTTAGAAAATAATATAAATAATATATTAAGGTATTATTTAAGAGTTTAAATTTTTAAATTTAGATGATTATTTTACATGATATTATAATTTTATTGATTAAATAATTATATTTGAATGTCATTGTTCTAATTAATTAATAGCAAGTGGAAAAAATATATTAAAAAATAATATAAATTATATTTTGAAATTTCTTCTAAACAATAAAAAAAAATTATATTTATTAAATAATATTTATTTATTGTTCCCTTATAATAAAAAAAATAGAGATAGTTATCAGAAAAAAGAATGAAGGTACACAAAACATGCATTTCTATTTTTCATGTCACCGTCTCTTTTATTATAAAACAACAAATAAACACTATTCTATATAGAATAATAATAATAAGTATAAAGATTATATTTTCTCTTGCGCCATCTCTATTTTGAGAAAAAATATATATATAAACAGTAGAAATTAAGACTCGTAACTCGCACGGTATTAATTTGTTTTTGAAAAGAATATAATGAAATTTAAACAAAAAAAGAAGTAATACAAAACTCTTTTCAAGTGATGGCTAATGATTTCTCTTATATATCACATATATAATGTATGCGGGTCATAATCATGATAGAATCTAATAGCAGCCGCAATGCTGCCCCTTGCTTCATGTACAATCCAACCCGAGGACTCAGTGTATAATATTCATAAATTTATATTCTGATTTATTTTTTTAAAGATTTTCAATTTAAATATTATAAATTTTAGAATTATTACAGACTTATATAGTTATTAACTTTATAATATCATAAATTAATTGAGATATGCGTAAGATGACCTGAATATTTACAATTAATATATATAATCATAAAAAATTAAAAAAAATAAAAAGAAGAAGAAGCTAACCTCCCTTGAAACAAGATTAAAAAAAGCAGAAAAGAGTGGAAACTAGCCAGCAATCATAGAGATCTATTCCACGGTCCAATTCCTACTGCCACACCTGGTATGGGCATAAACAAGCATGCTTCTCCCTCGCCGGCTACTCTCTTTTAAAATCGATTAGACACCAGACTCCAAAGCTCTATCCTCCAATTAGCACTCATGTCAATCCAGTAGTCGTCGGGGACACAATAGTGATTTCACCTCCTTTCAATGAAGTCCCTGTCCCCGTAAATTATCTGTAGCTATTTGCTATAAAAAATTAAAAATAATATTCTTTAAAAAGATACATTTTAAACAAAGGCTGGAGACTGATTCATTAATCGTGCGTGTGCGTGAATCAACTGGGATTATAGCAGAGTATAAGCTTGCAAGATCATGAAGGCTGGAGACTGGTTCATGATTCATTTACCCGTAAAAAATAAAGAACAGAGACAAGTCCTTTTTGCTCTATTAATTTCGTTTTCTTCTTCTCGTACCAGCAGCTAGCGTGGACTTTCTCTATCTTTTATTAATTTCCAGATCCACCAACAGCCAAAGAAACAATACAAACCGAAACTAACAAACTGGACACAAACAAACACACGGAAAACAAAACTATAATCGAATGGCTGATGAAAAGGAGCATCAGCAGCCGAAACAGCAGCAGCCATCTTCCCGCCCGATCACCATAACACTCCCTCCACGTTCCTTCACCGAAACTTTCTTGTCCAGTGGTCCTCCTGGTTCCATGGGCTTCAGTCCAGGTCCTATGACTCTTCTCTCTGGGTTCTTCTCCGACTCGGACGACTGCAAGTCCTTCTCTCAGCTTCTTGCCGGCGCCACGGCCTCCCCTAATTTCAAACCAACCGATGACAAGAGCTCCGCCGGGGACTTTAGCAGGCCGGGAAACTTGTCGATCGTCCCTCCCTCGCCGATGTTCACGATGCCGCTGGGGCTCTGTCCGGTGGCTCTTCCTGATTCACCGGGGTTCGAGCTCTTCTCTCCTGAGGTAATCGAGTGCTTATATGATGGTTGCAACAGATATATATTAACTCTTCTTTTTCGTAGTTTACTTTCGCTTGAGAAAGTTTCGGTCTTTTTCTTGTTTTACACTATTTTTTATTTTCATTTTTATTTTTGAGTACGTAGAAAGAAATAAATCTTTTTGACATTTTAAGTTTATCTAAGAAGGCCTTTCGTTGTCTTTAAGATAGACATTTTGTTTGCCCGGAGATTTTTTTTGTTTTCCTACCTTTGTTAATAGCTCAGGTGCTTATTAGTCACATGGATTAGTTTCCATGAGGATTCTTAGCAGAAGGAATATTAAATATTTTTTAGCTTCAAAATGATTTATTTGCTCGCAGTTTCTATTATTGATGCTTTCAAGAATTAAGATTGCAATGTGGTAAAGGTTTGTATTTTATTAATTTATTTCCCCCCTCTATCATTAATACGCCACCGCTCTTGTAATTGAAAGCCTGTATTTTTATTGTCTAGCTATACTTGTATTCTTACGATTTTTGAGATGTCTGCAGGGCTTTGGAATGATACACCAGCAGGCACTAGCACAGGTCACGGCACAGGCTGCACAAGCCAATTCAAATATGCATGTTCAACAGGAGTATTCGACATCGGCAATGTCTTCGACACAGTTTTTGACCTCTATCAATAATTCAGCAGCGCAGCAGCAGCAGCAGCAGCAAATGGCAGGCTCAGTAACGGACTCTAGAGTTACAGTGCAGGAACTGTCGGGCATTCCTCACGCTGATCGGATCAGATCCGAATCTTCTTCTTTGGCTGTTGACAAGCCCACTGATGATGGATACAACTGGAGGAAATATGGGCAGAAACAGGTGAAAGGAAGCGAATTTCCTAGAAGTTATTATAAATGTACACATCCTAACTGTCCTGTCAAGAAAAAAGTTGAGCGATCACTTGATGGTCAAGTAACTGAAATTATCTACAAGGGGCAACACAATCATGAACCACCACAACCCAATAAGCGTGGAAAGGAAGGGATAAACGGCAATTCAAACAGTCAGGGGAATTTTGAAATGGCTACCCTTCAAAGTGGATATGTCAGAAAAACGAGAGATAGGAAGGATCAGGAATCCAGTCAAGCTACACCTGAACATGTATCTGGGATGAGTGATTCTGAGGAAGTTAGTGACACTGAAACTGGTGGTCGGATTGATGAAGATGAGCCTGGTCATAAGAGAAGGTACTTTTGGGCATGCAAATCTTAGTGTGCTTTTACTTGGAGGACTAGAGTATAACTAATGAAATAGTTCATGTCATGTGCAGAATAACTACAGAGGTTAGAGTGACAGAACCAGCTTCTTCACACAGGACTGTGACAGAGTCTAGAATCGTTGTGCAGACAACCAGTGAAGTTGATCTCTTAGATGACGGCTATAGATGGCGCAAGTATGGGCAGAAAGTTGTCAAAGGCAATCCTTATCCAAGGTGGTTCCTTAACTCCATAAGATTGTAGTTTGTGTTAGTAAAATCCTTGCCTTTGGTTATATTATTGGTTACTGTGCTGGTTTACTCATGCATTTTGGCCACTTGCTGTTTTTAGACTTGCACTTAAATGTTGTGCAGGCGCAAGCTCTTGGTTCTTGATAGAGCTCCTATCAGTGTGGGGGGGAAAATAGGCACACATATTTTATTCCTAGTTAACATCATTGTTGTGAACAGCTCTACTAGAGTTGGAAAGGGATATAGAGTTTTGGAATGGGATAAAGAGTTTGTCTTGGGGTTACCATTAATTGAAAATCGTTAAAATGTGAAACGTGCTCTAAAGCTGTTTATTCCTCGATAGAGATCCACGAGCTGCATCCTTAATAGCTTTGCTGGACAAATGTAGTTCCTGTAGATTTGGTTTCAGAAACTTGTTAGAAGGGCCTGGATGTGCTTGTGGTGGGATAATGATGAGCAGCATGCTATTTCGATGCCCAAATAGCGGCATGCTGCTAGTGTAATTGCTGAATTCATAGGTTGTCGTTGTTTATTCTGCAAATGGAAAATGTATCTCCATTTTATCATGTCTGGTTTCTATCTCTAAAATATGTGTGCGGCACTTGCACTTTGGATGTCTATAGAATATTTTTAATCCATCTTTTCCTTCGGTTTTCATTTCTGTACAATCTACAGGAGTTACTATAAATGCACAACCCCAGGATGCAAAGTCCGTAAACATGTAGAGAGGGCTGCAGCAGACCCTCGAGCCGTTATAACAGCCTATGAGGGCAAACATAATCACGATGTACCAGCAGCTAAAAATAGCAGCCACATCACAGTCAATAGCAATGCATCTCAGCTGAAACCACAAACTCTGGAGAAGCGTGCATCAAACAACAGCAACAATCAACAGCCTATAGCACGTTTGCGGTTAAAATAAGAGCAGATAACATAGTTCATCTCAGTCCGTATCATAGCAGGAAGATAACAACAAACGTTTGCTACGGACCGGGGAATGGTTGTAAGTTATCTTTTTCTCGGATTTTCATGCTTTGGCCATTATTTTGATGAAGGCCCCCATGTCACCCAACTGCGAATATACAAAAGATAAATCAACAACAAAAGATATACATAGGGAGAAGTTAATATGAAGCGAGCTTTCAGTTAATATGAAGCGAGCTTTCTTATTATATGTAAAAAACAGTTCAACGGACACATGCAGTTCCTTGAAATTATGTTCTGTGCATTCTTCTGTACATGGAAATATGAAAGAAATGTTTCATGTGATTGTTGACCACTTCAGCCTTTGGAATTTCATGTTTGACAGACTCTCTTTCCCGCTTTTACGTTGATATAGGAATTCCTTTATCCACTCTGCATCTTTTACTGCTGGTTTAACTTGATGTTTTCCCCAAGTTTGGCGAAAAAGTTCTTCAGTTCTTAAAGGTTAAGACCGTTCTTGAAGTCAGTTCTGGTTTGCAGTAGCTTCGAATCCATGTCCACTCAGTTACATAAGTTACTTGGTGAACAAGATGTTTCGATCCGGCTCAGCCCGTAACACGAGACCGCTTGCTCGTGAATGTTTTATGGGATCCCGCAAAAGAGCTGGAGAGCATGAGACTTTTTATTCAACATTGAGAATAAAACCCCTCTATTATTAACGATCTTAAGAAGGTTCAAACTCGTATACTGTTGACGCATCATGGACGAGGCGTGTCCCAAGAACATTAGTGAAGAAACAAATAATTTCAACTTCCTATTTAATACCCGTAAAGTTTGGTACAGATGTAGTTGTGATGATAGCACTCTTGAGCCCTTGGATATCATTAACTGCCTTCAGATTTTGTCTAAAGTAAAAATCACTGAAGGCACGACCGCTGTTTCTTTCTCTCTTCCCCTCATCAAGTAGGGGGTCCATTAGAAAACTAGGGGCCCGAACCCCATGTTCTTATAATTATCCCGGGATTCCACTCTTCATGTTGTAAAGATGAGATGTCATGTCAACAGAAACCCCCAAAGAAGCCTTTGCGGAAATGATAGCACTTTGTGTTTGTCGTAGATAAGCAGTGGGCTTGAGAAAGCAACTGATCCAAGCAAATGGCTTCTTGTGCTTTCGTGTAATGGAGTGGGAAATCGAGCCCATGAAATGCACTCATTGGTCTTGTCTCGGTCGAGCCCAGACCTGCAGGGTCAACCTGATTGCGCAAACCCAGTCGTAGCTGCCAGAGTATCCTCGTCAACAGTTCCCCTACAACAATTTTTTTTTCATTTTGTGAGCAATTCTCTCCAGCATATCGAAATGCTGGCAGCTCCAACCTCTTTGAGGAGGATAAGATTGCTTGGGTTGGTTGAGTTAGATAGCAGATACAGGAACCCGCTTGCGTCCCTGTTGTGGAGATATTGATTGATTCCTTTGGAAAGGTACTTCCAGTTCTCAGCATGTTGCCGCCGAGGGTCACGCATAGTACAATATTGACCGAGCTCAAGGGCATGTTTATTCTGTACAAAATTAATAATAAAAAAAAGGTTGAAGTCATTTTTTATTATTTAGATGCATACAAGAATATTTTCTCTGTAATAATTACTTTTACATCCCTAATTTTAAAATAATGGTTATTTTAATAAAATAAAATAAAAATAATAGTAGTGACGAGGCGAAACAGTTGCTGTTGATGTTGTATTAGCAGCAATACAGTGTTAAGTTTAGATTGTAATAAAATGATGGTTTTATAGTTATAAAATATCCTCTTATATTTTTTTCCCACGCAATTAAAGTATAGTTTAAGGGTTGATTAGAGAATATTTTCCTTACTTGTTATTTACTCTCTTTTCTTTTTTTTTGTTTTCAACTGAAAAAAAGAAAGGAAAATGTTTGATGTGAAATAAAAAGACTCCAAGACCATGTCTTTTCGCTGTCCCTTCCAGGACCCCCTTTGGAAAAAAGGCAGAGCTCCAGAAAGGAGAAGAAAGTAGGGATTGAACATGTACAGGTGGTGGTGAAAGAAATAGCTCTTCTTTCTCCTCCTCCTCCTCGCTCGGCCAGGGCCAGTAGGGATCGATGAACACACTGTTAAACCTGTGACATTGTAAAGCAACTGAAAATGTAAGGTACAAGCTTCGCGCTTTCTTTCTTGTCCCAACCTCCCCTCTTGCACCCAGATGAAGCAACTTCTTCTCCGTCGTTATCCTTTGGATGTTGGATTGGGTCTTTTTCAACCAGAAGATCCATTTTACGTCCGAAAAAACACATTCAATGTAGATGCTGACTTGAGTTGGTGTAATATAAATGTAATATAAATGTAATATTTTTCAAGGGAAATTTAATATATATATATATAGACGCGTTTTTAAACCTATCTGTCAAAATTTTACCCGACTGATTACACATGTAATGTTTTTACTTTTTACCAATCTTGCGAGTAAAAACAATAAATTTCTAATATCAAGATTTAGAAAGAAAAAAAAAAAGCTTTATGCAAAAGGAAAGCGAAAGCCCATAGGTGGCAGTTCTATCTTCACGATGTCGCGACGGATACCGATCAGATCGTGCCCTAGAAAAGTTGGAAAATGAAGGAGAGAGAAAACATTAGAATGATCACTCACGGGCCACGTCCTTTTATTTTGTCACATTAAAGCGATATATGCTTGCCTTAATAAATTACGGTCAACATTACAGTGGCACGACTGAATAAATCTGAGATCTCGAGTCACAGCTTGTTGTGATTTAGTGGGAGGAAAATACATAAAGTTCCTTCGCAGTATTCGTTCCTTGTCTTTTCCCTTTCTTTCCTTCCAGCATACCAGCCTCATATTCCTCTCCTCCACGGAATCAAAACAAACAATACGTCAAATATTCTATAATAATTCAAATCACCGGTGTTAAAATTGCTCCCAAATCTATGAAAGTGAATACTGTCCACCTCAGCGTTGTTATTTTGAACTCCCAGTTACACTCTGACTGTACTGGACCTACAAAAACCTAATTTCAAAAAAAAATAAAAAACAAAAACAAACTAGATATATAATTCATCGGTCAAGAGCACTAAAAGCAACAGTATTATTTCAGCTTCTCGTTAAATCAATTAGCGAAGCTATAAAATACTGCGAGCTGCAGCAATTATCATCCATGCATGCATGCATGTGCTTTCTTCAGGAGATGTTGTTTCGTCTTGACTACTGAACGGGACATGAAAATGTTCCCCGGTCTTTTATTTTTTATTTTTTAATTTTTTTCTCGGCGACTCTCTTGCATGGTACGTAATAAACCCAGCCATTTTTACCGTAGACAACCCATGGGCGACTTGGAGGAACAGCCACGTGTACACAAGTCCATGTCCTTCTGGGACCAGGAATAGAAAAATCCGAAAACAACCTCCTGTTACCAGACCGAAGATATGCATGTGCAGCTAGCTAGTAGGTGCATATATGGCGCCGCGTGTATATATATATGGTCCCCCTTGTACAACATGGTGTTTGGTTCATGTGTGAGTATATGAATGGATCGTTACAAAAATAATATTCAAGGATGTAAAAGCCAGTATAAAATTGATACTTTAAGATTATTGATCGGCAAGAGGTTAAGATAAACTATATTAGTAGAGTCAATTGGAAGAATATTGCATTGTTGCCTCGGCGCTGAGACCTCAAAATTGTTACTCGATGAATTTCTAAAACTCCAAGGAGCTCAGTGATAACATTTTTGGATTGGATGGTCGGTTAGTTGAGCATAGCAATCTTATTTATTTTTAATAACCAAGATGATTGATAACTTGTATTTTGTATTTGGTAAGTTAAGGTGGCATGTGACTCATACCTATAAACAGTTCTCTTTAGTGGATGTGTGAATTCTCTGATAATTGAATAAATATTATTTTAGAGAAAGAAAATACAATAATATTCGATAGAAAGATGCTCTGAAAATATATATGTAGTATAGAATGAAAATTATGAACCCTTGTTATGGAGGTCTCGTGATGTATTTATAATTAATGAGTTTTTTTCTTTTATGGAGAAAAGAAATTAAAGTGTAAATTTACACTTTTGATGTTTGGAGCTGAGCTTGGCACACCACCAAGCCCAATCATGGCCGAGTCTGGCATTGGCCACCCCCAACACGCCCGGGGTTCGGCACACCACCCCACCAAACCCAATCATGGTCAGGTCTGGTATTAGCCACACTCGAAGCGCCCGGAGCTTGGCACAATGTCCAGACCCAGCATGGCAGGGGCGGAACTAGGGGGAGGCAAACAGTGGCCCGGACCCTATAAAACATTTAAATTTATATTATTATTGAGGATTTAAAAATGGAATAGTATAATATTTTTTATTTTAAATAAATAAGCTTTTAATTGTTTTGTTATATTGGGCCCCTGCAAAACATTTAATTTTTTTTATTTAGTATTTAAATATGGAATAGTATAATATTTTTTATTTTAAATAAATAAGCTTTTTTAATTATTTTGTTATATTAATCTTAGCCTTCCCTATCAAATACTACCGGCTCCGCCCCTGCTGTCAAGCCTAATTGTGGCTGAGTCTGTCTAGCGGCATATCCAACCTGCCTTTACCAGAGCATGTTTACGCTCGAGAATATTTATACTCGTAAGTATTTATTGATTTTTTTTTTTTTTGTAGAGATACGCAAATAAAATCTTGATTTATCATTATCCCTTGATTTATCATTATCCCTCTAATCCCTGTGATATAATAACATACAGAGATTTTAATTAATTTTTTAGTTTAGATATAGTATGGTGGTTGGGTTGCTAGCGTCATACCTAACGTTATAGGGGCTTGTTGTGGGTTTATATGAATAGTTGGATTCTCATATCAATAATTTCATGCTTTCAATAGGATAAAAAAAAACAGAATATAAATCGTGGTTAGCAATTTCATGAATTTCTTACTCGCAGTTTAATAATCTAATAGTCAAGAATGAAACATTACATTTAACTATCAGGGAGATAAATTATTTAATACACACAGACTTGTGTTCTACATATTACATAACGAAGAAACAATGAACAAATTTTAGCATGGAATCAATTTTTTCACGCGAGACAAGGAAGACCCCATTGTACCTAACGCTCACCGCATTCATGTTTTCCTAATAAATATAAATCAATGACAAAAAGTTGCACGACTCGCGTGTGAAGCACCACCCTGTACCCAGTCCGGTTCCATCTTCCCCGGCGCGGGGCTCAAATATTATATACATGTCCTTTACCTTGACCTTGACCTTGACCTTGACCTTCTAGGAATAGTTTGTAATTGTTTTTTAAATAGCATTTCTTAAAAATTTAATATTTTTTATTTTATTTTAAAAAAATTTATTTTATTTTTTAAAACTATTAATATAAAAATAAATTTTAAAACATAATTTTTTTAAAAAAAATTAACCACTGTCACTCCATTAATGTTGTATCTGGTCGAGGCCCGTGATCATATGAAACCCATTTCTTGCGATACCGGAGATCTGTACGAAATGAACGCGCAGCCAGAGAAGTCTGTGCAACATGAAGCTTGTTCACTCATGTTCATCCTTCACCGTCAGATCCTTTTTGGAACAAATATCACCGTTGTAGCGTTCTTTCAATATCATCTCGCCATTACCATCAAGTACTGTCAGCTCAGCTGTGACCTGTCCTCCTGTTAAGTTGAATTAGAAATTTCCCTTCGGGGTCAACCTCGGGTTTTACAGTGGATGGATACGGTATGGTATTTGTGGGGCGCTGTGCTGCGAAGGAGAGAGAGAGAGAGAGAGAGGAGGTGTCTTTTGAGGAACGACAGATTGGATCCAAAGAAATTAACGCACTTGATCTACCCCTTCCTCTTCACTCCAACACACTATCAATTAATTCAACGTAAACGCCCTTTTCAATTCTCTCTTTTTCATGATTTACGTGTTAATAATAATGCTGCAAGAATAACTGTTTTTTCTATCGAATTCTGATAGCATGCAGCTAGGAGGTCCGTGCTCATTGGACTATGTTTCGTCGCCCCAGTAATCTTCTTTCTTCCCTGCCCTTACTCTTGCCTTTCCACTATTCCCCAATCGTACATGGAAGGACTTTTGTCTCTGTCACGGTGGAGGCTGATGAAATCACAAAAACACTCAACGATCTCAGCTACGGAGATCGATGAGGTATTCTCCGACGCTATCCATCATCTTATGCTCAAGTATGCATGTTTAAGATTTTATCAATACATATCTAGAATAACCTGTATAGTTATTTATAATATTGTTCGAACTTAGCTCTATTTGTCGTCATGCGTGCAAAACATCTTTACTCCGATCGAGTAATTCTTTTAAGAGGACTACGTATTTAATTCAGTTAATTGCAATTAATGGACAATATTGAGATAAAGCATGTGAGAAATCTGATAAAAGTTGATGTCTTGAATTGAAATATGAAATTGGATATGGAGGTGAAGATATAATAAAACTTCATTTCCGTCTGCTTGGGATTCAAATCCCATAAAAAAAGATTTTTGTTTGATTTTTTAAAAAATATACAAATTAATTAGTAAATAAATGAACCTGTTTAATTTGAATGAAATTAAAAAAAAAATTAATACCGTTAAATGAGAGCGTACTCCGGAAATAAATCTTTTAATCTTGGATTATAATTATAATATTGTGAAGTAATTGTCCAAGCTTGGGTGTGTTTGGTATTATGGTAGTTGTTGTGGTTGTAGTTTGAAAAAAGTTTTTTTATAAAAAAAAAAATTAGTTGAGATTGGTTTGGAAAAATATATGTTTGATTAAAACAGTGGTTGAAATTGAGGTTGAACAAAAAATAGTTTAATGTGTTTGGTTAAAAGAATACTTTTCAAATTGAAGTTATAAAATAATTTAAAAAATATATATATTAATATTGATGGTTTTTAATTTAAATATTGTAAATTTAACTACTGCTATTACATCATGAAATAAATAATATTGATATAAAATATTTTTTATTGTTCCATTAAACTATGTGCAATTTCATATCGTATGAAATCTATCAAATAAAGACTATATTTTCTATGGTTTCTTAAGCGCGCTACAACATCAGGTAAAATATCATCAAGAACAAAATTGAGGTTGCGATCAAATTCTGTAAATGCCACGTCATTAAGCGATCTCCTTCTAATTTTTTGAATAAAACACAATTAAAAATAAAAATAAAAATTGATTTTTTAATTGGGTCGGACCCGGCAAGAACAAAATTGGGATTGCGATCAAATTCTGCAAATGCTACGTCATCAAACGATCTCCTTCTAATTTTTCGAATAAAACACAATTAAAAAAAATAAAAATTAATTTTTTTTAACTGGATCGGACTCGGTTCAATGCATTTAACTTTGAACCGGACTCGGACCGGTCTGAACAGTAAAAAGTAACTCCACTGTTCATTTCATTAAGTGTATCATGGAGAGTTTGCTCTCCACTGTACAAAAACATAGCAGGAAAAAGTATGAAAAAATTGCTTCAACCAACCTATGGTTCAACCTTATTTTTACTGCGTTGCATGAGCCAAACCACAGCTAATGCTTATAACCAAACACTCTAATTGAGTTTGAAAAAAAAAACTGCAGCTACCGCAGAGCCAAACGCTCTTACGCGAAGTGAATATCAATCATCGTACAATCTTAATTAATGATTAACCTTAATACTAGGATGTGAAAATTGACACGTAATAAATAGTCTTGCAGTCCGAATATAAAAAAAAGAAAACTGTGGAGGGAGATGTGGCCGTGGACATGATTTTTCAAGCAGGCCATGCTGCTGTCCAATCCCAGACATGTATTCATGCCGAACGCATGTAAATTCCATACATACGTGTTATGTGTGCACACTTTATGCAACAGTGCTGCCCATACACCCTGCACAGGATGCACGGACCATCTTCCAAAAACACAATCAAGTGGTATCAGATTAAAGTTGACCCCTGATCTTACGTGGAGACAATAATGATGACTGTAATGATGATCATCCCGAGCCCATTGTATCAAATATCACACTAATAAAAAAAATAAAAAATAAATATCGCACTAATCTTGCTGGTCACCACTGCGAGCCTTTTAATCACAGACCACAAAAGGTGTTTCAGTACGTAGAATTTTCTTATACTGTGTTTGTAACTGTATTTTTAAAATATTTTTTATTTAAAAACATATTAAAATAATATTTTTAAAAATTATTTTTAAAACTCATCCCCGTGTAGACCAGAATCCAAAATGAGAGCATAGAATGCTGATAGTGCATATGGCCACACAAGATAATATCTTCTCTCCATTTACTCTCTCACTACAATATTTTAATAACCTGCGATTAGCCTATGTATATTTTAGTTCGCTCATCAAGTCCAATACCTGACAAGAAAATGCCAATTGCATCTTCCAAGCTTTGCAGAACCCTAAAAATAATACCTGCTGTAAACACCATTCCCCATGAGCCTGTTTCGTTTAAGTGTTTGTATTTTTATTTAAAAATATATTAAAATAATATTTTTATTTTATAAAATTTATTTTTAATATTAATATATTAAAACAATCTTAAATAAAAAAATAACTTGAAGTAAAAAAAAAATTAATTTTTGAAAAGTAAAATAAACTGGCTATGTATCTCTCTCTCTCTCTCTCACTGTTGGGTCGCTCTCCTTCCTCTTTGCCATCGTTGGCTGGGAGGTCTTCGCAAGTATTATTAATTATGAATTATTTTATTAAAAAATCTAAAAGAGATAGTTGAAATACTGTAGCAATTGCTGTTGTAACTCTAGATTCTCGGGTAATCACGTAACTTTTTATTTTTTATTTTAAAAATATTTTTTAATATTTTTCGATTAACGTGTTGATGTCAAAAATAATTTTTAAAAAATAAAAAAATATATTATTTTAATATATTTCTAAATAAAAAATACTTTAAAAATTAAATACAACAACATTTTTCATCTTCTTCTCATTTTCATCGTATTTTGTGTTTAGTTAGTTCATGATTTAACCCAATGATGTACTTCCATTCACTTTGCTGCGATTCTCGTGATGCTGGAAAAGGAATTATGTCGTTTGGTTTATAAAAAATAAATTCAATTTTACTAATTTAAAATAATTAAAGTTTTAAAAATTAAAACAAAACTTGCTAAATCAGGAATTGTTTTGAACAAAAAAGAGAAATTTTAGAAAAAGTGGCCAATATGTGCAACACAAGTGTCGTCTTGTGGAAGAGGTCGCCGCATTTGAGCGGCATGTAGAGGCATAGAGCAGCCTTCAACGTCTGTTTCAGACCTTTCTTGTTGTCAATTGAATCGCCTCGTCATGCTCTATCTCCACGAGCAGTGTGTAGGTGGCAGAGCTCCAGTTTGGCTTCGACGAATCACTTTTATTTTTTCCTTTAATCTATTTCCTTTTTCTTTATCCTCACTAGATCTCTACGTCTAGCACTATATAAAAACCAAAGTGGGCTGGCAATTTTTTTTAAAAAAAAAACATTTTGAACTATCATTATTTTGATTAATATTTCTACCACCCATTTTTTTACCATTTAACCCTTTGATAATTTTTCTTTTTGAAAATTCATTTCATGATTTTTTTTAATTTTTTTCAAAAAAAATTGACTCTATTTTGTTAATTCGTCGGGTTGGTACCAGTTTATTGAAGTTTTTTTTTTTTAATTTTATCCTTCAATATTAAACTAGTTAAAAATTATGGTGCATATTGTTTTTTATGTTTTTTCATCTACGAGGTAATCTCGGTCTCGCGACATTAGTTGCGGTTTTGCAAGGCCTAGCTAGATTGATTTGGGTCTTTTTTTTAATGTATTTTTTCTCGATTTTATCTTTTAACACTAAATTAGTTGAGATTTAAATTTCATAATTTTTTTATTTGCTTTCTACGGGGTCATCTTGATCTAATGACATGTGTTGTGGGTTTGGTAAGATAATCTAGATTCACTCAAATCTTTTTTTATGTCATTTTTATTTTAATTTTTTTTTTCAACTTCACCATCCAATAATGGGTTGCCTATAAACTAAGCTTTGTAATTTTTTTAAAATTTGCTTTTCATAAGATTGTCTCGTTCTCATGATCCATGTTGTGGGTTTGATGATATAACCCGAGTTGATTTGGATTTTTTTTAATATTTTTAAAAATAAAATGTTTTTTTTTCTCTTTAATTCTTCAACACTAGGCTAGTTTGAGCTGGACTTCTTAAATGCTTTTCAATTTGCTTCTTGATTTGCTTTTTACGATGTTGTCGTATTCTCATGACATGTAGATTAATCAAAATTGATTCGAGTTAATTTAATATGTCGTTGTGTCAATATTTACATATAAAAATATCATATAACATGTCATTGTCTATGTATTTAAAATATATGTAAGCAAATATGCATTGAAGTTTTATCTCGATTGAGTTGACGGTGAATTGGACTTTGTAATTGCTCTTCAATTTACTTTTTAATTTGTTTTTTACAAGGTTATCGTATTCTTATAACCCCAATTATAGATTTCATAACTTAATCAAAGATTATCCACGTTAATCTAGTATATCATTATTTCAATATTTATATACATAAAAGAAATATCATTCAATAAATAGCTATCTTCATATATATATATATATATATATATAAATAATATCATCGGATATGGATCACATTTTTATCTCATAATTATTTTTTTTATTCTACTAAGAAGCATGTTAGCAATGCATTAACGTTTTTCACATTTAATTTTTTTTTTATCCGACCCAGAAAGCGGT
>Ga0307517_10004287_pt1 | contig 21982 bp, 9 predicted proteins | sample 23_EM_MG_FD_194515 | JGI IMG/M metagenome (GOLD analysis project Ga0307517, IMG submission 194515) | Populus trichocarpa ectomycorrhiza microbial communities from riparian zone in the Pacific Northwest, United States - 23_EM | ecosystem: Host-associated > Plants > Roots > Unclassified | place... | reverse complement strand
ATGCAACACACTGGTTATCCTCACAAAGGCCGAACTTACCACATTTCTCTGGCAACTGGCATTCACTCTCCCAATTTGAATCCCTGTCGAAGAGAGTGAAGATCGTCCCATGCACCTATATCTACTCCTAGTCGAAGAAATGATAGTGTGCCATTATTGTATTTGGGCCTGGCGAGTAAGTAATTCCCTGCAGAAGAGAACTCCTAATACAAATCATAGGCAAAGCCTTCATCTGTCTCGGAATTACTTTTTATGTGACATATGGTAGACCACCATTTCTTACACTAAACGTGTAGAGATATGGTTTAGGAGAATTTGGGCTTTTATAGTACATGGCTAGCCTTTTGGGCTCCAACACTATGTCATAAGGTTTATTTGATTTATTTATTTATTTTAGAAAATCAAATTTAATTTATTTAAAATTGTAGTGTTGATTATTTTTTTAAATATTTTTTAAAAAATACTTTTATATAATACTTTTTATTTTTTAAAATTTATTTTTTTAATATGGTATATCGAAATAATATAAAAATATTTAAAAAATAATTTAAAATAAAAAAATCTCGAAAATGCTTTTTAAAGACAATAACAAACAGATTATTAAAATTCTAGTTGCTACTCCAACCCGTAGAGACTGGCCGAATAAAGTTGCCCTTTGAGTCATGAAGCACCATGTCACCATTGGGTAGTAGTTGGAAGCCAACTACACCTTTATTGGCAGTACTGGTTTGCCAAGCGATTATCCCATCGGCATCCGCCAAAACAAGATTTCCATCCGCACCAAAGGTGAGTGGCAACTGGGTTGCGTCGGTTGGCTTCCCAAACCCCACTGATGAGCTCGTATATATATTTAAAAAAAAAAAAAAAAACTTATCGTGACTACACCTTGGGATGCACTGATCATTTCAAATAAAATGTAGTGGCCTTCAATAACTAAAATGGCATCACAAAAGGGTACCGTGATGTCTATTTTGTATTCTTGATTGTTAGTATTTTAACTTTAATTTTTTTTATTTTGATTTTAATTTTTTAATTTTAGTTTTTTTTTTAATTTTTTTAATTTTTCAATTTAAATTGATGATAATTTTATCCTTGTTGTTTTGATTTTTGATTTTTTTTTTGTTATTTTTGTAAAAGTTAGTATTCTTTTCAATTTCACCTTTTAATCAAAATATTATTTTTATTTTTTATGTGAATTTCGATCATTATTCTTTTGATTTTTTTTCATTTTACTAAATTGATTTTTCTTTTTAATTTCACATTTCAATCAATCATAAAATTTATTTTGTTTTTCAATTTTGATCCTCATTTTTTTTAATTGCTATTTTTTATAATTCTTTTGTATAATTGAAATTGTTTTTTCAATTTCATTCTTCAATACTTGATTGATTGAGAATTGAACTTCAAGGTTTTTTCAGATCGGGTGCTTTTGGTCTAATGACCCGTGACACATATTTGAAAAGTTAACATGATTTTTTTATATATATAAAAAGTTTTACAACCCTTTTTATTCTTTTATCAAGTTATTCTAATATCATGATTTAGGCTGCGAGTTTGACAAAATATCCCGGTTTGACAGGATATCCTAGATTGGCTTGGACCTGATTATAGTGGTTACAGATTTGCATGCTAACTCAACTAGACTAAGACTTATTTTTTTCATGTCTTTTTTATCCCATTTTGGCATATGAACATAATTTTTTACAGTAAAAAAATTCAACATCGCAGCAAAATGTAGGTATTGTTGGCTAGTAATATACTAAAATATAAATAAATATGCAATATTAAAACAAAATCATATATTAAATAATTAACAAAAATACAAATAAACACCTATTAAAAACAACTTGAACCACCTTGGACTATATATGTTTATTAGCATAATTTACACTTTGAGGATATTAAAGCCTTATGTCTCTAAATAAGTATCTTTGTTCTTTTATCAGTTTATGCATTAATTAAAAAAAACTAATTGAGGAGGGGAAGTCATTTTTCCCCTCTTATGCTTGGGAAATCTTCTCACTTCGTTCATCCTTTAAATTCAAATTGATTAAGGATTATATTTTATAATTTTTTTTAACTACATTCTATGAGGTTATCCTAATCTCATGACTCGAGTGACGAGTTTGATAAGTTAACTTGGGTTGACTCAGGTTTTTTTGTCCTTTTTTAATTGATTTTTTTAATTTCATCATTCAGCATTGGATTGATTGAGAATTGTGCTTCATAATTTGTTTTCATTTGGTTTCCATTGGGCTATCACGGTCTAATGACCCAGGTTTGACAGGTTTACACTAGTTGACTATAGTTGCTTTTTTTAATTGATTGATTTTTTAATTTCATCTTTTAATATTGAGTTAGTTTTTGGGCTTCAAAAACTTTTTTGATTTGCTTTCTATAAGGTTATCACAATCTCATAACTCGGGTCATAGGTTTTATATGTTAACATAGGTTGAGTTGGGTGTTGTGGTCTCAATATATTTTTTAAAAATAATGTTCTCTTGAAATCTATTTTTAATAAAACTATGTTTTTTCTTTTCTTATTGTCCAGGTTGCCTTTGGACTTACCAAGTCAACTGGTCAATCCCTACAAGGTTAAGAAAAATTTCTTCTTGAAAACACTTTAGGAATGCCTAAATATTTTTTTAAAAAGTGATCCTACCTCCAGCTTAGTACATGTAAATGATCTAGTATGATGCTAACCTTAGAGGCATTATTGAAAAATGAAAAAAATAAAAAAACAAAAAAGAGTTTATGGCATGCCAGCTGGGAACTTCAAAAAATAAAATGTAAGATGGCCGCCACATAACAAAATAAACTAAAAAACAATTTGGGTGGATTATAATAGTACATTTATGATTTTGCTTCTCAAACAAAAAACAATTAGGTTGGATGGTGGCGATAGGAGAGACTTTTTCTTTTTCATTGAACAGTGAAAAGACTAAAATATCATGTAGGGACAATTTTGAGTTTTCACTTTTTCAAGCACAATCAAATAATTGACCTATTCTTAAAGTCAAAGAAACCATTTCTTTTAATCCAAGGTTAATTTCATATTTTCACCAGGTTGTTTATATTAATATTAAGTGTAATAGCAAGCAAGTTCTTTTATATTATTATAAAATTTATATAAAAAGAATGTTTGCCATTATTTTTGGGTGACTCGAGTGTTGTTACCTAGTTGCTAAACAACAAATTCCAAGAAGTCTTTCAATTTGTCTCGGCATCCTTTTTGTTCTTAGCCGGTGCATGTCGTCAAACAACATTCAATTTGGCATCGATAACCTTTTTCTTTCTTTCCTATCTCTCTCTTCCTAGGTTTCTGCACATGACCCCCTAAATTTTCAAAGCAGTCACTCACTTGTTTTCTTTGAATTTGGTCCTTGTTTTTTTTAATCCTATTTTTTGTGCTTGTCCCTTTATAGAGTTTTGATTTTTCTTTTCAATTTCATCTTTTAATTTAAATTTTTTCATGTGTTTTTTTTTTCACTTTGATCCTCATTCTATTGATTTATGATTTGGTTTCTTAACCCTTTTGTGAACGTTTTATTGATTTTCAATTTCGTCACTAATCTAAATTTATGTTATATTTTTTTTCAATTTGGTTCTTATTCTTTTGATGTTTTTTTCCTTTCATTAATTTTTTTCCTTTTCAATTTCACCATTTAATAAAAAATTTATCGATACCCTCTAATTTATTTTTTATTTCGACTTGTATCCATTCTTTTAATTGCTCTTTTTTTCAATCCTTTTGTGCTATTGATTTTTTTTCAATTTCATCTTTCAATGTTTGATTTGTTAGAGATTGAGTTTCATAATTTTTTCGAGTCTGGTGCTTCCGGTTTGATAACCCAAGTCGCGAGTTTGAAAATATAATGCAGATTGATATTGTTTTTTGTTTATTTTCTTTTCCAATTTCATCGCTTGATGTTGTTTTTTTTTAAAAGAAAATTGATTTTGCGGTTTCCTTCAATTTCTTCTCTATCGAGTTATCCTGATCTTATGATCTAAATCATGAGTTTGATAAGTTAACTCAGGTTGACTCACTCTTTATTACCCAAGTTATATGTTTATCATACTACCTCAAGTTAAATCAAGTTGGGTACTTTTTCTTCTTTTTTTTCCTTTTCTAATTTCATCCTTCCAAAGTGTTTTTTTTTTCAAATTGTCATAATTGCTTTTTTTAAAAAAATATGTTTACTATTGTTTTCTTTTTCTATCATCTAATTAAAATAAATCCAATTTATTATACCTGGTAAGGTTTATAGTCTAAGTCATTGATTTTTCTTCTTTAATTAAAACATGATTACGACGTCTAAAAATTGTTTTTATAGAAAAAATTCAGACCAATAGAGTAGCGCCGGCCATGTGTATAGTATTAAACTAATCTAGCCAGACATGTTTATATCTGGTCTACTTAATACACTTAAAGAGTTTGTATTAATTTCTTGGAGTTGGAGCAGCCAATGTATTTTGATCGACATCTTCCATATTGATGCACATATATACACGTGAATAACCTTAATATCTTCTTTAGTTAATCATCGATCTTTTGATGCAGGTCCAATATAAAAACAAAAACATCATGTTATAAACATGTTTTCAAGTGTTATAATTTTTTCAATTGATAAATGTAAAAAATAATGTTTATGTTTAATAAAATAAATTTCAAATATATAAATTGGCAAATAAAAAAATTTTAATAAAGTTTTTTTTGTATGAAACATTATCTGATAAAAGTTAAAAAATACCTGAAAACACAACGATGACTCGTTTCCTTATAATCTAAATTAAATAGCCTCAATCATACCACTCCACACTTTCTATCAATAATCTATGCATCACATTTTATATGTAGACATGCGTGTAGTATATAGAAAATACATATGAGCAAAATATAAACTAGAAACAAGATAATTAAAAATACATCTAAAGGATTAGATTTAATTATTTTTACATACAAAGAGTTTAATTCCAAGCTATAAAATTATTAACAATAGTTTTACCTAATAAAACTTTACAATCCTTACAAGGAAAATCATTGTTATGGTGGTGGACGAGGTAGACTTGAAAACATTATAATATAGACAATACACAAGCATATAATCATATATACACATGCATGTTTTACTATTCTCCGGTTATAATATATCTCCATTATTTTCCATTTTATTCTACATTATCTTCACCCTTTTTTTCTTTTAGATATTGTTATTACTAACAATTTATTATCACACAACTAATTTCCAACCATATGGTTGGCTCGAGTTAAGGTCTTTAATCTTTAACAATGAGACCTCACATGCATATATTTCCTAAATATAATTATTTTACCCGAAAGGCATAATTTCTTACAATAACACTTTATGTCTCGAAAGCAATGAGTTCCATTCCCGCCTCGAAGGCATATTCACAATGAATTCAATTCCTCGAGATGACAAGTATACACAATACATCTAAACTTCTTTTGTTGCATTATAACATTACAAGAAAATTCACATCATACTATAGATAATAGATAAGCATAGGATCATATTATACATGTACATGCTTTACTCTTCTACAAATACAATACAACTCCATTATTTTCTATTTCATTCTATATTTTCTTCTCCCTTTTCCTTTTGGATATTGTTATTACTAATAATTTATCTTCACACAACTAATTCCCAACCATACAGTTGACTTGGGTTATTATCTACGATACTTAATAGTAAGGCTACCACTTTTAATATTATTTTCCATCTGCAAATGCATATATTTTATAAATATCATCATTTTTCAAAAGATTTAATTTTTATAATATTACTTTTCTCTACCTTAAGAGAATAATTTCTTACAATACCATTTTCCATCCCAAAGCCATATTTATAATGAATTGAATTCCTGCCCCAAGGTATATTCATAATAAATTCAATTCCCTAAGACAATAATTATACACAATACATCTAAATTTCTTTTGTTTCATTCTAACATTGCATGAAAATTCATATAATTAAAATGACAGGGGGCGACCCTTACTTGAAGCTCTTGTCATATATGCTTCTAACAACTCAGGTCTCATACCAGACATCCCTCCTACATTTCCAACAATAACAAGCCAACCTTTTCAGTTGACTAAACACACATATTCATTTATTTAGAATCAATTTAACTCAAGTACTTAAATACAAAACTACCATATGCATTCATACAAATTTAGTCCATTCCAAACATTTTAACCATACACATAATCAATCCATAATTACTTGCATTTATGATTGTCATAGAAATCCACATTCATGTACTTTTGAGTTGTCATAACAGCCCATATTTTTTCAAATTAAAACTGTCATAGCATCTTTAATTCCCAAGTGTTAGGGTTGTCGTAGTAGCACTGAAATTCCTTTTATTTAGGCTATCGTAATAGCCTTAGTTTTTTCAAATTCAAGTTACCATAAGAACCTATTTTACATGTGTTTTAATACTTTCATTTCATCAAAACATAAAAATAATAATCAACTCAAAGCAAATTTTAATATAACATTATTTGCAAGATGTTCAACACATTCACAACATCATTAAATACCAAAATCAACAAAAAAAAAATCAATTATCCATAATTTCATCATTCCAATTTTTAACAATAATTACTCAACCTATTAGAGATCACATCACATATGAAAAGAGCTAACTCAAGTATCCCTAACAACATTCAGAACATCTAAATCTACATATTTCAATCAAAATTCCTAATTCTTTTAAAATTTCTATCATGGTCAACCACTTTAACATCTCTATCACAATCATTGTTTTCAATTTCCTTCAAAATGCATCCAATTACACAATTTCTCACATCAATTGTAACAATTCACTCAATTAAATCAGTTCCCCCCCTCCGAAATCCCTAAAATTCCCATCATTAGTCGGCCTCTAACTACCAATTTTTCATAATTAATTTTCAATTTCTTCTAATTATATCCTTAATCATGTCATAACATCACAATTAATAATCAGTTTACACCATTTAGCATTTATCCTTAAAATTATTATAAACCCTATTTTTTTCATTTTATGGATTTTCCATTCCCTATAAAAAAAATAAGAGAGAAAGTGCAATTAGTCATAAAAGGACACTTTACCAATGACAATTGACCCAATTTCCCAAGCCTTTTTGCAATCCTTTCAAAGTTTTCCATTCTCTCTACAAATGTGCAAGCTTTCTCTCTCTAGCTTCTCTACTTCAAATCTCTCACTAAACTTACTAATTAGGGTTTAATTTTTTGTGTTAATTTCAATAAATTAACCTCCATAGAAATAAAGTTTTATGAAGAGAAGAAGAAAAGAGAAGTATTTGAGAAATTTCCAAGCATTCTCTTCTCTCATAAGCTGTCTACCATAGCTATAAAATGGGGAGGAAGAATTTTCCTTTTATTAACAATATTACCACTAATTTAATATCCCATAGGTTATTCCGATTAAATCTCTAATCATTAATATTTTTTGTGTACATATATATCTATTTTCTTTCATTCAAAGTTTTACACTAATTTTCTAGGTATTTTCACCACAATTCAAAATATTTTTCTTTTAATTTATTCTTTTTTGGTTGGGATTTCTTGTGATTTATCAAGGGTTTTACATATTAAAGGGTGTTTTGGAGTTGAAAATGAATTTATTGAGGTTAATATAGTATTTTTAGGTATTAATTAATAGGTGAAAACAAGTTGAAAATGTGTTTTTAGAGTCTCAAACCTTGAACCATATTTTTCTGGTTATTGGATGCGCTTGAAAAAATATCCAACAGATAACAAGACAACGTATCAACCGTTAAAAAAAAGTTGGAGTGCCCGATGTGCCATCCGCTATTTCAAAAAAAAATCAACTAGTCCCATAGGTCGTGACCTCCAAACCCAAGTGCAGTTGAGCCTTTTCATGCTTGGTTGTGGGCCTTGCATCTTTGTTTTCTTAACTTTTATTATTTTATTTATTCAAATTTAATTAATACCCTCTTTCTAATTTTTTTAGTTTAACTATTTTTAAAATAATAATTAATTCTTTTAATTTCATAATATTTCAAAAATATTATTGTAATATGTCTTTAATGTTTTTATCTTATATTGTTTATAAATAAGTTGTGTTTGCATGATGCGTTTATAAAAACACAAACCTTTTATTCTTAGTAACCATAATTAATCTCTAAACTGAAATAAATAAAAATGTATAAAATAAAAAGATAGCCTAGTAAGATATTTGCATGTGAATCCATGTTTTATTTTTACTAGGAAGATTGACTTCTCATTTTAATATTTAACTAGCTATTTGACCTGTGACTCGCCATTAGTTGGATATTTTTTCCAACAAAATTGAATAAAAAGGCTTCTCAAATGCCTTTTTTAAATAAAAAATTCGAAGTGTAAATCAAAAAGTTTATACATGCATGTAAGAACCAATTGTATTAATGAATGAAAAAAAAAGTCATTAACATTAAAGACAAAACTAGAAAAAATGAAAGATAAATATAAAACAAGATATTTGACCTTGCAATATGGGTAATTTATCTAGTTGTGTTTAATAACTTTATTTATCATCTTTTATTTAATCAAATGATAATAGAAAAAGATAAACACATGAAATTGATTGAATTAAATCAATGGAAAACAAATATTATACAAGATTACATATATTAGAAATATTATCCAAAAATAAATATTTTAAAAATAAATTTCACATAAACACGCTCGCGCGCGCGCGCGCACACACACAAAATTAATATACAAAATAAAAAACCAAAGAGAATGGATATTAATTTAAATATAAATTAAAAAATTATTTTAAAAATACATCTTAAAAAAAGTATCAATTAAAAAGAGTCATTTTTTATATCAGTAAAAAAATTTATAGAAAGCAAATATACAATTAATGATGTCCAATCTCCAATTAAATAAATGTTGTCATATGAAAATGAAAAAAAAAACATGAGCTTAAAAAGAGAAAAAAAAATCTAGCAAATCCAGACGAATATTTAAAAATTGAATTAATCTCTCAAACCCACAACCTGTGAAATCTTAGATTCTTCGGACTCAATCAAATAGCTAAATTCCTAGTTAATTTAATGTGAGACGTATGTTTTGAAATATCTAAATAAAGAAAAAAAAAGGATTCTTTTTATGGGAGGGAGGGAGTGGTATCTATGGTTTTACATTCATTAATAACTTTTGTCTTTCTATTTCTTCCTTAAATGTCATAAATCAAGCGGTTTATATTTTTTAGGCTTTTTTTATTTATTTATTTATAGCCTAAGAATGTCAGTAGGATCCATGCTTATTTTAGATTTATGATTTTATTTTTATTCATTTTCGTTCTTTCAATACTTTACTTTAATTATGAATTATGATAAACTCAAATTTAACAGGACTAAAATATCCCTCGAAGGCCTAAAAACCCACGATCTCAGGCAACATGCCCCTTCCCATCTCTCATAGGCTTAGTCTAGGGAAAGAGCCTAGCCTTCATAAGCTCAGCCTGGGGAAAGAGCTCAATGTCAAGGGTACAGTCTAAAAGAAGAGTCTGACTCCATGGGTTTAGACTTGGGGAAGAGCCCAGCTCTCATGGGCTCAACTTAGGAGAGGAGCCCTACTCTCATAGGCTCATCTTTAGGGAGAGCCCAATGTCATGGGTTTAGTTTAGGGGAAGAGCCCAAACCCCATGGGCTTAACTACATTTTGGATTCGACTCTCCCTACACTCTTAGGTGTATAAAAATTGTTAAAGGCCCACCATATTTCTATCGACATTAATGTTGTTGTAAGGGATAATGTATAAAAGTCCTCTAAGGATCCACCTTATTTCCATCAATATTAATGTTTATGTAAGTGATATTTATCTCTTATTAATACATGTCAGGAATATTTTTTTTCATTACAACTATCAGGGTAAATTATATTTTAGCCTTTCATCTCCTTAAAGAAACAAGATTTATAGGCTATAAATACATCATAAATCCTTTAAGCACCAAGTTCTTAATCTTCATTCTCTATTGCATATTTATTTTCAGAGTCTCTCTCTAAAATATCATTGTATTTTCTCTAAAAAAATACTTAGTTAAGCATCGAAGAGTCTCCAAATTCACCAAAGATGACTTTTTGCGGGTATCATGCACCAGCCACCTTGATAAGAAAGAATGGATCATATTATCATAACCATGAGATTAACGAATTATCCAATATATATAAGTCTTGTTCTCAAGCTACTTGAATTTTTTAGATCCCTATTAATGGTGTCTAAAAAAAAGGCATCAGTTTCTTTCTAATAACATTTCCAAGTCATTTCATGGCATACAACCATAAAACACTTGGGTTAGAATGCTTGATGGATCTGCTTGTTACTGCAAGTACTTTTACCCATTTAGACTTCCAACAACTCATCAACCAAGTGCAACCCATCACTCGAGCTATGTTGGCCACTCAAGGGCAAAATCAGGTTTTGCACCTCAATTCAGAATTTTTGAAAACCTGACTCTATTGAAAAAATAGCACTTCCATCGATGATTTCATCACTGATGTTATCATGTGGGCAAATGCAACATTTGTAAATGAAAAATTCAATTCGTTAATTAAAATTTATTTTTTAAAAATTATTAATTGTTCTTTGTTTTTTAATGGTGCAGGAAAGGAAAACAAATTTACATTGAATGATCAGACTTCTACTAGGTAATGTACTTCCCAATGCATACATCCTACTCTGAACGGGGCCCTTTTAGTAAGGTGGCATCGCACTTGATAAGCATGTGTTGAAAGAGGCTACTTATGCCTTAGATGCCTATTCATAGTTGGCAACTTACGACTCATGGTCATTAAAGCGCTGCTGGAAGAACTAGCAGCGCTCATGCCTGTATGATGCATAACTAAGTTTCCCCTTGGCATTGACACAAATTAAAGGATTAAAAAAGGTAATAACATTTTTATTTTTAAAAAAATCCAGCAACACATTCTCTATGCGAGAGACTACTCACAATTTAACGACCTGCAAATACACATCAATAATATATAGTCACTAATCAGTTAATTTTATTTATGACAAATCCTTATTCCCATTGTTTCCTAAGTAAAAACAAAACCCATAAAAATACGAGGAATCAACTAAGATATTATTTTTTCTAACAATTTATTTAATTTCTAAAATTTTTCAAAATTATATAAACTAACAAATCCATCGTCTTGCCCTTGATTAACTTTGATCATGTCAACCAATAGAGGAGATTGAGGCCTTCTAGCTCCAGTAGTATGGGTGATTGTTCCCATTGATCCAATCATCATCTATGTTATTGCTATCGAGTTTGTACTATTGAGTGAAGCTTCAATGTGGTGAAAGAAGTGTTGTGTTTCCCAAAACTTATAAATGCATCACAAGTAATAGTTTTAAATTTTTTTTCGAGAGTTTCAAGGATCCCATTAGATAATTAAAGGTCGTTTAGGATTTGTGTGAAGATTACCTAATAATAATTTATTCTTTCTAGGGTTAGAAGAAGTTTTTAAGACTGAGTTATCACAAACTATAAATAGTCTAATTTTCTAACCTCTAACAGTAATTCACATGAATCACTAGATAAGATATCTCTTAAAACCCTTTTAAATGAGAAGGATTGTTATGGCTGAGGTGCTAGCTATTTGTATTCTTTACTTTAGCTATTTGTATAGGTGTATCTGATATGTAAAGTGTGTATATTTGATCACTTTATCATTAAAAAAAAATAACATTCTATTTATAGAGAAAACATGATAACCATATTAATAGAAAAATATCACTTTGTCCATTGAAAAAATATCGCATAAATTATTTCAAGATAATTTTATAAATTTATACAATGATAACCCTATTAATAGAAAAATATCACACTTTGTGCATTATAAAAATATATAAATTATTTCAAGATAATTGTAATTTTATGTATTAATTACATTGTAGTCGTTAATTTATAAAACTTGTTTATAATCACGTCATATTTTATTAATCATTCTATTTTAATTTATTACCAATATTTTTTTAATATATTTGACCCATTAGGTTTGTAATATATTGACTCAAATATAAATCATAATCCTAAATAAAATAGAATTAAATAATTTAACTTATTAATTATCAATTAAAAAAATTAATTAATTTATATTTGAAGATCCTCTAAATATTAGAAAAGTCAAATGTAGTTTGAATTAACTTTTGAGTGACCTATTTTCTAGTGTCTTTCATATCTTTTCATCAAGAATGTTTCAATTTAGACATTTAAGTATGTAGTATGTTTGCTCTATCAAATTATATTTGTTCTCAACACCATAATCATTGATTCTTTCAATAAAATTTGAAGCCTTTTTTCAAATTTCATTCTACCTTACACTAGAATTTCATAATCAATATTATTTGCGAATACGTGGAACACTTTTCCTAACTCACTTAGGATGATGAATGTTTTCTTGATCATTCATATGCTTTTATATAGTTCATGTTATACTTAATATTTGTTTTTGAGTTTTTCCTATAAATACCCAATTGTTTTTCATGAAAGATCACTCTGAACTCTTTAATCTTATAATCTTACATCTTGATGCTTTGATTATTCTCTTATTCTCTTGAAAAAACTTTGAATCTTAATTGCATCAAAATCCCTCTTTCTCCGTTGTGAGTTAGATTACATTTCCACAAGGACTTGAACTTAATATTTTAATCTTTTTTTGTGAAGTGAGATAACTTTTATGAGATTTATAATTATTATAAAAGTGTAAGTGGTACTTGAAACCACTTAAGTAATCTTTGGTTGAGAGTCATTGAGTGATGATATGTGTGATTCTTAGCTCATAAAAGGATTGAGTTCAATCTTGATCCTGTAAAAAGATTGAGATATATTTGATCATAAGCTCGTAAAAGGGTTGGGTTTGAACTTGAGCCCATAAAAGATCGGGTTGAATCTTGAGCTCGAAAAAAGATTGTGTAAGGTTTTATCCTAGGCCATAAAAGTATTGAGCTTGATCTTGAGCGCATAAAAGGGTACTAAACTCGAAAAATGATTGGAAAAGGTTTCAATATTTGACATATGAAAAAGATTATGTAAAGGTTTAGTCTCACCTGCTAAGAAGATCGTGAATGATATTGAATATTTGAACGAAAGTTAAAGGAGTAAAGTAGATGATTGTCCAAACCACTATAAAAATTGATATTTCTCTCTCTGTCTCTCTCTCCTTATCTCAATTTACTTGAGATTAAATTAATTGTGTATTATTGTTATTGCTAAAGCTGAAAAGACAAGTTTTTCTTGAATATTTTTTCGTGATTTTGGCATTCATGAAGTAATTAAAGATTGATTTTTTAAAGTGCCATAATTTTAAATAAAGTCCTAATCAGCCCCCCCTCTTAGACTATTTTAGTCTTTCAAAATCCTCATAATTATAATTACTTTATAAATTTCTTTGTAAATCATTTTTATTTCAAAAAATTTATTTTTACTCTAGACTCATTAATCAATCATAAATAGATATCAAAGATAAATAATGTTTTTATTAATAATAAATATTTTTCTTATATGAATAAAATTAGTATCATATGAAATCAATTGATTAACTACAAACATATACACTAACAAGAGGAAAGAGAAGAGGGGAGATGAGAGAGGGAGATAGATACTTTTCTGAGTTTTTTTTCCGTAGTTTTTCCTCTCTTATTTTATGTGGGATTTTCCTTTTTGAGTTACTTGACTTACCCTCCAAGGTTTTCCAATAATGGTGTTTGGATCGTTGACTAGAATTTCCCTCAAGCATAAATTTATTTATTCTAATCATGTTTGGATAGGAAAATATGGATATAATATTTAATTCTCCAAGAATTGGTTGCCTGAGTCAAAACATAAATACATTTCCCTTTAACTACCCTCGAATCCTTCTTAGAGGCAAGACACTAATTAATTTAATCCATTACCTTTATCTACATTTCCCTTCTAGACTTTTATTGATATGAGAGAAAGCTAACCAACATGAATTTATACTTGCATTAGAGGATGTAAAGAAGATGCTTTACATATATATATATATAAACATGGATTCGCATCATTGAACCTAGGTTTTGAGTAGTCGAGGCTTTCTTTTGAAATTAATTGAACTGAAGAGCTTTTCAAAGCAAACCATACAAGTATGATACCTCATTTCTCATGTATCCATTTCTTGCTGAAGACTATATCCATCATGGATTATGTTCAAGTTCTTCATTTCTGACTGAGCTTTGACAATAAAAATCAAGCTTTCTCAAGTGAATTCTATGTTTCTTTATTCCTGCAAAACTAAAAAATAAATATTTATATAAAACTAAAGATTAAAAACAAGGATTGGATATGAAGTGACCTTTCAAGTGATGGGTGACAAGGATATTGCGCCATACAAACTTTTTCTTGAGGGATTGTTAGAGTCAAGCCTAAAATTGAGCTAAAACTCATAATCACCTCTTATAAGACTCAAGTTCAATAGTTTTGGTGGGACTGAATAAAGATCAAATTCACTACATCTTGCCTTTTTAAACCAAGTAATTAATTCCTGAGTTTACCTGTATATATATATATATATATATATATATATATATATATATATAAAATAATATGTTAGAGAGCTTATCATGATTAAGATATTCAATTGTTGTTTTATCCATCACAATGCTCATCATGACAACATAATTCAAAAAATTTCATCCATCAAAACATTTGCTATATATATAAAAAAAAAAAAAATTGTTACGGATAAAGCTCTTATTCCGACTGATACTGCTATGACATATATAACTTGTGACTTTTGCTTCCTCTTTTGTTCTCGCATCCGTTATTTAAAGTCTAAGACCACTAAGGTTGGACCTCTCATTTGGACCTCTCATTAGAGGCTTGTCTAAAGTGTTTCAAATATAAAAGATCCTAAGGTTAGGTGATTCGCATAGGATAAATATTTTTTTTATGATATACTTTTTCTACGATGTTTTTTAGACTTTCGGTTTAGAGAAGTTTTATTCCATTATTGTTTTAGATTTCAAGAAGAGATATTTCCAACTTTATTTATGGACATTCAAATACTTGTTTTACCTGAATTTGATACGTATATAAGCTGTAGTTTTCATTCAAGCTTTTTACATAGTTTCTGCGATAATCATGTTTTTTTATGATTTTTTCAATCCGTAATTGTTAATTTGGATAAAAAATGAAGCAAAATAAATGAATTTTATTGATTTAACTTTCAAGTTAAAAGAACAAGATAATTAAAAATCATTAAGCTTTTTAACAATAGCTTGGAATATTTAATTGTTTTCACTCTTAAACCTTTCATCACCAAATATAAAAATTGCTTTTCAATCTTTAATTTGATTGATGTTAAGGAATTAATTAGGGTTTTTTTCCTATTTTTTTTAAAAAACTATTTGAATTTTGATAAATAAATAAAAAACATTTTAATTGCCTTTAGTGTCAATTGAAAAAGCATGCCACTAATAAAAAAAAACAAATTGGCAAAAAACTGTATGTATAAGAAAAAATAATTTGTTAAATAATAATTTGTTTTCTTAAGAATTTAAATCTTAGCTTTCATACAAATATTTATTTTAATTGTAAAAAAAATAGATAAAAATAGATTTTCAAAACTACTCTAGGATAACTTGCGGGTATATAACTAGTTTTCAACTATATATTGTAAGTAAAAGTTATAATGTTTTGAACTTATGGTTTCCGTGTACGAATCTAATGTATAATTCTTGGAAATGTCATATTGCAGTCCTTGAACTGGATAGTAGAGATATGAGTTAATTTTCATTGTAAAACCACGCTTGCTAGGCATTTCAAATGTTATATTTTTGGCTACCAAACCCACTTCAGTGCCAGAAAGTTCAACAAATAAGAAGTTACTTAAAACAATTTAATAATCACATAGAAAAAACGAGTTAAACCGCATCACTAACCAGAGAGGAAATTAATCAACACAATAGGTCAACTAATTTTATATCTGCAAAATTAATTTGGGTAATAATAGACACTTAGCCCAGAGCATGCTAGATGTCAAGGGAGAAGGTCCGCTGGGCCGAACCTTTCTAGTTTCATCAAGAGGTGTGAAAGCCAGCAGCTGCAAGCATTCTTGACATCCTCTGCCCCTTGTGCATGCAATGATAAAAATCCCGAAAAGGAAACCAGTATGAGTAGAAACAAAAACATCACTAGCACCATAACCCAACATTATCAGCAGTGTTTGGTGACGGTGCTAGCAGTGGCAGTGACTTCATAAAAAGACTATGTTTGGATTATAAGGTAGCGATTAAGAAATTAATTATAAATTATTTTTATGGGATTCAAATATAATGCACATCCTAAGTTGAGAAGGTTTACGAGGATGAGGTCAACTAGACCTCTAAATTATTTTGTACGAGTCAAAAAACAGACCATCGATCCAAATCCAGGAGCGTGCCATTGAATTTTAAAATTTGAACAACTCCTTCTCTTTTGTATGCTTAGCAACATTGTAATAAGTTGAAGCCAATAAAAAAATAGACAGAGTCACCTTATTAAGTGTGTCTATATATATATATATATATATATATATTGATGAAAGAAGCCAAAGAGATTTGAAGATCTAAGCGATGTGGACACATCTCGACTCAGGAAAATATTGAAAATTGATTGCTGATGAAGGAAGGAAGGAAGGAAGCACCACATGGTTTGGGTGAGAAGTAGTACTCTATATTGCTAACATGTTTATTTTGTAATATTTTATTATTATTATTATTATTATTAGTGTATGGATCAAGGGCAAACGCTCAACACCGAATAGCTAGTAATGTAGGGAACCTGTGTTTTTTAATGGAAAAGTTACTTTATTTAGATATGCGAGAGATTGCAAGATTTCCAGATGTTGTTTACGTTTGAGAGAGAAAAGTGTAAGATCATATCTTGTTTATTCTCATGATTAAAGCTTCCTCTTGCTGCAAATACACTTTTGTATGAGGCTACCAAAAACAAAATAAACTAAATATATATATAAAAAATAATATCATGTTAAAAAACTATCTCGGTCCAAGAAATTAAGCTATTAAATGGTGTTTTAAGAGTATTTTATTATTTTATTTATCAATCATAAATTACATTGTATTTTTTTATATATATCTCAGATGGGGATCAATCAATCTTGTTAATATTTTATTTTCCACCTTAAAATTACTAATTAATAGCTTCCAATAGGAAGAAAAACGTACGTCTTCTCTTTTATTTTGGATTCATTGATAAGTATTGAAGCTTCGGCTGTTTATAATAGTTGGAATCTTGTTCAAAATTCTCTGAATGGCTCCATCAACAAAAAGTTAGTTAGGAGAGAATATGATGAAATCATGTGAACAAGATTAATTACCCTAGCAACTTCCTATATCAAGCAGTAGGATAGGCTATGTGGATCACAGGCACTGTCCATTCTTGGTTTCTAAATAGAGTAATAACATGCCAGCCCCTCCATTGGGCAAGTGCCAGGGTTAATTAGGATACTTAGCAATTAACCATAGTGATAATATGTACAGGATAATCATTGCTTGGCTGATGGAAACACAACAAGAGAAATAAGGGGATAAAGTATTTACTTATTTATTTATAGTACAACTAAAGGAAGCAAATAATGTTATAGGAAGAAAAAGAGAAGCTAAAGCACTGTCATAGGACCCATAGCTTGTCTCTTCATTAGCCCCATCTGATATGATTTTCATTATTTATTTTTCCTCTCTGCAACATTTCTCTCTTCTTCTTCTAGCTACTCTTGAAATATATTCTTAATTCCTTTCTCAAAACCTAAAAAGAAGAAAAGAAGAAGAAGAGATACTTCATATTAACTCACTGTTTTTGGTGATGTCAAGCAATAAAGGGAAAGATGTAGCGGAAGGTTCATCAAGAGCTGTTGCTATGGCTCCCGATCAGCAAAATCCACCTCCCTTGAGTCGATACGAATCGCAGAAGAGGCGCGATTGGAACACCTTTGGTCAGTACTTGAGGAACCAGAGACCCCCAGTTGCATTATCACAGTGCAACGCAAATCATGTGCTTGAATTTCTTCGATACCTCGATCAATTTGGCAAGACTAAGGTGCACTTACAAGGGTGTGTCTTTTTTGGACAACCTGAGCCGCCAGGGCCCTGTACTTGCCCACTTAAGCAAGCCTGGGGTAGCCTTGATGCACTCATCGGCCGGCTTAGGGCTGCTTATGAAGAAAATGGTGGCTTGCCTGAGACAAACCCTTTTGCAAGTGGTGCTATTAGAGTATATCTACGTGAAGTGAGGGACTCTCAGGCCAAGGCAAGAGGAATTCCTTATAAGAAGAAGAAGAAGAAGAGGAATCCGATGAAAGCTAACGATGAGAGCTCAAGCTTTCATATGCAGTAATCTTGATTTACTGTGGTTTTCTCTAGAAAACAAAAACAATGGTAATTAACTCAATTTCCCTCCTTGTTAGACATATATATAGCTTTAATTCAAAAAGTTAGATCTAATTAAGTTCAAATACAGCAACTAGTGATTAACCAATACTAATTACTATGAATGAACCCAAGTTCTGTAATAATTCGATTTAGTATATAAATTAATTAAAATTCTCAACTAACCATCACCGGTCAAAAAACTCAAGAACATCTATATATAGGAGGAAAAAAAAACTTTCTAATTAATCTTGGTACATTTCATTTCCCTCTCTTGCTTGATGTTAAACCCTCGGCCAAGGGCTCCGAAACCCTAGTCTGCATATATAGTTACTTAAAAGATACAGCTAGCACATGACATATATTCTTTATATACTGCAGTAGTTTAGTTATACTTTACCTGATCATCATTAACAATCATATATAAGATATATATATGTATGCCTAGAGGATGGTGTAAAGATCTCTCTCTCTCTCCCTCCCTCTCTCTCTTTCTGTCTCTCTTTCCCTCGCCGTCTCTCTCTAGCAAAATCACTGTCTTAGCTGCACGATCTTGTGCCCTCCATGAATAGGCACAGAATTTGAGCATATTATATATATATATAAAGACATAGTTACACACGCATACATAGACCATATACCATATACACGCATTATATTTATATATTTACACACACGCACACACATCTTTGTCAGAATCTTAAGGAAATTAGATGATTGAAGATCTGAGGAGGAAAAACCAAACGCTTATTCAGTGCCCTTGTTTGTTGTTGTTGTCACTAACATCACAGACCTTATAAATGCCACCATATAAAATGCTAGCTTTCGTGCTGCTTGATTTGTTTGGTTATATTTTTTTTTTTTTTGTTCCTTCTTGGAATTTTTAAACTCCGCATTATGTTAAATGTCTTTTTCTTTGGTAATGCTACATGTAATTAATTGGCCTCTGTACCTGAACCAGATCATGTTTTGTCAGCTTAGACAAGTGATATTTGGCATTCCATTATATATTACCCCACAAGGCCTTGAAGCTAACAGTACTATGGTAGGGAGATTCTCTCAATAATTGATCAGATGGGAGATATCAACTTCGTAGGTATAAAAATATTGATAGGTTTAATTAATTAGATTAGGTGTTGAGTAACTCTAGCTAGCTACAAATCATATAATATGATTCTCCTACACCCTTCTAGCTCGAAAATCTTGCTAGTGCAGTGCTTAGCTTTTTGGCAGCTAATCTTTTCAAGTAGGCTCTAAATCACAACAAGCATTTCTTTAATCAAAGTGCTTTACTTAGCTTTGCGGGCAACCCCATTATTATGCCTTGTCTTGCCTTGTCTTGCATCTAACTTCCCAACTCTTGACCCTTTTCAGGCTCTTAAATTTCAAGTCTTGCATAAGCGACTGCAATTGGGACCTCTATCAACTCCTCCCCAGATTGACTTATCGGTCCTTCAATCGCACAAGCAGTGTAATTTAGTTAAAATGAGAATGCATGAAGTCGATCGGTCAAGAATATCATAAAACCAGGAGTAATTAGTAAGTTACATTTTCTCATCCTTTGTCCATTTAAGATCAGTAATTCACTATCATATGAAGCCTAGTCAAGTTTGTTGCCATGTACTCCTATCCGGATGTATGTATTATTGAAAGCATAAGCATATTATGGTTTTTCTCAATTCTCAAGTTTTGTTATCATCTTTATAGATCATAGCATGCTACTAGAGCCCTTTTACCAAGAAAAATAATATTCTTAATTATAGCTAGATGCATCGATGCTAGAGATTAAATGCTTATAACTACAACTTATTTCACCATCGATTTTAAGCAACAATATTATTCTACTACAAAAACTAGCAGTGGTCCAAAACTAAATACTTCAATCGTTGAGTAATAAATGTCCTTGTGAATGATTAATAGCATCAATAGAAGTTTGTTTAAGCTCCTCAACATTCAAACAAAAGCAGTACAATCAGGATGACCAGTCCTTCCCCGTATTTATCCCCCACTCAATGATAAAATGCAATGCCCCACATCTTAATAATGTGCTTTGATTTTTTGTTCTTCAATATTTATCATTGGATTCCTTCTGGGTACTTCCATCTGCAATTATATTTATTACTTTAATTTGTTTAACCAAAATTTTAACCTCCCATCATTAATTACCATTGATTCGGAGTACTATATTTGATATCCGCTCTCGCTAAGTTGCGAAGACTATTTTTTTTCTTTTCTTTTCTCTAATCCATTTAAAGATTCATTGACTCTTGAGCTATTCAATTCAATTAGCTCTTTCTCAACCTCTAAATCCCTCCACCCCATTCCTTTCAAGATTTGGCTTTGAGATTTCTTAGTGAAAAACTATTAGGATGTACCCGTCTGGATAAGGCATTGTATTTTAAACATTTTGAAAATCTCTTGATGCTACTGATGCAGTATGGTGATTCTGAATGACGCAAAAGAGGGTCTATATAGTTGAACCAGCTAATTTAGGACTGATGTTGCAACTAGAAAAGCAATGCCTTTTCCTTTTCGGGTTATTCACTACAGCACACACTAAAAGGTAGCTACTGTTTGTTGTTTCTTTCCTAAGACTTCAACTCATTCATGTTTTACATGGATGTAAAAACCAATGCATAGGCTTCAATTTTATGTAAATATCCACTGTTTTGCCTCCCAATTTAACAACACAACAGATTGGAGCTGTTATGATGAGAGTTACAGAACACTTCAATTCAAGAAGAGTTGTAATAAGGTGAAACTTAAAGATCAGATTTTTATATCTCCAACGCACCCCATACCGCCCCCTCTAACTTTGTGACCTTATAGCGAAATAAATTAATGAATAGGTTACCGTAAAGCAAAATTCGAACTCCTAGGCTAATTGATAGGTTATGACCCTGATGGCATAATAAAAACACACTCAAAGATACAAGAAAATATATATCAATATTGAAAATAAGTATATGATGAGTTAAAATCCCAAGTGATTAAAGGTATTTTCTTCTAAGAAGGAACTATGCTCAATGTGAAAAGAATTCATTTGTAGGAGAGAGATTGTTGCCTTACACATCTGTAAGTGAATCCTGTGTTGTTAGGGGTCAAGAAAGCCAGAGATGGATCCCATTATCCAGCAATATAGGCTTTTAAAACTTAAAAGAGCGTTCAGACATGATGTCAAGGCCATCATTGCATAGAAAACTAATTACATTCATCTGATCCCAATCTAGAAGACTATTCACGATTTCTATTATTCTGTTTAACCAACACGAAAAAGAACACATAATACATTTTTATCAAATGTACAAGATATAAATTACCTAATACAACTAAAAAACTTGGAAAACATCATGGTGCTCCTCTCTCTCTCTTTCTCTTTTCAATTTAACCCTTTTTTTCTTTCAATTTTCTTTTTTCTTTTCCTTTCAATTCCATCTTTTTTTTTCTCACTCCAACTTTTTTTAACAATCATCTGAGTTATTTTTAAATTAGCAAAGTCAACTGAAACATGTTGGAACAACTTCAACACGGTTTAATTTTAAACATTG
>Ga0307517_10004286_pt1 | contig 21988 bp, 10 predicted proteins | sample 23_EM_MG_FD_194515 | JGI IMG/M metagenome (GOLD analysis project Ga0307517, IMG submission 194515) | Populus trichocarpa ectomycorrhiza microbial communities from riparian zone in the Pacific Northwest, United States - 23_EM | ecosystem: Host-associated > Plants > Roots > Unclassified | place... | reverse complement strand
AAACAAAGAACTCTCCTCTTCCATGGAAGCAAAGGCTAGAAATATGCATTGGTGCTGCAAAAGGGTTGCATTATCTTCATTCAGAAGCAAAGCACACAATCATTCACCGTGATGTGAAGTCAACAAACATATTGTTAGATGAGAATTGGGTGGCTAAGGTTTCAGATTTTGGGCTGTCCAGATTGGGTCCCACCAGTACATCCCAAACCCATGTTAGCACTGTAGTTAGAGGTAGCATTGGATATGTGGATCCAGAGTACTACCGTAGGCAACATCTAACAGAGAAATCTGATGTTTATTCATTCGGTGTGGTTTTGTTTGAGGTGCTATGTGCAAGGCCACCAGTGATTCCAAGTTCACCGAAAGATCAAGCAAGCTTAGCTGAGTGGGCACGAAAATGTTACCAAAGAGGAACCCTTGATCAGATCGTGGATCCACATTTAAAGGGCGAGGTTGCCCCTGTCTCTTTAAATAAGTTTGCAGAGATTGCTAACAGTTGCTTACATGGTCAAGGAATTGAACGCCCAAAAATGGGTGATGTCGTTTGGGGCCTTGAATTTGCATTGCAGCTTCAACAAACTGCTGAGAAAAATGACAACAGTGTGGATGGTCCTAATTTGCATTGCTCATAAATATTGATATTCCAAACTCGTTTCCATGATTCTGATCTATTAAGGGTTTTTTTTTTTCATTTTCGATTGAATTAATCGTGTGACAATGTCTTCTTTTTCCTTCATAAGCCAATCTTTGTAGAACACAGGACAACATAAGCTATCATGGAAAGGGAGAACAAAAAAAACAGGCACAAAAAAAAAATGAACCAAATCTTCAGGTATAGAAGGCAAAATGCCACAAATCAAGACAGCTAAAACAACAGCCAAAAAGAGAGTCGGGACTCCAGAGACGGAGACAGAAACCAGGCTATCCTAAGCACCATCCTCTAGTCTATCACTCGATTTTAGCCCTTCATAGTTCATACATAGACACCGAGCAAAACTAATCCCCAGCTTCCTAGAACAGAGGCATGGTTATTGATTCTTTCTTCATCTTCCTCAATGAATTTGCTGTGAAAAATCAGTGTTCCAAACACATACAGTGCGCCCCCAGATAAACCTTTAGATACAATGCCTGCCAGCTCCTATTAGCATTACCCTAATTGGATTTATCAACTTATCATTCATAGTCTACACTAAACACAAATTTAACGCGATGTATTCTAATTAGATTTTGAGCTGCTCTACGCTATTCTCATGCATTAGATTACTATTCCTAGTATTCCAAACAAACACTTACAGATTGATAATTACACAAACAGAAAATAGAAAAATCAAGTAATAGTTGTTGCTCATTCCAATATGTTTTTGATTCCATTCTATCATATTACAGAAACCCATGATGGGGTTGTGTTCTCTCGTACATTTTCAGGTTTTCCTACACCCTCCTCAATATTTCCGAAACTCATTTGAGTATCCTTCAGATTTTGACAATTGATATTGTCTGCCTTTCTCAGCTTTGTAGTGTTTTTCTTTTCTTTTTTTTCAGGAAATATAGACTTTTTATGATAATCATGTCTCAAGGATACTTTCTTTGTAAACTACCTTAGACGAAGTCTATAATATTCGATTGGATACTGCCAACGACTTTTTATTATAATCATGTCTTATGGGTACTTTCTTTGTAAGCTACCTTTGACGAAGTCTATAATATTCGAATTGGATACTGCCAACGACTTGAAAGTCATGCATGAGCTGAATTGCAAGAGCATCAGCTTTCACCTCATTAATTCTAAATTTTTTCTTAAACACACATCCTTCACGGTATGCTTCATAACCACATCTAATTTTGATATCTTCTCATGGAGATCACTAATTAAAAAATTTGCATTTAAATCTTTTCCTTTGCCGTCATTTTCATCATCCTCGTCAAATTTTAATATATGATTCTAGTCCATAAAGGAACTAGAACTATCAATCATATTCATCCTAATCAAAAAGTTATTTTCTCTGCTTACGTCTTTTAAACAAGTTCTCAAAATTAACCATAAATTCATGATCACTCTTCTCAAGATACCTTAGGCTCCTTACCTCCACCAACTAATGGGTTAATATTGCAATTTGTTTTTGCATGTCTTATATCATCTAAACATATCTTTTCAATTTTGTAATTTGTCTTTGCATATCTTCTATCACCATCTTTTATATATCTTTCTCAAGAGGAACCTTTTTATTCCCTCCTACACGAACATGTCTTATTCTACTACCTCTTCTAGTCGTGGTTATTCTACCACATAGCAAGCATATAACCATTGGTATCATTAAACTCTAATATCAAGTAATAAACGGAAACACAAACAAAAAAAACAATAAGCTATAAAGACATAACCTCTGGCATCGTTGAAGTCAAATAAAATTGTCACACAAAATCCTAATTTATAATTTTATTACTTAATATTTTGTGTTCATGTAGTCTTCCTCACTAAGAGGTTTACAACTCTTTAAATAAACTTAAAAACTAACCTAAACAACTAGAAACCTAAAAATAAAAAATAAAAGTTATAAAAATTCTGAATAAACTAGGAAAAATAAAAATATTATACATAAAATTTAACTTCTTACACTAAATAGAAAAAAAATAGAAAAAAAATCCTCCTTGTAGAAGCTATTCATTGCTTAGGGTCAGATATTGTGAAAGGGGTTAAATTTCATTAAAAGTCAGTTCTGTATTTAAATGTTTAAGTTGGTTTAATTAGTGTTTCAAGATGTGTTGTTGGGTTAGGAATGGAAAATGAGGAACTTATATACAAAATATATTCTTAAGCTATCACTTCAGAATTTTTAAATTGATAACAGAATATGATGGATACAAATAAAATGAACTAAAAATCCTTCAAAATAGACCCAAAGAAATCCTCTAAAAAAAAAACACACATCAACCTTATTCATGTTGGATTTTAGGACTCATGAGAATCCATTATTACTTGCAAGCACATGGATCCAGTATAGACTTACTTGGCCACTATATGTCTCCCTAAACTTAATAATTGATGCTCCATTATCTATATATATAGAGGGCCTATCCTTCATAACTTGTCTATGCAATTTACTTGTGCTTTATGTTATTTTTTATCACTTTAATATTTTAGTACTTACTAGTTATATGATCCACGATTCACCGCGAGTCAGATATTTTTTTTTTTTATAAAAGCATTGTATATGTAAGTTTTTTCAATGCATTTCTGTAATTCAAAAAATTAATTGTAGATCAAAAAGTTTGTGCATACATGTAATCAAGTAAACCGAGAACTATGTATGCTAATAAAAAATCATTAACGATACCTAAAAATAAAATTTAAAAAATCAAGAGATAGATACAAATCAAGATATTTAATCTCGCAAGACGGGGCATTTACACAATTATGTTTGCTAAATTTTGTTTATTATAATGTTTTTTTATCCATTCAAACAATAATAGAAATAGACAAACACATTAAATTAATTGAATAAAATAAAAAAATATTATGCAAGGCTATACATATTAGAAATATTACTTGAAAATAAATATTTTTTATTTTCAAAAATCTAGTTCATATATACAAAAGATTAAAAAAATTATAAATAAATTAGAAAAACCTCTTTAAAAATTAAAAACATAACCAAAAGATAATCATCATTTAAAAGAGACTCTAAACAAAAAAAAAAAAAGAGGTATTAATCTAAATATAAATGATTTTTTATTTTATAAAAAAAACATATAAAAAGAAGCATTAAGGGAAAAAAATAGGGGAAAAAAAGATCAAATATTGTTGGGCCTGACCCATTTCATTAGGGCTTGCCTGACTGAGCTCCTTTTTTTTGTTGCACTTGAGCGGATGACATGTTGTCCACCTCTATTTATTTATTTTTTAATCCATACAACATGTTGTCTGTTTAGATAGACAACGCGTCGTCTGATCTTGCCCAGATTCCAAACATTGTGGTGGTTAGAAAATCAGGACCCAAGTTTTTTTACCCAAAAACTCATTTTAACCCAAAACACCTATAAAAAACCTTAAAAATCATGATAAACCTATTCATAACCTCAAAAAAAAAACCAAAAAACATAAATGAACCTGAAACCAAAAATCAACCTGAGATCATATTTGCTTTTTCACGAACTTTAAAAATAAGAAAAACACATAATATGAACTCTCCCAGTTAAAAAGAACTATTTGACACAAATATTATCCGTTTTAGTGGTCTAAATCAGTGTCAACGACATGATTCTCTCTCTACTACTGAAATCCAGCGACCTCTCTCTCCTCTCTCAACCAGGGACTAAAAAATAACAAGAATAAACTTTCGTACCAAAATTAAATTGAAAAATAATGAGGTATCAAAATTGTATAATCTTTATTTTTTAAAAATTCAAGGATCAAAGTGCATCATATTCAAAACTTAAGGCACGCCACCATATTTGGTGCCTTTTTTATTTAGATCCCTCTTCTTTCAATCACTCTTTCATAAGAAATCAAAATCAATTATTTTTTAATTAGGACTAAATTGTCAAAAAAGAAGTTTAAGAACCAAATTGAAAAACAAAAAATTTTGCAATCCAATCACAATAATGTACAAGAGAATGAATAGTATGAAAAACTCATACTTTTTAGTAGGGGTGAGCAAAAAAACCGAGAAACCGAGAAAACCGGAAAAAAATAACCGAAAAAACCAAACCGTGAAAAAAAAACCGATTAAACCGATTAAAATTTTGAAAAAACCGGCCGGTTCGGTTCAGTTTCGGTTTTATAAGCCTAAAACCAAAAAAACCGAGCCCAAACCGAAAACAAACCGAGCCAAAACCGGAAAACAAACCGAGCCAAAACCGAGAAAACCAAGCCAAACCGGTTTGAACCGGTTTTTGTCCTAAAAAACCGAACCTAACCGAAACCGGTCGGTTTGAACCGGTTTCGGTTCGGTTTCGGTTTTTTTAAAAATAAAAAAAAAATTCAGTTTGGTTACTTTTTTTTTATAAAAACCGAACCGAACCGAAAATAATCACCCCTACTTTTTAGTTTTATACTTAGGCCTTATTTGAAAACGCGGTTCGAACCGTGTTCCACCAAATTTAAAAAAAAAAACATGCTTAAAATTATTGTTTTTTTATATTTTTAGATCGTTTTGATATACTAATATCAAAAATAATTTTAAAAAAATAAAAAATATATATTATTTTCATATATTTCTAAACTGAAAGCACTTTAAACCTATACAACCACATTTTCAAACACACCTATTTAGTTTGTTTCACTTCAATGAAACAAGAGAAAGAAGAAATGTGCAGATTGTTTCAATCTGTCGAACCCAAAACGTGAGAACATTTCCAAGCATGAATCCCAAATCTCATTATCCACTTATGTTCATTGCTCCCTGAAATAAGACGAATATATCAATATGGATGATATGCATTACCTTCTGACATTAAGAACAAAAATCACACCGCGATTCATCAGAATCCCAGCACAAGAACTGTTTTTCAGCAACAGAATCCTAGCACAAGAACTGTTTTGCTGCAACAGAATCCAACATCACCATCTAATTATCCAAGCTGGAAGCACTGTAACAATTATGCAAGCAGATGCACGGCATGCGAACTGCTGCAAATAACACCTTCAGTAAACAAAAGCATCTTTGGCTAGCTCTCACTCCGAGGAAGCCTGATGTATAATGCCTTCACCATTAAGAGCAATTTTCAGTAGTTGCTTTTTCTCATTGCTGATATTGCAGTAATGAGTGCTTAAATCACCAAAACCAAAATAACCACCATTTTGAACAACCTGCAACTTTTGCATGTAACTAGAGAACCATGAATTGGAAATGAGTTCCAAAGAGTAATCAAACCTTATTATTGAAAAGAGATTTCATTCAGGTATACAACTGTTTCTGCCAAAGCACGTAACTCTGTGGTGTTCCAGATACTACACTAAAATTTCTCGAGTTCAAAATGGAAAAATCACAATATAATTGCAACGGATAAAATATTTTGCTACAAGAATACACTAGCTATGCAAGATGAAAAATGGATATACCAGTGGAGCATCTAACTGACTCATTTATCCTAACCTTGCGTTCCTAGGGAGAGTAAAAGAATCGGTGCTTAGAATCTCAGGCGGATTAAAAAGTCTTTAAAATTCTGTAACTAATCCAGATTCAATAGGAGGTTCGCTCCTCAGTGGCGGTAATGCCAAAGACTAGACCAACAATATTGTATCAGGGTTGGGAATACAAGAAAAGTTTCTTCTGCATGTGTAAAAATGCCAACTCCAAAGATAACTTGATCAAGCCACCTTCAGAACCGAATCTCTACCATTGATCAATAGCAGGTTCACATCTATTCATCCTTTGCACACAACCGCTCTGAATGGAGAAAAGAAAGGAATTCTCAAACTTAGCATATTGCAGACATACAAATAGATAGCAATTGCTTGAAAAACATCTTGCATAGAAAAACAAATGCAATCAACAAGCAAAATAATAATACCAGCAAGAACAAACATAGTCAAGCTGACATGTGGTCTGATAGTAGATAGTAGGTCCTATATAAGACTAACTGGAAAAATTTATATAATCAAAGCCTTGAAAAATGAACTATGGTCATTACCATTGAAGTTTCAAAAACAGGAGAGGCCTCGGTCAAATATCAGTAAATTGTTGGCTGACCATCCAAGTACCTTATAGCTCTCAGCCAATAAAAATCTCAATCCCTAAAAAAGTATCTCAAAATTATGCTATAATAACTGTGTACTCTGATATTCCCTTACTTTAAACTACACAGGTGTCACCATAGATGAACAAAGAACTTTGTGACTTCAATAAATAAGCAAAAACATGAGGAAGGCCAGATGTTAACTATATAAATTAATACTTCCTCAAGCCCATAATAAGTGTGCTTTGGACATCAAAGAATTTATTTTAAAAAAAACAATTACAAAAACTTCATTCATAGCCAGTCATTACATTACATACATGATTTTAACTGATCTAAGCATTATGTAGCCCAAAGGCCATGCCAGTCATTACAGACTTTACCGGTGATGGTGAAACCAGTCACTTACATTACCTTTTTATACAGCATAACATGATTTTTGTTTCACTTTCCTAGCCTTAAGCAAACATGAGAAAAAATGTACAGATATTACTTGTGAGTGGAATTCCTCGTCGATTAGGAAACAAAAAAATCAATATGTTTATATATAAAACAGTTGTGTCAAATTTTAAATAAAAGTCCCAGCAAAAAACCAGAAAACAAAAGGTTATATTTTTACATTCTTTCCTCCAACTTATGAATTTGAAAAAGAGGTGGACACTAAGTAAAAGAGTGCTCGTATAGATGCAAAAGACAGAAATCCCAAACATTCACAAAGGTACTGCTAGTAAAAAGACAACGTAGAAAACTATGAAGCTGATTGTGCTATTGAAAACAATAAATGAGGACAAGTACTTTATTTCTTCCTAAGTGCACAACAACAATCTAATAAAGTTTGGTATGTTAATAGCAATTTCATTAAACCAGATCATATGTCTTCAGATTTAAAGATCATAGATGGAAAGTGTCTAGATATAAGAGTATGATTTTTTATATTCTAAAAGTTCAAGCAAAAAGTTGTCTTTTCTAATTTGAAAAATGAATAAGGGAATGATTTTTTCACAGCATTCTAATTTCTAAGCCACCAATCATCTTCTAGGATTTGAACTAATTACATGAATTTCCAACCTGGAAATAATGTTTAGAAAGAGAAAAGGTAACATCATTTCATGAAGCACCAACACCAGACATGTTAACCGATGATCTAAGCTTCCAAATTGCAAGAAGCATAGTTTGACAGTATCTGAGGTAGTACAGTGAAGCCCCAAATTGGTTCATGTATATAGAACACTGATTGCACCAAAATTTTGCTTGAATAGTTTCGATTGTAAAATCTCTGTACAACTTATAGACACCTATTGACCAGCTTCATGTTTCAGAGTTGCTCAAATATACCAACAATGGAGCAATATGGGAACCTCCAATGCTCCAGTTCAGCATCCAAGTAGTCGAGGACCACAGGCAAAGAACATACAATAAAAATCATTTTATTCATTCAGTCCATTAAGGCTTAATGGAATGAATGAATACTGTATGTTAATCTGACTGCAAACTCTACTTAGTCAGTATCTAAATGAGTGACAATACATTTAAAAAAACAAGGCTCTCAGTCACATTAAAACAGAACAAATGAAGGTAAACCCAATTCATTCTTCCAGTTCAAATTATGTCAAATCAAATGGATTCCAAAATGCAATTAACAGGGGGGAAAACAAAGAGTGCAGATACAAGGTTTAGGGGGTTCCAAAAGGCGCTAATTGGACAAGGAGGAAAATAAGAGGTAGATTATGAAATGCAGTCAGGGACTTGCAAACCACATTGTTCTTTGAAGCCCCAACATCAGAAAGTAGCAATCTTAAGATTCTCAAATTAGTAATCTCATTGTCTAAAAAAAAAATATTGGTAAAAGAGAAGGAACCCATACTCAAATATTCATAAGCTAATATCATTGTGGTTCCCCACGCTGACATGCTGAAAAATCTAGGACCCAACCCTCTGTAGAAGCCTGTCCAACCATCATCCTTAATCAAGCTTTTAACAACTTGTCTTGCAGAGCTTCTTCTTTCAAGACTCATCACCTAAAGAATAAAAACCACAAAGTTAGGAGAAACCATATTAAAAAAAATGAACTACAAACATACAAGATACAAGCTTCTTTTAAGGTTGGATTGCAGGAAAATCCCCATTAAATTCAGATTGCAGGATGGAAAATTCAGAAGAAAAAAAAAAAAACCTTGTAGTTGCAAGCCTAAGCCCAAAACTTTATCATTGCACCAAGCAATGGCCTCCAAATTTACTTTTTTCACTTGACTTTTTCAAAAAATAATTCAGCATTTATTTCAGGAGCATTTATATGAGCAATATTTCTTTTTTTAATGATGTTTTTCCATCAAGTTAAAGTAAAACAAGGGAGTAAGTTCCCAAAAATAGGCAAGGATTCTGAAGAAACATAAACCCAATACAGAAAGCAGAACTGGAAAAAAAGTTAAAATTAAAACCAACTAAGTGAGCTGAATTGAAATATATTTAGAAAGAAGAAGAAGAAATCCTCATTTAGTTCAGAGGATGGAGAATTCAGAGGCAACCTTGTGGTTATAAGCCCAAGCTCAAAACTTTATCATTGCACAAAGGAATGGCCTCCAAATTTTCTTTTTTCCACAATACATTTTCAGAAAAAAGACTTTAGCATTTATTTGAGGAGCAATTATATGAGCAATATTTTTTTTCACGATGATATTTTCTACCAAGTTAAAATTAAAGCAAGGATGTAAACTTCCCAAAAGTAGAAAAGGGTTATAAAGAAAAATGGATCCCATAGCACAAGTGGAACTGGTAACAAATAAAAATTCTCATCTATTGCAATATATATATATATATATATATATATATATTTGCAAGTGGATGCACTAAAAATACAAGGAAATATGAAAAAAATGAGGGCCATGGAGATGAGAAAGACTGCAGATAAATATTCAATTCAGCAAGCCATGGAGAAAATATTAAACATGAAATTGCATAGCCAACTGCCAAACCATCCAGCTGGAAACTAAAGCTCCATGTCTTTATGTTTGGTCGAGTATTTGAAGCTAAAACTCACTGTGATGTTTTGGTTATTCTTCTAGGAAGGTTAAATAGGCACTGGTTTACAGGTTGTGTGTACCCTTAAAACAAGACAAAGGTTCAACTTCGAGTAGGTAGAATACCTGTAAGCGAGTCTTAATTGTATCCAAAGGGGTTGTGATGCAGGAAGCTGTAGCTCCCGCGATAATTCCTCCAGTTGCCTGAACTAGCATTATAGTTGACTCACTAGGAGCAGCTCCCTCGCGATCAGTACCCTGGCCTAAAAGCCTGCCCAAAAGAATCAGATAATATATCACTGGGAAATTAGATCATGCAATTTCATTGGAAAAGGTTGACAATGCACAAGTTCATAAACATGATTTGATTACAGCCATTCAACCTTTAGAACCCTGAAACAGTCTGTTCTTACTTTCATACTTGCATGCATGCAGCATAGCCACTTGGTGTGCTCCAAACCCAATACTGAGCAACCATTATACAATCAACTCCATTCCTAACCTTACAATGCTTCCTGTCTATCTATAACCATTATCAGTATGCCTATGTCTCATTTAAAGTCAGCTAATCATAACTATTCGAGACTTTTCACTGCAGCTGAGAAACCCTCCTCAGGGTAGTTGGAGGCCATTGATGATTGTGACAACTCAAATATGTTATAAGGAATAATGACTTCAGTTCAATCCATATCCTAATTCCACAAACAAAAAATCTAAAGGCACATCATTATCTCTCGAATAAAGGACAGAAAAATGTTCAATAACTATTTCACCCTGGAGATTAAATTGATTGAGCTCTTTATAAATGTTGAAATAAATGGAAAAATAAGCAATGTCATCGCATGTCTCACCTCCAGATGACGCGTTGGCTTGAACCATAACTCGCCCACCATACAGCACTAGATGGTGAATAAGTCATGACTGATAGACCAAACCCCCTGTAAAATCCTCTGATGCCATCAGTCCTTATAATCTTGCGTGCAACATCCAGACCCCCATTATACTTCTCATGGCCAGAATATCCTTGTACCATCAACTTTTGGCTAATCTGAACAGAACCACTACAAAGAAATTCAGCATTTTTGTTACCTTTTTTTTCTCTGGGAAAAAGAAAAGAAAGTAGAGGATGGGTTAAGCATGTTGCAGATGTTAAATGCAAAACCTATTATGAAGTACTCATAAATTTTGTGCACCAGAGTTCATCTGATAATATGACAAACACTTCACTTAATGGGTTTTAATCAGACACATAACACATTTGAATTGCATCCTAGTTTAAAATTTTAAGTTGTCTCCTACATAACATAAAATTCAAACCTCGGCGACTACGTAAAATTCAAACCTCAATGACTAGATAAATAAAAGTCACTTGGATGCTTCTTTTTTTTTCATTCTTACAATGGGATAAATACTAAAAAGAACAAGAATCACATACCACATCAATGGGAACAAAGACAGCTTGAGAACAAAGCGATGCTGACATGCCAGCAATGCCATTTGCTAAGGCTGCTTGTGAAGGTTCAGAGAATTTAAATGGCTCAACCATCTTAAAAGCAGCTGCTTTCGTGGTCTCCAATGCAGTAAGAAAGATAATTCTGGTAGGAATTGCACCAGTGACGACAGTACCAAATCCTCTATAGAGACCAGGAACCCCATCTGTTTTCAGTATCCCTCTAATAACAGAAGATGCACTTTTCTCAACAGTATCCTTCGTAGCAACCTGAAGTCTAGTTTTTATAACAGACATGGGATACAGTGCCACTGTCACCCCAGTAAATATACCGGCTCCTACAACATAAAACTTAGTCTTATCGAGCCTGCAAGATAACAGGTAGCGAAAATAAGCCAATGACGATGCAAATTTAGGATTCAAATGAGATATAATGTAAAAAAAAAAAACAACAACCTTCTCAAGTCTTGTATTTCCCATCATGAAAATATTCATTATAATCACAAACGCTCCTAAACCCAATTAAAGAAAAAGGAAAGGAAAGACATTCAAGTGACCTTACAATTCGTTTCAAAAATAAAAACAGAAACCACGCTCATCAAGCTGGTTTCTTGGATTCCTTAAACCATCCATAATAAATACAGTACTGATGCAAAAACATGAATATATATTGGAGCCATAAGCGAATGAAGCAAAAACCTCATGTGGGTCTGTCTATTCCAAAGTATCCATTTACAATATATATAAAACAACAACAAAAAACAAATAAATTAAGAAACCCGTCAAGCCATTTTCATGTAATTACTGTTACCCGAGTCAAAATTTCTGCTTTTCCAAGAAATAATCATAAAAACCAAGCGTACAAGGATCTTCATTTTCCGGTTCAAAAAACAAGATAAAAAGACAATATGATAAATCCATGATAATATAAATGAGTGAAGAAGAAAAGAGAAGGGAATTACTTGTCCCAGTTGATCTCGGTGGTCTGTCCAAGCGATGATGCTGCCATTTGATTTGATTTGGTTGAATCTGAAGAGTTTTCAGAATACAACTCTACAAAATTAAATACAAAAAAATGGGAAGGGAAAGGAAATCAAGAACGCATTAATGTGTTTATTTTTCAAAGTTATAGCAAAAGATAATTCATTTTTTTTTATTTACGTGGGTGTCCGGGCCAGCTTGCGCGCACCACGACTAATCCGACGGCCCACTGAACACCCTGCAAACCCAGTGGGCATATAAAGCACCGCGAGAATGACAGGCATGCACATGAGGACTCGAACCCAGAAGCAGCAGGAGGAGACAAGCCCCTCCTACCGCCAGGCCAAGACCCTCGGTGCAAAGATAATTCAATTCTTGAATTGAATTGGTAAAAGCTAAAGAACTGCTGCTACATAAAAAAAATTGAAAGAAAAAGAAAATAAAGAAAGAATAGTGGACTTTTCTTTTATTTATTTATACTCTTTTTTATTTTATTATATTGCGCTTATTTTCTTATTTAAAAAAAAAAAAACACTTGGAACGCAAACAAAGAATGGTCTTGTTTTATTTTTATTTTTTTATTTTCAATTAAGCCGACGCGGCTTTATGGTTGACCCGGAAATTAGGTTTGGTTTGGACGGTGAGCTGATTGGAAGACGGTCAAATCATGTGGTTAAAGGTTTCATCCTGGGGCGGACCTATGCTGGCCCAGCATTTAGCATATGGATTTACCTCTTTTATCATTTAATATATTGAAAACATTTTTATGTATAAACAAAGGTATAATGAAAGCTTTTATTTTTTATTTTTTAATTTACCGAGTTTTTTAAATTAAAAAAATTTGTCCTGAAGTGATTTTACTTTCCATAAGTAGTCTTTTATTATAGAATCTCTAAAATCGGCTTTATATGTATTATTTACTTTGAAAATGAAGTGATATTTCTTTTATTTTTTATTTTTTTTCGTTTAAAGATCATTCACAAAGTATTAACTATAAAAAATAAAAATTAAATGGAATTAATAAGTTTTAATAATATTATAGAGTCTCTCATCCAAATAATGCCAAAAAGTTAAGAACTCGAAATCTCATGGGCTCGAACAAAAATTTACTAGCTTGTACAAAAAGCAAGGCCGTGTATTTCATTATGATTTTATTTATTTTTGTATTTTAAAAGTGTTTTTAAAAAAATTTAAATTTATTTTTTTTCTTTGCTTCAAATTAATATTTTTTTTTAGTATTTTTTGATCATTTTGATGTATTGATATCAAAACTAATTTTTAAAAAATAAAAAATATATTTTTTATGCTTTTCCGAGTAAAAAACACTTTGAAAAGCAATCACAACCACATTTTCAAATAACTCTATGTAAATGGAAAAGGACATTTGGTTCAAGATTGATATGGTTATTTTATAACATGCATAGTTTTAAAACTTGACCCGGTATAATGATCGAGTCACGAGTCAAATGGGTTGGCCTGGGTCAACCCAAAAAAAAAAGAATTTCATTGGCTTTAAGTCTTTGGCGTGTGGCTTAGTGTTTAAAATCCGGGAATCGGATTCTTTTCAAAAGAAAAGTTGTTATTATCTCTCCGATAAAACTCCAAAAACTGCCCACTATTGGTAAACACCACCTCTTATCCCTCGCACCTACCTCCTCAGTCAAACGAAGACCACAATCCACAAAACCACACCACTAAAAAAAACACCAATTTTCTTTCTCTCTTATCCTTCATCCCCAAGATCCATACTTGGCTAACGTGTACCACTTCCTTAATCTCTCTAATTTGCCACCTTCACAATAAACACAACAAACCCACTATTCTATTTTCTCTCTAATCTTCCCCACTCTTCGCCCTCAAAATCCTTCATTTGCTAACGTGCGTCGATTTTCACCATAAAAGCCCTTAATCCACACTTGCACCCATGTCCGCACCAATAAAAATCGAATCGCCATCATCACCACAAGATCTGACCACCCTCCAAACAACTGCTTAACAAACTCTCCATGCACCGCCAATGCATCCATCCACTAACCCACGATGTCTGCCACCACCACCCGGCATGCATCTCTCACCCCATTGCATGCCGATAATATTTTAAGATTTAAGGAGGAAGCAAAGGCAAATAGGCAATGATTGATTGATCTTTTTACTTACTTTATTTACAAAACTTGGTATGACTTACCTTTAAGTCTTTTATGTGTGGCTTAAATTTCTCTGCTCTTTTTAGTCATTGATATGGCTTTGCAAATTGAAGATTGTAGGTTTTCTATCTTCATGTTGCAAATGGTTTGACAGTAAAAGGCTGAAACAGTGACGTTTTACTTATATATAAACACTCGGGTCTCATCTGGATTTACTCAGGTTGACCGGGTCGAACGAGTTTTGTTGGGTCCAATTCCTAGCTGGTTTTTTTCTTAAACCCGGGTCGGGCCAAGTTTTAAAACTATGATAACATGACATAGCAATAACAATAAAAAAATAAACTAAACTAAAATGTAGCTTAATCGGTAAATAATCTAGGGTTCATTTATATTAATAATAAGTTTTTTATGGAATTTAATCTTAGAATTTTAGATTCAAACCGAAACTTATTTTGATAAAATCATGACATTTAAGTGATAATCGAAGTGAATGGATGCTAGATTATTAATCCTTATATGATTTTTAACATGTATGTGCCTTTGTTTTGATTATATTTGGTCTAATTTGGAACCCACATTGCTGGGTTGGATTTCAATGTTCTTCGTGTGTTTTTTTCTATCCATTTTGTTCAAGAATTTTTGAGTTTTTTTGTGTGTTTTTTATGTTTAATTTATTTTTTGTATTTGACTTTGTTTTTTGTTTGTTTTGGGTCAAACCATAATTTTTGGTTTGGTTTATGGTCAAACTAAAATTTTAGGGTCAACCTGATCGGGTCAAAATTGGGCAAAAGAGTTAAGACCCTGTTTGGTTTGCCATGTTTTTGTTAAAGGTTTTTTTTTTTGTTTAAAGGTGTGTTTAGCAAACACCATTTAGATCTATTTTAATAATTTTATTACAAAGAAAAATAGGTTTTTACCTAAAAAATAAAAAAATTTATTGCATATGACTAAAAATCCTAAAGTTATTTAAGCACATTTCTTTTAAAAAATCTAGAATACTTTGGCATGTTTAAAAAAATATATTACATGAATTTACAACAAGTTTGAAAAATAAAACCGACTTATTTGACATAACCCTAGATAAACAAATGGTTAGAAAACACAACATTACATTAGTTTACATCAGACAAATAAACAATGTAGCTTATCTTAGGTAAGGCGTATTTGGGGTGTTAATACCTTCTATTTACGCAATCAGTCCCCTTACCCATATTCTTAGACCAATTAGGAATTTTAGTGACTAAAATATTAGGTGATGACTCTAATTCTCTTTTTTCTACTGATAAAAAACAAGAACTTTTTGTCCTTTCCACCCACATCATTCTGACAATCTCGATCTACGAAGATGATTGTTGTGACGTCGCACATGTGCAACACTCAATATAAAAAACGTATAGGTGTCCTTTGATCTATTTGTGTTTAGTTTTAATCATCATTCCTTTAATAGCTTTTTTTTTTCCTTCTAGTCCTTTTGTGTGATTGAATTTTTTGTTCTTCTAATTTCATCATTTAATATTTAGTTGGTTCGGAATTGGGCTTTGTTGTTTATCCATATGGGGCGCTTCTAATCTACTGACCTGGGTCATAGGTTTAAGAAGCTAGCACCAGTTGAAATATTTTTGTTCTTTATTTTATTTTTTAATTTCACTATTCGATATTGTTTTTTTTAAAAAAACAAATTAGGCATGGTGTCTCATGACCTAGGTCGACAGTTTGGCGGATTCACCCATGTTAGCTCAACCTTAATTAATTGGGTTACATGTTTGTTGTGCTAGCTTGAGTTGACTCATGCCAGATTTTTTATGCTTTTGTTTTTATCGCATTTCATCATTTTGTATTTGTTTAGCTAAGAATTGAGTTGCATCTTTTTTTCTTCTTTTTGAAAAATGTTTTTTTCCTAAGTTATTGTCTCCAAATTTTCTTTATTTGATATATTTATTATCGTTATTTTTTTTTATCATTTAATTAAAATAAAACTGACTTATTTAATATAACTAGTTTTATAACCCGAGTTATAATTTTTTTTTATTCTTTAAAAGAAACTTATGACATTATACCATAATTTTTTGTGATGGTTCTATGCCGTGGCACATGCCACATCTAATAACTTAAACTAACAGAGGGAATCCTGAACTTAGACAAATATTCAAAGCCAATCATACCTTTTGATGGTACACAAAGGTTTTTTAAAAAGTAATTTGTTGCTGCTTGGGCTTGTAAAGCCTAAACGGCAACCTTTGTTCCCTTAATGCTGTTTTGGTCGAGGCCCAAACAATGGCCCCCATGTTATTTAATCCCGGTCTAAATAAACTACATCTCACACTTTTTTTTCTTCTTTCTTCTGCATGTTCTGATGTATTTTTTCGAGTTTCGAGCTGTAAGAATATGGTATTGCGCCATATATTTTATGACAAATTTTTTGCAAGTATAAAATTTAATGCGGGCACCATATATTTTATTCAATGTTCAACGATACAAACACCACTGAAAGATAATGAAATAGAATGAAACTAGTGTGGGTGAACAACAGTTACCTGTCAGCTACTAAAAATTTCTGCAGAAGCACGCCTAAACAACAGACTGAAACCAATAGCATGACTCTGCACCCCGCAAATTGAAGTCAACGTACCCAAAACTGAAGTACTCTAGTAATTTTCTAACATCATAGTAATAAACAATTGTCATGCATCCCATTTTTATAATCAGTCAAGTAGAATTGTAAAGGCTTAAACTAAGCAAATCAATCTGAATCAGTCAAGTATCAAAATTATGTTTTTTAATCACCGAAATCAATGGCAATTAATTGCGTTTACTTCACTAAAACGTGTTGCTGAACTGTTAATAAGGGGCTTAAAGACCACTCTCTTTATTGTGTCTTGAACAAAACAAAGTACTTGTTTCTCCCATAATGAGTTTCCTCTCAAAATCAACTGTTCTGCTTCTGTTTGTGCTTTGCTGCACCAGCTTCACTTCAACAGGTGTGCAAGATCTTCTCCTTTTCTTATGTCAAGGCTATAGTCTTTCCAATGATGGAGTCTTTAGTTATTACATTTGTTGTTTTTATGCCAATGTGGTTTTAGACTTCAGACTATTCACAGATTTTGTTGCCTTGAAAGTATGATTATGTTGATGCTAATGGGTTTTCATTGTAGTCCTCAGCCTACTCTACAAAGCTTTTACCATGAATTCGAACATTCTATTTGGGACTTCGTCCTAACATGATTATTAACTATGAACATACAGCTAATGGGCTTTCACTGCACCACTGAGCTTTTCCAGTTTTACGATCTGAAATCTTAATTTCTACCATGGATTCGAATTCTGTTTTTGGTTTCTTCATTTCAGTATGATTATTCATTATGGAAATACAACTAAAAGGGGAATATCCGACTCTTTTGTATTCCCTTAGGTGGCGCAACATATGATATTATTTTCCTTCCACCTTTTATTTTCTTCTTTTCTGATGGTTTAAAGTTTCTGATAGATTAAAGATAAGATATGATCACAATGTCATTTTAATTGTTGGCTACTGCATGTTTTAAGCTCTCAGCCGTTCTCCTTATCAGTTTATGACGTGCCTAATTCCTTCATATAACTACTTTTGCTGCCACTGTCCCGTAACACAAGAAGCTGTTTATCAAATTTTCAGAAGCCTATGATCCTCTTGATCCAAATGGGAATATTACAATCAAATGGGACGTTGTGAACTGGACTCCTGTTGGCTATGTAGTAAGTATCGATCACTGTACATATATATTCAATCGAAGCCCAATTAGTATAGCAGGCAATGGATGCACTCTAAATTTTGTATTTTTGCTAGATTATGTAAAATATCCAGCTGCAGAAGGGTCTTTCAACTCTGTCTTGGACAAGGTGTTTTTTGGGAGGTTATGATGCTATTGATTAATATAGTCAGTCCTCCACCATGTGTATTTTTAATGACCATTTTACTTGAGGTCTTGAGAGTTTCTTGAGCCTGGTAGCTTCAATGGTTGTTTACAAGTTTTAAGGCAGTTCAAGTTTTCCAAAGCCACGAATCAATAATAATTTTGGTTATCTTTTCATTGCAGTAGTTTCATTTGCTAGCATCCATTGAACTCGTAATTTCTCTTGAGCATCTTATATCTTTGGTTTGCCAACATCTTCATGAATGGATAGGCCGTCGTCACAATCTACAACTACCAGCAGTATCGCCACATCGAAGCACCGGGTTGGTTATTAGGATGGACATGGGCAAATAATGAGGTAATATGGAGCATGTCTGGAGGCCAAACAACAGAGCAAGGAAATTGTTCAAGATTCAAAGGCAACATTCCGCGTTGCTGTAAGAAGAGTCCAACAGTTGTAGATTTATCGCCGAGAACTCCTCACAACCAAAAGATTGCAAATTGCTGCAAAGGGGGATTAATCAGCTCGATGGCGCAAGATCCAGCTAATGCAGCAAGCTCATTCCAGCTCAGTGTGGGTTCAGCTGGAAATACCAACAAAACAGTCAGGATACCTAAGAACTTCACTATGAATACACCAGGACCTGGTTATACATGTGGTCCTGCAAAAATTGTTAGACCTTCTAAATTTTTATCTGCAGATAAAAGGAGAATCACACAAGCTTTGAGTAAGAACAATAGTACTGAAGAGAGTAGAATTGCCTACATGCATTTTTTTTTCTTATATACAAAATATTCCTTGAACCCACAATTTTCTTCAAAAAATATGTTTGATCTCTAAAATATATGCGATTCAATGAATTTTAGTTTGAAGACCAAATTGGAAAAAATCACAAAACCAATGCCTGCCTGCCTGCCTCCCTAACTGATTTTAAAACTGCTTCCGTGGTAATGTTGGAATAACTTCTGAAAATTTTGTATTGCAGTGACCTGGAATATTACATGCACATACTCACATTTCCTGACTCACAAGGCTCCTACTTGCTGTGTCTCTCTCTCATCTTTCAACAACAAGGCAATAGCGCCCTGCCCGGCATCTTCTTGTGGCCGCAGAAAAAACAATACAGTTTCAAGGGGTTGTGTGGAGTAAGTTCCCTCCCTGGAATATGCTAGTTCTAGTTTCTTCGAGATATATTAAATTTACTATCACTTTACAATATCCTGTTTGCAGTCCAAAATCACCTCATGTTCCAGGCCACAAGAACATCATCACGCCTCTTGTCCAATGCACGAGCCATATGTGCCCAATCAAAATTCAATGGCATCTTAAGCTCAACTACAAGGATTACTGGAGAGTTACGATCATAATTACAAATTTGAATTATCATATGAACTATACACAATGGAACTTAATTGTTCAGCACCCCAATTTCGACAATTTGACACAGGTTTTCGGCTCTAAATACAAAGCATTAACTTCTTTTTCAACTACTAGTACGTCGCCTATCTCCCTGTGGTTAATCTTACACGCTTCATTATTTATTATTGCATCTTTTTTATCACTGGAATGAAAGAAAAGGGGTTGATTCTCATCATATTGAAACTTTTCGGACACCACAGATGATACTGCCATGCTGTGGGGAATCAAGCACTACAACGACGTGCTGATGCAAGCTGGTCGTTCTGGTAAAGTTCACTTAGAGTTGCTTTTCCGAAAAGACAAGGCAACTTTTACTTCCAAGAAGGGCTGGGCCTTCCCTCAGAGAATCTATTTCAATGGCGATAGTTGTGTCTTGCCTCCTCCGGATGCCTATCCCCTGGTTGCCTAGTGCTAGTTCGCGCGACCACCTTAATTCCCCGCTCCTCGTTTATTCTAATAATGGCTTTCTTAAATTTCCATTTTTTGCACTGGTTTGCTTACATAGACTCTCAAGGTTCACTACAAGACGTGGCAATCTGCCTAATCTGAGGGTGTTTTGGAAGCCAATAATGGCAAAGACAATGGCTATATGGATGACATTCAGCATTTCAATCAGTTCAAGATGTTTTGTCATTAATTATTTCAATGCAGAATGGCTTGTGCCTATGTATTGTTGGTATTTGGTGGACGAATTCACTGGCATTTTGACTATATGCTATGAAACTTTAAACCATAAAAAGCAGTCTAAATTTAAATGAGAATTCAATCATGAACATGGAAATTATATCAAAAGCATCCGTTCTGTGGAGAAGACATTTTATGGCCATCAATCTTTCACAATCCTCCCCTTTCGTCTGTGACAGGCTATATGAACCTAAACTAGCCTGAGTTAGACTTCAGTCTATTTTTGCTTATGCAGGACCTAGCCAGCATCGATCATTGAAGTCGAATTCTGAGCCTGAACTGCAGGCTTTTCGGGCTAGTCTTAAGCCTTATGAAGAGGTTTTTTAGCCGGAACTACGAAAATATTTGCCTTTTATCATCAAACGAACATGTTCAACTAACAATAAGGTTGCAATCTTCGTTAATGGATTTGAAAAGGTTTCAGTTCACGAAGTAAGATGAATCTTCAAACTGTACAAGTATGTGTAAACAATCAATTACGAGGTAAAAGGAAAACACTAAAAAATGAAATAAAAAAGAAGGAAGATATAGATTAACAGTTGTGTATTCTATAATTTCTTAATGAATTATATTAAATTAAAAATTAAAAATAAAATAAAATAAACTTCATTAGTTTATTATTGTAGGGCTAGACTCATTGTCCTGTAGAGTAGATCACTACATTACAATGATATTATCAAATGGCAATTTTATGGTGGTAAAATGCTTGAAGAATTATTTGTTATTATAAAATTAATTGACATTAATTATGCTGTCGGAGAGTTCCTTAAAAAAATGCCCTTAAAAAATAAACAAAGAATTAAAGGTTAAGAGGGATTTTGCATCATTTACTTTTTAAAAAGTAATGAAATTACTTTATTACCTTTTAAGTACAAACAATAAAATAAAAAAGGTTTCAACTTTCAAGGGGTATTTTATGGTTGTCATGTGATATGCACGTAAGTGAGTGGATGTCGCCCACTTTCTTTGGGCAGTGTGCGCGCTATTTTTTGGTGGTCAAAGAGTCCAACCGACGTGTCGCCTGAAGCTTCCAATGATAACGTAACTGATGGGGTGACATGTAGTGAAATTCGTAGCGATTCTATGATGATGTTGTTTTTTTCTCCTTTTTTTTTATCTTCTTAAAATCTGAGTTGAGTTAACAAAATTTAGTGTTTTCCTTTCATTTATTTATTTTTATTAATTATGATCCTTCTTGTTTTAATTGGTCTTTATTTATTTTGAATTTTTTTTAGATTTTGTCTTTAATTTTATCTATTTTCACTTGGTTTTATTTAATTTTTAGATCAAATATGGTACTCGTTCTTTTTATTACTTTTTTTTATCATTTTTTTTATTTTTTTTTCAATTTTATCCCTCAATATTTATTTATTTATTTTATTTATTTTTTATTCAATTTTGGTCCTCATTCTTTTAATTGCTTTTTTTATCCCTTTTTTATTTTGTGAGTTTTTTTTTTCAATTTTATCCCTCAACATTTATTTATTTATTTTATTTATTTTTTATTCAATTTTGATCCTCATTCTTTTAATTGCTTTTTTTATCCCTTTTTTTATTTTATGAGGTTATCCTAGATCGCAAGTTTGTTAAATTAACCCGAATTGTTTTAGTATTTTTCAATGTTTTTTTTTAATTTCATCCTTGAGGTTACTATGTCTTGAGTTTTCTGATTTTCAATGTTTTTTTTTTAAAAAAAAAAACCATATTTTAAATTTTTCAGTAATTGG
>Ga0307517_10004285_pt1 | contig 21988 bp, 24 predicted proteins | sample 23_EM_MG_FD_194515 | JGI IMG/M metagenome (GOLD analysis project Ga0307517, IMG submission 194515) | Populus trichocarpa ectomycorrhiza microbial communities from riparian zone in the Pacific Northwest, United States - 23_EM | ecosystem: Host-associated > Plants > Roots > Unclassified | place... | reverse complement strand
GGTGATCCACGGCGAGAATTAAACTCATGGATTTCGAAGGTTAATTTATCCGGTTCGACTTCCTTCAACGGGCAGGCGAGCCTCCAACCCGACACGCAGAAATCGCTGAAGATATGTTGGATGAGCCCTTTCTTTTCCCATATGGAGGTGTAATCTGCCCAATCCTCCCACGGGACATAGGTCTCACCCTGCTTCGCGAGCTCTAACAACTCGCAAAGGCGCAAGGTAACGCAATAAGCAGCATGTTCGTCCGTCGTAGTGTCGCACATCTGGATTCGAGCCGTAACGATAGCTTCCGACGGGACGGGTAAGAAAGGAGGTTGCGGATCGTCCGAAGAAGGGGACTCGTGGAACGCCGATTCACCCGAATGTAACCCGGCAAAGTGGCCGTGATCTCCGTATGATGGGACGGAGAGTTCGAATCTGGTCTTTCGGACCGGGGTGGTGGATGTGTCCATAAGATGGAGAGCGTAGTTGTCGGGGAGGCGATCGTCTGTGGGTCGGAAGGCGTACCCGGCCAGCAGCCAAGTATCGTTGAAGAGGGTAAGGGTTTCGTAGTAGGTATTGCTCAAGCTCTAATGTACGGGGTACGAAGGTGTAAGTAACTCGAAACGGAAACGGGACGTCTGGGTAAGGGGAGAACTCACAAGGACCAGGGAATGTGTTCTCCAATTCCATACAAACAACCTGTCTTCGTCGATCACCTGTTCTGCTTGTCCGGACTCGCGGAATAGGATTGCCACGGTACTCTGGCTGATGGACATGTACGGAGGATAGATCTCGGTGAAGTTGTTTCGAATGTCGTGTTGTAGGGCTGGGACGGAGGCGAGAAGGTGTGGTTGCCCGGTATCCATTCTTAGGATATGAATTGGAACACTCCTGTGGAAATTTTCGAGGTCGGCATCGCACGCACAGGATCAAAGAACCAGTGAAAAGGTACATACGAAATGGACCCAGTATACTCGGACACTGCCACAACGTTCGCAGGTGGATGCATGGCCACCGACCAGCCATCAAAGCTGAGGTCGACGGTCCAACCCTTGGTTGGTAACCTCTTCGCCTTTGAAGGTAGCTTAATGAAGCACATCCTCGCTCGACCCATAGTGACGAGAGTGTCCCCCGTAAGCTCAGGGCCCGAAGTCCCCTTGAATACCTCTCGGACGGGGATGGCACGTTCCCCATCCAGCCATGCGGCTTGATATTCTCTTAACTGTTCACGTCGGGTAGCTATCGAGGGTTGGGACGCTCGGGTGTTATCCTCGTATCCGGCCTGGTGGAGCTCCAAACGGTATTGGATTGAGGTGGAATCCGCTATCAGCTCCCGAAGTTGACGGTTAACCTAAAAAAAGATTGGGATTCTCAGCATTTCGTTGAAATCCATCCCGCTTCCGCCCTGTGACTTACGAGTTTAACATCGTATATGGCCGGTTCTGGTACGAAATGCAGGATGTACTCCCAGATTTCAGGTGGGAGATCGGGTAGTCGTGATGGCAACATTCCTTGAGGTCGTTTCGAATACTTCCGGCGCTCTTTGTTTGTCTTCCTGCCCGAGCTTTGGGAGTCCGGGCGCGCCACACGTAGGCGCACGCGATCGCGTGTTTAGGATGCCCCGCCACAGAGCAAGCTAGCGCGGTGTTGTGTTTCCGGTTGGTCGTGCGGGTGCAAGTATGCCTGGGTACGAGGAGGAATGGGAAGAGGAGGGAAGAGAGGAAGATTCGATCACTGACTGCTCATGCTTTTGTTCCCTCCCCACCATTACAGTACCCATTCCACCAGCCGCCGCGGCCCATCCCTGGCCTGGTCACCCAACCCTTCGTCATGCATAAAATGACGAACCAGCGACCCTCGCACACACTCTTCCGTTGGCTGTTCGAGCCTATGTATCAGCCGTGAATGCCAATTTACATCACGAAATCCTTCACGCTGGTGATGAGATGACAGCGGAACCTTTGGTACGCCATCTTTGCGTCCACTAATTGCATTTTCCGGCCCCATAGCGCAACCCTTCGAGAGGATCCTGGGGATTTTGTTCCCGGTTCTGATGTTTGGGGCTCCGGGATAGCTCCAAAATCCCGGCCCAGCTCCAGCCCCTTTAAGATCGTTCTGGGTTCGTGGCTCAGTATCGAAGACTGTGGGCGGGCCTGAGATCTAACTACCCAACTTGCTACCACCTCCCCACTTACCAACAATGAGAATCTCCAGACGGCGCCAATTTTCCTGTTCACACAAGACACCCGGACACCCCACCCCCATTCATCAACACTGACGCGCATGCCAGTGAGCCTACCCTTCGCCGGCAGAGATTCTCCGACGCGGGACATTCAACGAGGGCGCTACCGAGATTCCACTGTAATCGCCCGGAAATGGCGCAAGACCAGGACATCTCTAGTGACAAACGCCCTTAGTTGAAGGGAAGCACTTGCCGGGCGGTTCCCCATCTGCGGGCCCAGGGCCCAGTTGGCTACCCTTTCAAACTGGGCTGTGTGAAACAGTTCCATCTTGGTCCTCCTTGCATAAATGGTGATGTGTAGACATCAACCCGAGCTTTTAGAACGCAGGGTTTCCGGTAGGAGATAGCTTACCAAACCGCATTGTAGGAAATTTTACAATAGATCTGAATATCTAAACATAACCATTGTGATGCGAAAATCGCCTGCAGCGCTATTACCCTGAACCCGTCGTGGTGGGGTCAGTCCTGACCAATATGGATCCTCGTAACACAAGTCTCATACTGATCTATATGCGCGTCAACGATGCTTCTCCTCGCGCTCGTCGTGGAGGCGACGGAGAAATTGTTGAATGATGGAGATCTCATCCATGTTGAATCCGAAAGGACTCCCGGTGTTCGATCACGTGTCAGCCCACGGACTCTCCATCCGGATTCCCGAGTCCCCGTTGAACGTTCTCCAGATCGACGATAGGCGGGCCATGACTTCCACGACTCCTTCGGTCCTCATTGTTTGCCTAGGTGCGTACCGCCCCGCCTCATCCAAGATCGCAAGGCGGGAGGATGGTTGATACGAGTCATCGTAATCAGGAAACATCTGTCGATCTCCGTTGGGAGAGGCCGTTCTTCAGCATGTCGCGAAGCAGCGGGGTTTGGACGTCTTCGTTGACAGCGCTGGGACCGCGGGTTACCACGTTGAGGAGGAACCAGACGAACGGTACGAGCCCTGCTTCTGTAGACGCGAACTTGTTCATAGACGCCTTATAGGACTGTGGCCACATGTAAGAAAGTCAGTGGCTGATTGGTGACCCGATACAATACCTTGCTCGAACCTGATGCCGGGCACCATACTCCTTAGCATGGCGTCCCAATCGACAGCGTCGCTCGACAAGTTTCCCGGGAAGACTTCAACCGGTTCACTCACATCCTCGCAGCGGACGAATCGAATCTAGCCAATCTGAAGAGAATCCAACCGAAAGGTTCCAAGGCAGAAGTCCGTCTGTTCGGTTCGTATGATGATAACCAACCGATTGCGGTGAGCTACCTGCGCCCATCTTCCGAACGGCCCGGGGCTGATCCTTATGTTACGAACCCTAGGACCCGTATTACGGAGGAATTGTGAGTCCCTGAGACAGTCAGAATCCGCCCGCGCCTGACCGCTGCTCGGTTTCAGAGCGGATTCGAGAAATGTTACCAACAGTGTTTGCGATACTCCAACAAGTTCTTTGATGAGGTTGTTGGGGCGGTTTCTTCCACCCCAGGGACCTCTAATCTCTAGAGATACCATGTTTTTGGTCGGGTATAGTCAGGTGACGACCTGCCAAATGTTCTAGACATACCTCGCAGATGTCCACACCCTCTGACGAGGGTTGTATTCTGGTTATTAAATGTCACTCTTCAGTTGTGCCCGACATTCACCAAGTCAGACACCGTGCAAACCGAACAGCCCAACCGCAGGGGACTGGACTATCGGGGCACCTGGCTTCGTGCTCTCCGGTCGACTCTCGTTGAACTCTCACCGCCCGCCCTCGCCCTCCAATCTGCGCCCAGAAGCAACCACTTGTGCCCACTGACGCCCTTGAACCTCTGTCACTCCTTCCTCCCTTTGTTGTCACACAATGGCGATGGGGTCGCGAGGGCCCATAGGGTCTGCTTGGGTCAATACACATCCATATCCCGTGGATCGGTTGTAAATGAGACTCAGGCGTTATCCACCCTGTCTTGACTGTGTTAAGCGGTGCGGAGGGGGACCGTAGTGGGCTGTGGCAGGTTTCTGTTCAGGGTCTGATGGGTCCTCTGCCTGTGCGCATCTAGGTACGGAAACAATCCCTCGTCGAGACGCGTTTATCCTGCCACCCACCCGCTGGTTGCATGATGCACGCATTGGCCATCCTCGGTTCTCCAGCCCCATTCTACAGGTATAATTTTTTCTATAGAGCGAATAATCGGAGACAGGGCCCCTAGGACGTTTGGCGTATAGAAACCGGCCCTGGCGGTGATGTCCACTGTACACTGAAAACCAGGACCTGGGGCTATCAGCTGAAGGCGCGCCGTTACCTCCGGAATTTCGGTTACTGTCCATGCTCCGAGACTCAAATAAACTGGACTGCCATGGTACCAACGGCATGCGGACTCGGATGACACGATCACGACGGGGTAGGTGTTTCAATTCCGTTGCCGCGTGGAGCCACGCCTTTGACAGCCACAAAATGTCAAAGAACGAATCCTTATCAAGACGTGCCCGGGAATCTACTACGTGTGATGCCAGCTATCGGGGTGAAAATTGCAGATATGCACAAAGAAGGGCTAGGTGTCGGCTGTGAGAGTCCACCCTAATTGGAAATCTCTGCTAGAGAACAACGGACTGTTCGCTAAACGTACGTCGTTGACAGCATAACGAATGACTCGAAGGCCGGCCACTCGGGGGATGTCCCCTGCCGTTCAGTGTCGCTCGGCTAGCTGGTCCTCGTGTCACACTGTAAGCGGGTGGAAATCAAAGGTAAAATTGTTGTCCTCGCCCGCCACGAGGGTTGGAACTTTTTGTGAGAATTAAAATCGTAATCGTACCCGTATGAGACCCACTATGAGGCAGATTGTCGAAGAATTGTGATGGGCTGGACGATCAGTAAGATCGAATGTGATCCCATCTACATATATATTCGTTATATTCATATTTACGGGGTGTGACAATGTTCTCATTCGAGGACGTTCCCATCTAGCCCTCAAAGAGCTGGTCATACGGGAAACCGACGGCTCGACGACTGTAGCCGAGGAGTGAGCTGTGGGCATCCGATAGGCCAGGAGTGGACCGTCCACTGCCCACTTCAAACCATCAGCCCACAAAGCATCGGCTAGGACATTTCTGACCATTCGTTTCTTCTTCATTGGGACACTTGAATGGAATCCCGTCAGGGCTGCCTCGTTTTGACTTTGAGCGATAGCTTACTTCTTCGGCATTCCCGAAAAGAAATAAAGGCGTACACAATTGCTACCGAAGTGGCCCACCGTATACGTGGGTCGCTTGGGTGTTGCTGGCAGGTCGTGGGAACCGCCTGCCAAATGAACTAACCTACTGGATGTTGCAGGATCCACGGTGGTTGGGAAACAAATAACTCTGCAAGGAAGGGGTTTCAGAAAATCCCTCTGACAGATCTCTTCTGTGGATGAAAAGAAGACGATCTATCAATATTTCAGGTCAGATCCTTGGCAAGTGGGCTGTGGAGATCGAGTTTCGGTCGTCATCAAGTAGGTGGTGGCTAAGTGACCCGCACCACTGCCACCAGAAATGGGCGGAATAAGCGGATGAAAGCGCCGATGGTGTGGGATCGCCCGTGATCATAAACAGGGCCCGTTTTGAAAAGCATAAATTCTGTGTGAAATACTTTTCTGAAAGCACTAAAAGCACAAGCGGGGCCCCAGGGTTCGCCTGGCGTGATGGGGGGGTAGGCCTGTGAGCATAGGCGGTGAAAAAAGATGTCCAGTGATATGTACGGAAAGATACTTTAGAACTGCACTGCGTTTCTGCTGATCAAGCCTCGAGCGCGAAAAGCGTGAGAGGCGCGTCCCGTTCTCCTGATGCCACCCAACGAGTAGGTGATCGCTGAGCGCTGCCACCTCACGCAAGACAGAACGAGCGTCGCAGGTGTATCAATTCTCAGGGACACTGGACCGGCGTATTTAGAAGTCGCACCAGACAGATAGCAAGAGCTTCTGTCCATCACCACCGTTCTTGCCCCAACTCACACCCCTGAACACTGCGCACGCCAGATCCCCGTTGTCACCCACACGACCCGTACAATACTTGCATTTTATCCCAGCGACGCGCAGCCTCGCCTTCGTCAGATCGGGATTTTTCGGAGATAACCGTAACACGAACATGTCCGCTGGCACCGAGTCAAAAGTGGTCCTAGTTACTGGCTGTTCGAAGGGTGGGATAGGATTCGCTCTGTATGCTTCCTGATCGATGTGAAAGGCTGCGAGCTGACAAAGCCCCGAAGATGCGAGGAATTTGCTGCTGCAGGATGCAAGGTTTATGCGACAGCACGGAGAGAGGCGGCGATGGATGGTTTTTCTCACGAAAAGATCGAAAGGGTAGGCTAATTGTGCTAGAATCGTGGGTCCCGGACAAGGTGTTCACTGCGTTTCTGACAGATCGCCTTGGATGTCACCAACGAAGAGAGTCGGAAGAGCGCCATCAACAGGGTGGTCAGAGAGAATGGTCGCATTGACATACTGGTTAACAATGCTGGCGTGATATGTCCTGGTAAACCTGCTTGCGATCATGACGGAGAAAGCAGACTCAAATTTGGTCAGGTCCGATCTTGGATGTGGACCTGGATACTGCCCGGGGTACGTTTGAAACAAATGTCTTCGCCCCAATGAGGCTTGCACAACTCGCCGTCCCATACATGGCCGAGCAAGGGAGCGGGGTTGTTGTGAACATCGGATCTGTCGGTGGAAACGTGTGAGTCCCCCGCCGTTGCCAACACGAGCTGCCCGATAACACGACCCCACTAGCCCGACCCCGTGGAACGGGACTTACTGCTCTTCAAAAGCTGCGTTTCATGCGATGACCGACTCCCTTGCCATGGAGTGCAGCTTCATCAGTAAGAACATCAAAGTGATTCTCATCGCCCCTGGGGCTGTCAAGTCAAACATTGCGAACAATGCGGGGGGCTATAGTATGCCGCCCGACTCATTGTTCAAACAATACACCCAAGCTATTCACAAGAGGGTCATGGCCAGCCAAGGAGGAAACTCAATGACGGCAGAGGAGTTTTCCCAACAAGTTGTTTCCCAGGTGCTCAGCCTCGATCCGCCGAAGTACATTACGCTTGGTGGGTACTCCAGAGCGTTCGCTATTGCTCAATGGATGCCCCGTACATTCGTACGGTGGGCCATGTGGAAGGTTTGGGGTACGCCAAACCAATCGTAGGCGGAGGGTTCCAAGCGTTTGGCTGGCATATCATCGATTCATCTGCCGGGATGTATATACTGGTCTCCAGGGTGTAATTGTTGATTAAAGTTTCTTGCTTACACATACCCCCGGTGAATGGATGATGCATGCGACCACTCTCGGTTCGCCGCTCGTCTTTTGTGTGGCTGAGGGTCGAAGATGCCACCTAAGCGTTGAGTGTGAGGCGGATCGGGATCACGACCTAGGTCAAATGCCGCCAAACAACTTTGCGCCCACAGTTGTAAAACATTGACGGGCTAATTGTCGTCCGACCTCGAGTCCTTTTTGTTCTGACCCGACCCATGTTTAACCCTATCAAGCAGTTTACTCATCGCAGGGACGTTGTATTCGACAACTCCGAGCCAGCACCTCGCCCAGGCCCTGACACGAATCTCGGAACGTCCGCCGTCCGCTAACTCGCCTTTGATCCCGTTCCGTTAGCACTTTAACTTTTTGGGGCGAAACAGGCAGAGCTTCAAACACGACAACGCGCATGGGTCGGCTACCTTTGGGACGTGCAGCCGCCGTCCGAAAGTGGTAGCTTCAAGCAGCTCGGATTTTCAATGGGCCAGAAGGGGGGAGCGATCGGTTGATCGTCCCGTCCCATCGCCATTGTGCTTGTCGACGGTCGTCAGGTTGACGACTGGCCCCCTGTCCCCCGCCGGGCCCAACCTTCCAAACCTAGATTTCGTCCCTCTCCACTCTTCCGCACCCGTTTGCCGGACGGGAAGGTCTCGATTGCATTTCCTTTGTCTCGAAAGACAATTGATTGCGATCAATTTCACACCTGCACCTCAAAAACCTCTCGGCGTTCCCCTCCCACGGATGGGAGACGGGAGAGGAACGTGATGTAACCATTGTTTCGCGGGGTCTTCACACTCCAGGCCTGGTCGTTCAACGAACCTCGTCTTGTGAATTTCGTGATACCGTATGTATTTTTCCCCAGATTCGTGGGCGCACGTTCCGGCGCTTCGGACGATGACTTAAACCCCCTTCTGGCTCTGATGTCTGTCCCTCCAAAGCACCTTTCCCGGGCCTCCTTCCGCTCCTCCTGTCATCCCGCCCTCTACTTCCTCTCCGTGTCCCAACCCCGATGAACGACGATCTCTTGTCTTCTCTTGTCTACCTCTTGGCGGCTGGGCCGACCTCTCCCCACGACCAACTCAATGTCTCGATCTATGAGAATGGGTTCGCTACGTCGTCCGCGCTGACCACCCCGGTCCTTTCGGGTTCGGGTCTCTCCAAGGCATACGTTTATCCAAAGCTCTTCGTTGCAATTCGGAGCGTTTTGGTCCACGCGGCGATACGGTGGCCTGCCATGATGTAAGGAGCGGTTGCAGTTATGGATCGCCTTTCATTAACTTGGCTTCCATAGTGCCGCACATCAAATCGTCGATTCGCTACAGGAAGCCCTCTTTATAATCGGCGAATGTCAAGCCGTGTTCTGTGTACGGTTCTCTCTCCCTCCCACTCGTTTTCCCTCGCTGACCAGCCGGTACTGCAGCGTTCAGAGGTCGCCCTGCTCGTTTCTGGCGACTCTGCTCAAGACATCATCTCTCGTTGTCATCTCCACAACAACAGCATCCCCTGGGGCACTTTGGCGGCCATCGACGCTCAGACTAAGCCAATGGCCCAGTTCGCAACCCCCCCGGTCGACCCACTGGAACAGTACCTCAACCTTGAGGCGCTCCAGATGCGGGACACTTCACCTTATGAACTCATGGTACAGCCTAACGACCTCGTGAACGAATATGACGGACCGGTATGTTGTCACACGCCTATTACATGTGGAGGGATATGCTGATTCTGGTCCGTAGTTGTTTGATGACTGGAACTCGTTCACCTACCCTACGAGTTGCGAGTCCGGCCCAAACACCGGCGAGACCCACCACTACCTCCACGATTACACTTACTGCCCCTCAACGTCACTCCCCCCTGGCGTGTACTCCGTCGAGTACAGCGCTCTTGATATCATTTCTCATGAAATCTCCGTCACTCTCGGAGAAACTAGTGTTGCGCCCTTTTTCGAATATTCAACCACGGAGCACCATGAGGATGCCTCTGATTCTCCTTCCCCTTCTTCCACCCGTTCATCCCCCTTCCCCGAGACTCCTGCCCTCGACAGCTTCCACTCTGAACTACCGCGGATTGCCTCTCCAATGTCCACGGTTGTTCGTGAGGAACAAAACACCGATAAGGTGACGCAGATCGTTCTCCCAACGTACCCCACTTCCCCCGCCTCCGTCGCAGCCCTCTCCCCTCTCTCCGAGCGCGGGTCACCCCCTTCCTCTCGCTGTTCTAGTACCACACCCTCTTCTCACTCGAGCGAATACGACCCCACGCCCTCCACGTCCAACGAAGAGATCCACCTCCCTGTCAAGGTCGCTGGAAAGAAGACCCGACGCAGCAGGACCGGGGCTATCAGGAAGAAGAAGGCCAAGTCGAAGGAGAAGCACTTCTGCTACTACTGCAAAGAACCCTTTACTCGCGATCACGACGCGGAGAGGCATCAGAGGACTTGCACGTTCAACCCGAACCGTTCGCAAAAGGAACAGTGCAAGGTTTGCACGAAACCTCTTCCTGTTCGGCTCGACGCGAGGCGGAGGCACTGGGGTACTTTGGAGTGTTCCGATGCTGCAAGAAAACTCGGCCTCACACGGGTGGACGAAGAAAGCTACGAACACCTGTGAAAGGTGGTGTCCGGGCACCGCCTCTATTTCCCTCTTTCATTTGCTGTTTGATGTATGGTGCCATCGTGCCTTAGAATAATCCCCTTTGGACACTATACCCCATGGTCCTTCCCACTCTACCCGCGCCATCCTCTTCCCACCACCAAATCTCTTTGACATCTCTCACCTCATCACTAATACTGTAGCGCTAGAATAATCCACATTTTAGTGGCCCCCCCATGTAGCATTGTTTTTCGGGTTATTTCTTTCTATGCGAGATCACTCCCATTTCTTAACAGATGTTTCTGTTTCCTTCTACTCTCATCTAATTGTAGCCAAACGTTCTCACTGCACGATAACCACCGACCGTGGTTTTATTTATCTTTCACAAAATACATAGTTATCTTTCGTTTCGTTAATATTAACAACTTCAATCTTTCCGGTCCTTTGACCTCGAATTATGAAAGGCTGAAACTTTCCTGTGCTATTGTCCTTGATGGCCGGCATACCTGGAGCGCTTTGGAAGGGTACTGGCCATTTTAACAATAAGCCACAACAGCCACCCTAAAATTGCTGAAGTTCGCGTCGCCTATCGCCCAGCCCTGCTTAACGTAGCTGTTGATCAAACCTTGAGTTAAAGCTGGCTATATTGGAATGACTTCGAGTGAGGTCCGGCGACCCGGTGACAAAAGAGATAGCCAGATTTCAAATTCTGCCTGATCGGCATTCAAACAGTCCACGCCACCCATAGAGTTTTCATACACCGAAGGAGGCGGGCGCGTTTTAGGGTCTATAATCCTCGAACACGTTTGTTAGATTTCGTTCCGGAGTCGCGCATCGACGTGGGTCCCAATCAAACTAAAGGAATAATTGTAGGCTTATCTTGGCAGAAGGCGCGAAGACCGCCCAGTAATACAATGTGACACTGTGCGGCGGACGGGAACTCAGTCCGGGGCTTTTGGAGGGTCACGAGGGCGATCGCTCTTTGACGAAAGCGACTCGAAGTCTTGGATGCACCGCTCCCTGGGGGCTTAAACCAATCCCAGGTGTATGTGTGACCCTACCACCCCCGAGAACACGGAGGAGAAAGAGATCCGAGCACGAGTGAGTTTCCTCGGTCTCGGTGGTAACTAGAACTAGGAAGGGTTGATTGAATCGTGGGTTAAGGGTCAATGGAGTCGCAATCCCTCGGGGTCCTAGGGTCGAATCCACATCAAACATGAGCGATGTGGCAGTGGAGACCTAACATATGGGGGTAGATTCCACGAGGTGATTTCGACAATATGAAATCTGAATGATTCGTGGGCCCAAGGATCTAGCGTTGACGCCTTCTTGGGAGACCCTTTGTAAATTAGACCTGTGAGGACGAGATCAGTATTCTCAACGTAGTTTCCGTAGTAAGATTGACGCTTGAATACTGGGAACTTTGTTCGTCGCTGTTCGTCCACAATGGGCGAGGGAGGGGGTCAGCGCTTACCCAGTAGATAAGGCCTGCGGTAGACATCGGACATCGCAGAGTCGCCTGTTTCTTATCCGGATCTCCTAGGAAGACCAGGACATAGAATGAAACCCTGGGGACGAGTTAGATTCGTGACTCCCTTTTCCACACCCGCCGAGTTCTAGCCGATGCATAATACCGCTTATGCAACCATCCGGCGTGTGGGTGCGATACTTACGAGAGTCTGACGTCGTCTGTCAATACAAATACAAAGGGTACTTCAGGGGTGGGACGCAACCTGCTAGCACCACGCCTACAGCCTGCGCACGCGTGTCGTCAATGGCAGAAAGCGGCGAAGGATCTTTCCCTGGCTTGGTAACTCGAGGAGAAACGGTCCGGGGTGTGGAGGGATTCAACGTCAACTCACCCCGTCGAACCTGGCCCTCCGTCGAAATCTAACCAAAAAGAGAGCAAACCCCAGAGACAAAGGCGGGAAGCGCAGGTGCCGGGATTCCGGGGTGCTTTGCCTACTGTAAGGCTGGTTCTGCTTCCCGTATCGTGCGTTCGTCAATGGGCGACGTGGTTCAATACGCAGGTGATAGAGGGGATAGATATTATTTTTGCTTCTGGTCCTGGGGACCCAACAGAAAGGCTAGTACGCGATGCTTTGTGAGTTACCCGGTCCATTTCTGATCATCGCGGAGCGAGAAAAATCCGTAAGCGTCGGAAATACTTACCCAACTGGGCTGAAAGGGGTCGTGTTGGCAGTCCCGGTGATGGATGATTTGGTGTCTTCGCACCGACGATAAGGCGCACATGGGCGGAGACCTGATTGTCTCCCGTTGAGCGCATTCAGTTCGAGCATCACCAAGAAATCAAAAAAAGAACATTTTCAACAACAACCGCCAATACGACCATATCTGGTTGTGGGCGTACGTGCTCGGGCCTTGGGGGGTAGTGGGTTAGAAGGGGGAAGAACGTAAGAACGTGATAGCCGATGGGATATCTACCCGAAGTCGAGGCAAAAGAACTGGTAAAGTCTAGCTCCGCTCCCAGAAGCGGTGCGGCTTCGCACGTCCTCCCTAGAAGCACGTCAACGGACCATGTATCCCTTGTTTTGAAGAAAGAACGTCAAACTAAGGAAGGATGCATGGAGGTTGCTGGAGGAAGGTCCGGCTGGATGTTTATTGTCACTACGAATCAAGGATGGAGTAGTGGTCCCACCGAATTTTTTCTTCCCTTTTATTTTTATTTTTTTACGAGTAACTCTCAGGCCGGCACGGGTCGTCTGAGCCCTTGAAGGGGGTCATTCATCAATATGGTGTCCAAGCCCTGGCATATCCGCTCCCTTCGGAACCCCGGACTGTCCCCGAGACATTACATTCTGCCCCCGACCACGCTCCGATTTCTGGCAGGCCTTGTGGTTTGTGGCAATGATTAAGTTTCTAGAACCTCATTTCCGGGGCATCGGAAATTAAGTTTGGACACGGTACTGGTCTTCTACCTGTGCCTGGGGCATAGAGGAAGCATGAGAGGTCCCGATGCGCCGGTGGCTCTCTCATTCTCCCTGGCGTCGCGCACCCTCTCCTGTCATGATGTAGTGTCCAAGCCCAAGACCCTGGAAATTGCTTACTTCTGGATGCAAAACTATCCTCACCTGACTCGAATACGAGGAACCCAAGCAGCCTCGCTCTATCTGCGGCCCTGCAAAGGCGCTCATGGCTGTGGGCCAACCCGCATAGGATTTCCCCCCAGTTCCCACTTCCTGGTGTCCACGGGGCCGTCGCTGACTACGAGCCTGGGTGGGAGGTGGCCGCGTCTTCCGTCGTTGGACAACACAACGGACGGGGGAGCTCCTGAAAACCGGGTCGAGGAGATGCAGGAGCTCTGTAACGCGTTACTAGATGGACCAACCGTGCCCGCTGCCGTTGGAATCGTCTTTGAGCACCGGGTGTATCATCTCCCCCAGGAGGAGAGGGCTGACACGTCGACCTCGTTCCTTTGGAGTCGTGCAAGATCGGCGGTGACCCCTTTGCCTTGGTAGCAGTTCGTGCATGAATTCGGCGTAGTAGTTATTACAGCGGTCTTCACTGTCAAAATAACAGTGTCGCGAGAGGATGCCCGTTTTGGGACAACTTGAGCTTGATTCGCGAGCCTCGATCACTAACGGCCACAATGTCCAAGTACGACTCCTCCTACCTCACCCCGAACTCGACGCCCACCAAACTCCCCAAGTCTCAGCGGTCCCGACAACGGAGAGAAGCGTCGGGAGTTTTCTCACTCTTTCAACCAAATCAGGTCCAGCTCTTTCGAGAGGCGTTTTCGCTGATCGACCACGACGCCGACGGCGTTGTCACGGAACAGGACCTGAAGCACATATTCGCTAGTCTCGGTATGGGTCCCCTTGTCCTCTCGCAGATTACCTTTCGGCTCCGTCCCTCTACCGCACCGACGCTCAGACGTTCCCCTTTCACATCTTGTAGGGATCAGTGCCTCAAAGCAGCGGATCGATGATCTTCTCAGCGATCGACCGGGGACGCACAGTAGGAATCCCTCTGCTGAATTTGATTCTTCCGGGGACAGGGGCATCACCTTTCCTATGTTCCTGACGATGATGGGCGAGCACTTGTACGATTTTGACACGGAGCAAGAGCTGCTCGGCGCGTTTGAGTGCTTCGATGAGAATGACAGTGGATTCGTCAAGGCGGACGAGATGAGGAAGTGGTTGAGCGAGTCAGGGGAGCGGATGGATCAGTCAGAGGTGCTTCTGCGAATCCCTCCTTCCTTCCCTGCGGGGCTGAGGTTTCGTTCCCAGATCGATAAGCTCCTCAAAGGCCCGTTTACCGATCGGCAAGGTAACTTCAACTATCGGGAGTGGGTCAAGGTCCTGCGGATAAATGCGGACAACGAAGAACAGGATCCCTTCTGAGTGTGTGAATGACGCGTGGAATGTATACATAGTAAGTCTCCGCCTGAAACCTACCTCATATATCCTCCAACAATTCGTATCCAGGTACTGTGATACCAATCTACCTTGCAACGGTCCACAGACACGTCCCATTTCAACGGTTTCGACGCGATCAGGCCTCTACGATACGGTTTACGTTGCGGAGAGTAACCCTTTCCATGCTACCTAAAGCAACATGTCCTCGACAGGTGTTTGTGCGCTGTCTCGAGAGAGAAAAGGCATAGTCTCTCTCGATTGTTCGATGCCCATTATTCGAGTGTCCTTAATAGCCCGACTGCTAGAACAATGTTGCCCCGGTCCCGACTGTTTGATGTGCCAATGACGCCAATGACTTCCCGCTGATGATGCGGACGTCGATGTCATAACGGCACTCCAGCATCGGGTGCACACTCCACTTGCATGGGCGTGCACCTCAAACCGATTCAACCCCTCGATTTCGGGGCGCTCGCTTTCCGCCGGCCCCATTGTTCGTTGGGGAGTCTTGTGAATGCTAATCACGTTTCAGCCTTCATTAAACTAGAGCCAGGGTGCATATGAATCAGGGTGATTGGGTGGTCATCTGGCCCAACTGGTTGTTGCTTGGGCCAGAGGCCCGAGCGGCTACAATGCAAGCCAATCGGTGGGCCATGTCAACCGCATCGAGGCGATTAATTTGCAGGAGGCACCAAAAGATCACGTACCAGGACTGTATCATGAGTGCATTCTGCCCGGTTTAGTTTAGGGCGATTGGAGGCTGTCGGCAGGTCATGGCACTGGTGGCAAGTCTGTCGCGTCTCTGACGCGATCTTAACTCCGATGGACCCGACGTTGAACATTCCCCGATTTAGCCTATCGCTGCTTGGTCATCCTCCTTTGCTCGCTCCCCCGATGTCGGCCCAAGGAGAGACACCCGTCTCCCGACGGTTATCCAAAATCAAACACATCATCATCGTCTGTTCGGGGAAAGGCGGCGTAGGAAAGTCGTCCGTCTCCGTTCAGGTCGCTCTTTCGTTATACGCCTCGAGTCCGAATGTCCGGGTGGGAGTTTTGGATGTGGACCTGACCGGACCTTCAATCCCTCGAATGCTTGGTTTGGATGGCCATCCCGTACACCAAAGTACCGATGGCTGGGTTCCTGTATATGCTGATGGGGGCGAGGCTCGGCTGGCGTGCATGAGCGTTGCGTTTTTGCTGAAGAAGAAGGATGACTCTGTGGTCTGGAGAGGTCCAAAGAAAAACGCGATGATTCGCCAGTTTTTAAGCGACGTTCGGTGGGGAGAGTTGGATTATCTTATCATCGACACCCCTCCCGGTGAGCTCGTTCTCTGTCTTGGCGGACTTTCGTGATCTAATCAGAGATTGTCTCGTGGTTGGTGCGCCTCGTGCGCCGCATTTCACTCTCTTTGATGTCTATCTCCTCCGCTTTGGACAGGCACCTCTGATGAACACATCTCGTTAATCGAACATTTGTCACCTGTTCACTCGCGCTTGTCGGGCATAGTGGTCACTACTCCGCAAGCCGTAGCACTTCTAGACGCGATGAAATGCGTCTCATTCACTCGAACGGTCTCCCTGCCACTTTTAGGGGTCATAGAGAACATGAGTGGGTACGCATGCCCCTGTTGCGGAGAGATTACCAATGTGTTTTCTACGGGAGGAGGGGAATCAATGGCCAAGAAGGAAAAAATCCCCTTTCTCGGAACACTGCCCATTGATACCGAACTCGTCACATTGCTGGACGCAGCCGAGACGGAGCAGGAGGATGATGAGCTAATAGGAGGTGGAACACACGAGGAGTTTATGCTTCTGCGTCGATACAAGACGACGTCATCTGCGAAGCTTTTTGGCCCGATTATCGACAATATCCTGTCGGGACTCTCAGGATCCACGGAGGCATGGAAAGGCGAAAAGTAGCGCCACGTCCGAGTGGGTTCCGTGCCAATCATCCTCCACAGTTCACTGATCTGACCCCTTCAGTCGATCAAAGGGATTACGGGCGTACGGCTTTGGAGGATTTCCCATGCTGCCCACGTTTGTGATGGGTGGGGACTCGTGTTTGGCTGCGAGCCGCCCAGGATGGCTTGAGGCCGTTTCTGTCTGTATGTAGCGAATGAAATAATCCAAAAGGTCGACTGAGGTGGTCACCGGTCACCGGTCACGAGTTACCTAATACCAGCATGCACCAATTTGTCTTCAAATCGACCACTCGGCTGAGACGATGTCTCCTTCTTTTTCTGCGTCTCTTCCCCCGACGGCCACCATCCCCCTCTCTCGCCCACGTCGTGTATGTTTGTCCCATCCTTCACGACAGGACACGATCGCGACGGCTTTTAATATTTTCCGTATCCTTAATTTGCCTCCGCGCCAGAACGAGTATCCAAGCTTACGAACGCCCGAACAAGAACTTCTGAGTTGCTGGTTTCCACGAAACCGACCCTAGACCCCCTCATGCCTCGCTACGTCCACTCTTCCTCCGCCCAAGGTCCGTCCTGCTCTCTCATTTTACTCTCCGTTGTCCCACGGCGGGATCGACTGACACGCGTCTTGCAACCCTGCCCAGAACCACCCCCGCTCCACAAACCCCCGCGGTTTTCTCTTTCTCGCATCTCCATGCAATCCACTGCCCGAGGGCAGCCCCCCGGGTCCAGTTCTCAGGGCTCGGGACGCGTTGAGCGGTGGGTAGAGGATCAACGGGGCGAGGATCAGGATCCCAACTTTTTGTCCCCTATGGCCCGACACTCCGACACCATCGTCCATTCCCGCCGCATTACCCCGGTTACCCCGCGGTCCCCCCTCTCCCAGCCAGACTCTTCCGATTTCGTTTTCGTCGATGACGACGACGAGGTGAGCACTCGTGAAAGCGTCTGATTGCAATTCGGGTTCTGACCGAGTACGGGCGACCGCCTTCTTCCCACCGCGCGTCGGAATTAGACACCAAACGGACGGGAGCGAACCCAAAGATCTCCACCCCAGGGTGGCCGCACTTCTGGTCTGTTCGGCAATTCTTCCTCCCCACTCAAGGGCTGGAGAATGTCGTTCGCACCGTCAATGAGGAGAGCGTCCACCGGGAGTCATAGCAGGGGGTCTAGCTTACCCACGTTCAACGCCCCGTCGCCCAGCACCCCAGAAAAGTCCGACGGAACCAAACGAACAACTTCCCCATGGAAAGCCAAGTTCCAGCGCCCAACCGTGATGGGTCATTTTGCATCCATCTCCGAATCCGAGGCAGTCAAGTCGCGTCCCAGTTTCGGTTCGACGGATTCGTATCCCCCAAGCAGGCCTTCGTTGGATGCGCCGTCGTCGCTCATTACCATGGGGACTCAGAACTCGGTCAGGTCTAGTTCAGGGTTTGCTAAGAGCTCCCAAAGCCTATGGAGCCTCCCTCCATCTGCCACGCACATCCATGACCCTCCTGGATCCACCAAGTTGGTGTCACAGCCGTCGAAAAGTACGATTAGGGTTCCATTCTCCATAAAACCCTCTAGCCACAACCTGAATCTCTCAGGAAGTCCGCCAAGCATCATTGCCAGCGCGAGGAGGAAGAACCGGAGAAAACGGCTTGTCATCGGAGGTATACCCCTTAATGATCACCGTCGATACGAGGCGGCAAAGCGCTGGTGTGAAGTAGGTTCTTTTTCCCGGCCACACCATAAAGAACTTTTTTCTTATCTCCGCTTACAGTCGTTCGGAGAGATTAGTTCGATCAGCAGAGGAGCGAATGGCGACGTTTTCGTAGATTTCCGGAAAGCAGAAGTCGCAGACACCGTACGTTCGAGCCCGCTGCGACCCCTGGTCTCTATTGCTGACATGTACGGTCGCAGGTGTGTCGAGTTCGAGCCCGTGTCAATATTACCGGGGTCGGCAGTTGTTCCCTGTCATGGCATGCTTTAAAATAACTGCCCGCTTGAGGTACGCACTTCATTTTCAACTCATCTGAGTTTCATCTCATTCAATAGGAGCTTAGCGTGCACCTCTCGACATTCCCGATACCCTGAACATTATGTTCTGATTCACCTCAATAACATACGACGCACGTACAGTTCTTGTCCTCCTGGCCTTCACGTTTTCCCCTGTTCTTCACGCTCATATGATCCGTAAGCGCTTTTATTCTTTACGCGTTGCGTGAAACACTGACACGTGGTCCCTCAGATGCACTATTACACCGAACAAGTCTTACGACCATTACACACTGCACATCTAATCCTTGTTCCACGGACTTTGAACGCAGAGACACGTCACCCTCCCTGTATTCCTTGTACACAATTGCTTCGCACCTCCTTCTCAACACGCTTTCTGTTCGCATTATAATCGCTCCAGCCTCGTAGATTGCTCGACAATTACCTTCTACGTCTCATCTGCCCTGCATCGATCTCGTCCACACCCTTGTTCCATATTCCCTTTCCTCGGCCGTCCGCGCACCGATGTATTATTTGTATCACTTTTATACATCCCTCACCTTCCTTTTCAACCTTCGCTCGCAGTTAATCACCTTGCTCCATCCCTGACCGCTTTCCATTCTTTCTACTCGCTCCCCGGGGGCCTTGAACGTTTCCCATGAGAATAATACCCTCACAGGTCCCGAGCTCATCTGTTTCGTGTGTTCTCCCGTCCGCTGATCTGCTGATTGTTACGCTCTCGAAATCTTAGCTGCATCTTTGCATCAGTTGTGATCGCGCCAATGAATCTCTCCGCGCTTCTGGTCCCCTCTGAACTCCCAGCCTGCGGCCTCATACTTATCGTACTCGTCGGCCTTTCAAATTAGCACGCCTCGAGGTCCGTTTGTCTGTTGAATTGCAACTATGTGACGCAACTCGTGGCCGTGAAGCGCCCCTCTAACGCTCAGGCTCCTCTGGAAATCAATGATTGGACCGATCGTCTAGTCCGCGTGTGCTGGTCGGTCCAGACTGCAGTCGGCGGCTAGGTGCGGCCACCTCTTCGCGGGTGATGCGATTTCGTTACGAATACGTACGAAGCTCATCTACTCCAAGCCTGCATTCTCTGAGGGAGTGAGTGCTGGCATTGTCTTGTGGCTTTTTACTCTCAATGTTGTCTTCTCGGAAGTTCGCGGAGACTGATGATGTCAGATCCCGACCTATCCACAGGTTTCGCTAGCTGGGATCATCTGTTCAATCATGGTTCGGCGTCGGCTGCCGCCCTTTACTTCCTTTGGCATCTCGGCTCATTGGTTGCGGAGGGGGCTGTGGCCTTATCGCTGGCTCGGTGATAGAGTGGGTGCCGTTACAAGTAGAGAGTGGGTGGACCCCTGTACTTGACCCAGACGCCGGCCGGTGGTATTGGAATGGTTGGGGGTGGAGCCTCGAGGCGGTAATCTTCTAGTGCGGTGAAACAACAAGGTTGTAAAAGGTGTAATCTTCACTGCATCATTGCGTGAGTTTCACAAATAATGGGGTGCAGAACCGGCTCGATCACATCTCTCGGTCATACATGATCATCCTGCTACAGCGCCGGCTCGCAACAATAGCGGAGTGCTAGTGGCTCGGGGCCGCAATGACCCTCATATGAATTCCCACCCGGCTGGCTGCACCAACCGTGCGCATTGAGACGTGCGTGGTTCCTTCATTGCTCAACGTTCAGCGTTTGACGTTACGTGGACCCAGACCTGATATCGTGGGTGCGCACAACCAGATATCTGGGCTGCATCTCGTTCGGATCGCCCACACCGGACTAAACGGTCCGAGTTTGGTTCTCGATTTTTTCCGGATCAGGCATCCGCAGACTTCTGCCCCTTGTGGATGGACCACTTTACAAATATCACAAACACAGCGTTCGATGGTAAGCGGAGGGGGGCGAGGCGGCCACGGGGTGGCGGGTTTATAATACGCTGCTAGTATGGCTTGGCACGTTCCTGTGACCCGCCCTCCCTCTCTCTCCCTCGTCTGTCGACCCCCCTGCGTCGGTCGGTCGGCCAAACCCCGGCAGGACCTCGGCTACCTTATCTTGATCTCGCACACCTGTACAATTAATTTTTGGACGAACCTCACGACTCTTACGACTCATGGGTCTCAAATTTTGGAAGTCGAAATCCGCCTCCACGTCTGCTACGCTTCCGACTGTAGCCTCGTACCCACCAGAGAAGGTGGAACGGGAGGATGAGATTGCGGGAGAAGAGCCGATCCCGCTGATCATCGTGGAGGGCTTCGGTGGCGGGGCTGGCGAGGCGCTTTGGGGGGATTTCGCAGATCATCTGAATGCGGGATCTCAGGATGGGTGGCGGAGGAAGGCGCACTTCGTCAAGTGAGTGTTGATGCGCCTGGTGGTTCTTGGGACTGGGCGTTGACCTATGTCCAATCGCAGAGTTGGACCCATCAGCTCGATACACGATCGCGCCTGCGAGCTGTTTTTCACGATTAAGGGTGGCACAGGTGACTGATTTCCCACTATCACGATACGATCGCTTGAGCTGAGACGTTCTGGTAGTCGACTACGGCGAGAAACATTCCAAGGACCATAATCATGGTCGATACGGCCGCGTTTTCCGATCGGGTTTATACCCCGAGTGGTCTGTTATGAGTCCACTCCATTTCCTTGGACATTCGATGGTAGATCCAACAAACCAAACCGGATTGCCACTCCCGCTGACCCCCAGTCTCTAGGGCGGCACGACTATTACAAAGATGCAGGACCTCCTTAAGGAAGGCTTCTTCGGAGACCAATATGATCCGGACATGGTCTTGTCGGTAAATACAAGTAAGCATATCCTCTTTCACGTACCTTTCAATCTTCTTGGCGGCTTATGAGTCGCACTCTCAGTCTCTACACCTTTCCGTGGCACCCATTCCGTATACACTCTCGGGGAAAAACCAGCAAGTTCTCCAGACATGCGATTCTTCTCTGTGGGGTCCGTGATCGCGATGGTCGCCCACTTCTGCATGTTCTTTGCTCCGTTCTTCTCCGAACACCCGTTGGATCTCTTCTGCGAGGCTCGATCCTTCTCTTGCAAGGATATATCAATCTGCCAGTTCCTCAAGAATGTGTGGAAGAGTGGATGGGCGGAGAGTGAGGATATCGCCCCATACGATGCTACATATCAGGCTATCGCGGCCAGGGAGAAAAGGGGGGAGGGGGTTGTGAACAAGGGGACATACTACACGAGTTACGCCACGAATATGGTAAGGCCTCAACATAGAATTCGCCTGGAGACACACTAAAATGCATTCTTTTATCCACCTAGACGATCCCTGACCACGAGTCGGATTGTGGTTTTACGCCAAGCATTTCGCATTTTCTTAATTTTCCGTTGTACATTCTATCTCGAGCGATGTGCTCGTACGATCTCACCAAGATCCATCCACTCCCCGACTTCTTGCACGCTATCCAGAATGGGAAAGACCGCGATGAGCTACACAAAAACGACGGGGTCGTGCCAGTGTTTTCGCAGTGGCATCCACTATCTTGCCAGTACGTCACGTCTGCACGAAAACAATAAGGGAAATTATCCTTAGCTGATTCCACTCGTTCGCTCTCAGGGAAACGAAGTGCGTTCACCATGGAGCTTTGACCCACCCATCCC
>Ga0307517_10004284_pt1 | contig 21988 bp, 13 predicted proteins | sample 23_EM_MG_FD_194515 | JGI IMG/M metagenome (GOLD analysis project Ga0307517, IMG submission 194515) | Populus trichocarpa ectomycorrhiza microbial communities from riparian zone in the Pacific Northwest, United States - 23_EM | ecosystem: Host-associated > Plants > Roots > Unclassified | place... | reverse complement strand
TATATGTATATTTAATCGTTTCCTTCTCTTCGTCTTCTTTTCTCTCCACTTATCACCCTCCCATATACTTCCCCGGCTGTAGTATCTTGGCGCCAAGATTTCCCAATACTTCTGAATTTGACAAGTAAACGACGCGATCGGGGGTGGGGTTAGTTAGTCCTAAGCCCTTGCGCTATGTTATCAGGTGGGGGGTTGGTTACTGATATTATACTAGGCGACGAATGCCCATACAAGGAGATTTAACCAGGGGTGGTGTGAAACGTAGTATTAGCGCTGGTAGCTTTGCTGCTGCTAAGAGGTATGCTGTTTCGGCTATCTGCAAGGGCTAATTTTTCTTAGGGGGGGGGGGAAACGCGAGCTACGGAAACCAGCTGGTGTCGACCAAGTGTTACACTCCGAGAGTAGTGAGTTGGCAGTATGTGCTCGTGCTTGGATGGGGATAGGAATTCCATCGGGGGCGATGTATGTTTATGAAATGAGTGGTATTTTTGATGGGGATGATGTCTCGGTGGAGGATAAAAAGGCTATTCCAAGCTCCGGGATGCCAACCTGGAGACCCCCCGTGCCAAGGTAATTCAAGATTCAACGGTTAAACCCCACAATGAGTGAGAATCAAGCTGTGGGCTTGTGCGAATTGTGGGAGAACAGCATGGGGGCGGCTTTGCCTGGGGTGGGATCATCATTGTCGAATTGGCTCCGCTAAAGCACAACGAGCCTTTTATGGTGCGCAGGCCATGAGAAGGTGGCTTGTAGTGGAGCATAGGTTAGTAGTGGGAAAGTGGGTTTTGCCTGTACTTGTCTTGTATGACAAGAACTCATCAGTGAGGGTCGGAGAAAGAAGGGGTGGGGAGAGATTAGACTAGTTGTTCGCCGGAATACTGTGTTGTTGGTTGGCGGGTCTGAGTTCACCGTCTATGTCCCCTTTACCTGCCCATAAGATAGTAGTAGGCGAAACACTGGATACATACTGGGGAAGTCCATCAACAAAACCTTCCCCTGAATGAGATGCCATGACGGCTGAGAGGGTATCTGGATCCCTTATTTAACACACCTCCGCAATATGTGCCATCGTATTGTTTAAAGCTCGGTAGGGACAAGTGGGACAGATAGCTGGTGCTGTGGTAATTAGGGTGGGGAACTATCCGGTATGGGACGGGAATCTACATTCTCGATACATTGTTTTATTTCGTCTCCGGCATCCGATCCAGCCCGGATAATTCTAACTCATTCAATAGGAACAAATTCTACCTTTTCTTTAGTTGCTTCAGCGCCTGTCTAGGATCTGTTAAACTGGCTGCGGAGGACCGTTTATCGACTAGTTGACCGGCCTTGATTCTATCTCTTAGTGAATATGCTCACTTCCAAGCATTATTAGGCGAGAATATTCTCCTCAGTACTTTATCCCCCATATGTGAATGGCGTTGATCACCTAACACCTAGGATTTGTTGATAGGCTACTCCCTTGATGTAGGCTGGCTCTGTATCAAACTTGTATAACCCCAACCCGACCTAAGACTGCGGTCCTTGCATGTGGAGAGGCAGCTCGATACAGATGGGCCTGGCTGCTCTTTGCTAGTGGTATCGGGTGAGGGCTTACCTCATTCACATCTTAAGCCCCACATGGCGACGGCATATATTTGGGGAGATACTTGCTGCTATTCACAAGCCTTGTACCGTATGTGGGCACGGCATTCGGAACAGCGACAGCAGGTGAATGGGCTAGAGGATGCGCCGGCAGGCAGAAGTCTTTGTGTGGACAATCTCCTATTGGTCATGCGCTTCCGAATGATTGGATGGTATTGTGCCACAACAAGCAGATCGCCCCGCTTTCTTCAGCTCTCATCACCGAATTTTTACAAACCCCCTGGAACTCTGCAAATCGCTGAACCGTTTCTACGCTCAAACAGCATTCCAGATAGAACATCATGACCCAAATTTCGAATATGCAGTCGGTCAGCTTCGGCGACGGTAACTCCAACTGCGGGAACATAAGCAGTATTTCCAACACCTTCAATATCTCCGACGAGGATGCGGCAATTATGCGTTGGCTCTCTCCACTAGAGCCGAATAACAGACATCAGGGCGTCCGCTCTGAGCGATTCGATGGTGTCGGGAATTGGCTGTTAGAAACGACCGAGTTTCGGAGGTGGAGATGCAGTGAGGGTGGAGGCGATAAGGCTGTCTTGTTTTGCTCCGGGAATCCGGGAGTGGGCAAAACATACCTGAGGTAAGTGGCGGGGTTCTTTGAGCAAACTGAATGCCGCTGACGGCTCGGAATATTAGTTCCCTAGTGATCGACAGCCTATGCGATCGAGCGCAGGAGGAGAATATCGCAGTTGCAGGCTTGTACTGCGACTTCCTTTCTCAACAAGACCAGATAACCACCAATATTATGGGAGCTATTCTGAAGCAGCTAGTAAGCAGAGGGGGTATCCCGGATCATCTACGAGAGGCGTTTCAAAAAGGGAAGAAGGAGTTTGGTGGCAGAGCGCCGCGGCTTGCGGATCTGATGGGAATGTTGAAAATTGTTATTGCTTCGCTTCCCCAGGTTTTCATCTGTCTCGACGCCTTGGACGAATGTTTACAGAAGTATGTTTCAGAGCTTCTCGAGTCGCTGAGAGATATTGTTCTGGAGTCCCCCAGGACAAGAATATTCCTCACTGGGAGGCCCCATGTCGGGGAAGATGTCCAAAGATATTTCTCCGCGGCGGTTGTGATACCCATCAGCTCTAACCCAGATGATATCCGGAATTATGTGGAAATGAGGTTAGATAGGGATTCCGAGCCAGAGGCGATGAGCAATGACTTACGGGTGGATATTGTGAGAGTCATTTTGGAAAAGATATCTAATGTGTCAGTAAAAGCATTCGGCACCCCCACCCAATCAATGATGTGTACTTACCAAAGGTTGGGTGTAGATTCCTCTTAGTTTCGCTCAACATCGATGCCATTCTGGCGGAGGTGACAATTCGTCGGAGAAGAAAGAAGCTTAATGAGATGACACAAGGCAACGGATTGAGCGAAGCCTACACGGCAACCCTAACGCGAATAAAAGCGCAGAAGGGATATAAACCAGTGCTTGGATTGAAGGCTCTGATGTGGGTGCTGTATTCAGAAAGGCCGTTACGGGCTAACGAGCTCTGTCATGCCTTGGGAGTGGAGATAGGATCTGGGGATCTTGATCCTGAAAACGTTCCTGCATTACGGACAGTCCTATCATCTTGTCTAGGTCTTATCACGGTCGAAGGGTCTTTCCCGCGCACTGTCCGGCTGGTGCACTTTACTCTTCAGGAGTATCTATCAAGTAACCCGACCCTATTCCATAGTCCACATTCAGCAATTGCGGAGGTTTGCCTGACATACCTTAATTTCGGATTTGTTCGGGATCTTTCGCCAACTCTTCCCCAGGCCCCCTCATCAACACCGCTTCTGGAATATGCTTCTGTTCACTGGTGGAGGCATACGAGAAGGGGGGTGACGGAGAATATCAAAATACTTGCGCTCAGGCTTCTCGATAGATTCGATGAGCATATATCTGCTCAGTTACTGTGCTACAATGATTGGGAAATATCCTGGCGCCTAGGGTTTGGAAGTGCGAAGGGACTCACGGGATTTACGGGACTCCACGGGGTAGCATTCTTCGGAATCGAGGAGATGGTTTCAGCGGTACTGGATATGAGGGAATGGGATGTTAATGCGGCCGATGGTACGGGGAATACGGCTCTCACATGGGCAGCTACAAGAGGGCATGACGGGGTAGTAAAGAGGCTTTTAGAACGAAAGGACGTCAATCCTGACCAGCCAGACACCGAATATGGCCGGACACCACTCTCGTGGGCGGCTGGGGACGGGCATGTGGGGATAGTAAAGATGCTTTTGGAACGAAAGGACGTCAATCCTGACCAGCCAGACACCGAATATGGCCGGACACCACTCTCGTGGGCGGCTGGGAACGGGCATGTGGGGATAGTAAAGATGCTTTTGGAACGAAAGGACGTCAATCCCGACCAGCCAGACACCGAATATGGCCGGACGCCACTCTCGTGGGCGGCTGGGAACGGGCATGAGGGAATAGTAAAGATGCTTTTGGAACGAAAGGACGTCGATCCTGACCAGCCGGACACCAAATATGGCCGGACACCACTCTCGTGGGCAGCTACGAGAGGGCATGACGGGGTAGTAAAGATGCTATTGGAGCGAAAGGACGTCAATCACAACCAGACAATCACCGAATATGGCCAGACGCCACTCTCGTGGGTGGCTGAGAGGGGGCATGAGGGGATAGTAAGGATGCTTTTGGAACGAAAGGACCTCAATCCCAACCAGGCAATCACCGAATCTGGCCAGACGCCACTCTCATGGGCGGCGGAAAAGGGGAATGAGGGGATAGTAAAGATGCTTTTGGAACGAAAGGACGTCAATCCTGACCAGCCGGACACCAAATATGGCCGGACACCACTCTCGTGGGCGGCTGGGAACGGGCATGTGGGAATAGTAAAGATGCTTTTGGAACGAAAGGACGTCAATCCCAACCAGGCAGACACCGAATATGGCCGGACACCACTCTCGTGGGCGGCTGGGAACGGGCATGTGGGGATAGTAAAGATGCTTTTGGAACGAAAGGAGGTCAACCCTGACCAGCCAGACACCGAATATGGCCGGACACCACTCTCGTGGGCGGCTGGGAACGGGCATGAGGGAATAGTAAAGATGCTTTTGGAACGAAAGGAGGTCAACCCTGACCAGCTAGGCACTACAGATGACCGGACACCACTCTCGTGGGCGGCTGGGAACGGGCATGAGGGCATAGTAAAGATGCTCTTGGAACGGAAAGACGTCAATCCCGACCAGCCAGACACCGAATATGGCCGGACACCACTCTCGTGGGCGGCTGGGACGGGGCATGAGGGGGTAGTAAAGATACTTTTTGAACGAAAGGATGTCAATCTCGATCAGCCAGACACCACGTATGGCCGGACACCACTCTCGTGGGCGGCTGAGGGAGGGCATGAGCGGGTAGTAGTGATGCTTTTAGAGCGAACAGACGTCATTCCCGACCACGCAGACACCTATCATGGCTGGACGCCACTCTCGTGGGCAGCCGAGAGAGGGCATGAGGGGGTAGTAAAGATGCTTTTAGAACGGGAGGACGTCAATCCCAACCAGGCAATCACCCAATATGGCCTGACGCCGCTCTTGTGGGCGGCTAAGAGAGGGCATGAGAGGGTAGTAAAGATGCTTTTGGAACGAAAGGATGTCAATCCCGACCAGGCAGACCCCCTCCACGGCTGGACACCACCCTCGTGGGCGACTAGGAACAGGCATGAGGGGGCAGTAAAGATGCTTTTAGAACGGCAAGATGACCGCATCGCTATGCCAGATAACGTGAGCCAAAGCCACAAGCGCTAGCGGCTCCTCCGAATAGTATGATGGAATTGTGAGTGTTCCACTTGAGCGGAGCAATGTCAATTGCGCCGCAGCCGACCATAGCGGCGACGTCCCTCTCGCCCTCCGCTATGTATCAAGACGAGTTTGTGGTGGAGACGCAATTAAAATTTCCTGATCCAAATACCCGCATACCTGACTCTAGCGGCCAGCCCGGACTCCGATCGGCAGCACACGGTGAGCGGCCGCGCGTATTCGACCACGGTGATTCTGTCTCCCAATCCGCGGATAGCAGCCTCTTGACCCAACCACCCTGGTGGTCTCGACCTCTTTCCATCTGGCCCCAAAACTCTGCTTCCATCGGACGAAGACTAAGACCCATCCTAGCAACACCCAACCCACCCTCTTATTTGCGGCCGACCAGCGTTTTATCATCTCTTTTCTTATTCTTCTCGCTTTTCTCCACTACTTCCTTCCCTCTTCGTTACTAGATATATCGTTATTCCATATAGACTTGCCAGGTGGGAGGTTAGTGTAGGCGAGGTTTCGATATAAATAAGGGTTGATAATGGCGTTTCTCTAGTTTCCCGCTGGCTATTTACTGTTTATTAATTTTTGTGTTTTTTTCCCTTCTTTGCTTTTTCCCTGCATTGGAGTTCTGGTTAGACTTGGTCATGTCGCTCTGCACTTGTTCTCCATTCCTGTTACTTGTTAAGTTGGTATTTGTCTTGTGTTTTGTGGGCCGTGGTGTATAGCAATGTAAAAGTACGGTGTTATAAGTAATTGGGTCGGAATAGATGGTAGGCTTAAAGAAGCTCACTCTATGTTCTTAAGCAGCTCGTTTATCTCCTTGCTGTAACTCCTCTCACTACTGCCAAACGGTCACCGGCAGTCCCCATTATAGTGCTGTGTTCCAATACTGATCTTGCTACAGTCACTCGACATAGGTGTTTGCAATCTGAGACCTGTTGAATTGTGATTGTGTCATAGGGTGGCGCGGGGGGAGGGCAGCAGAGTTGCTGGTGCTCAGAGTTTTTTACTTGCGGAGATAGAAATAGCCAGTATGTTTCAATCAGTGAATTAGATCTAGAATTTTTTTTAGTTAGATTTGGCTGCTAGACAATTGCATGATACCACTAATGGGGGTGTTCAAAGTCAAAAACAAGAATTTTGAGTGAAATTTAGCGCAGGATTTTGCATTAGGGTACTTTGCGGAATTAGCCAATAGTGTTGAGAGAAACTGAGTGACATATTTGAGAGGCTCAGAAAAGAAAGAAGAAGCCTTACAGTATCATACCGGTACTGTCGGGGGGAGCCGGTGGGAAAGACCTAGCGTGCTTGGATATTCTTGAACTTGCGCGGTTGTTTTGTCCTAGCCAGTCATCATGTTTGTTAGTTAAAAGGGCAGCTCTGGGGACATGCACAAGCGAGGGCGACGAGATCAGCAATTCTGTGAATGGGACTTTGATCGGATGATTCTTTTTATTTTTCGTTTACTTTTGATCTTCGGTCTATTGTGACGTCGATAAACCTTTCTGCCAAATACCCACCAAAGTACACCCGTACCCGAGGGGATCAATCCGTCAGTACTGGTGGCAAGAATAAGTCCTCACACCATGGAAGCAACCACAATGCCCCAACTATCGTGAGAACCATACTAGAGTGACGGCGCCCCGCTCAAGAATGAAAGTTGGAAGTTGGGAGTTGGAACTCTTGGCGAATATTTGGGAGGGAAGAAAGCTTCTCTACAGCAAGAAGTCTGTGTCATTGCGTATTCGTTGCTCTTTTCAGGCGTTGCATCGGGCATGGGCTGCCAAGGCCTAGGACCTCTGACTTCTAACTTTGATTTATGCACGGGGGCACTCTAGTATGGTTCTTTGGGTCACTCTTTCCCGATCTTTAATTTGCGCCCGAGTAATCATAGTTGTACAATTGCAACCACAACTATAATGGCTATTAATTCTGAGCCCTGTATATTTGGGCCCCTCCCTTTCTTCAGGAGGATGAAGTCTGACCTTAGATTTTGACTGTTGTCTCAATTTGAGCTATTGCACCCATAGTATTGCAATGATTGAGTGCAGGGAATTGTGGTTGTACCTGTTATCCTCGGGTCCCCCTTAGCTTACACAGCTTGCACCTGTTACTCTTAAGTTGCCTGTTACCAACCTCCAGACATCGGTAACTGGGGTATTGTGTGGTAAGGTAAAGTAATGGTAAACTAGCTTTTTCCGAGTGTGCCAAACTTAAATGAAACAAGAAAGCAAGCTAAAAACTACAACATTTTTAACTTTGAATACCCCTTACTACTGAAAGTGAAGATTTGTGGGGGGGAGTTATCCAATATGCAGAAAAGAATCTACCCTTGCGATATTTTGTTTTATTTCCCCTTCTGCATCTGATCCAGCCCGAAGATTTCTAAATAATTCATTAGTAACAAATTCCAACTTTAGGTACTTTGGCAGCTGCCTAGAAGGGGTTAAATTGGCTGCGGAAGTCTATTTATTAATTAACGAGCCTTGAGTTTATCTCTTTGTGAACTTGAACATGTTCTTCCGGAGAGCATTTTTAGGTGAGAATATTCCACTCAGTACTTTTACCCCTTGTGTGAACCTCGCTAATCACCTAATACCTGGGATTTGTTGATACGTTATTCCTTGTTGATGTAAGCTAGCTTTGCACAGTATTAGACCTACCGATAGCCCTAACCAGACCTTAGGCTGCAGTCCTTGCATGTGGAGAGGCAGCTTGATAAATTTACAGATGGGCCTGGCTGCTGGTTGTTAGTGCGATCGGCTGGAGGCTTACCTCACCTATATCTTAAGCTCCACCGGGCGATGGTAATTGGGGAGATACTACTCGTACCGGTAGTTGCTATTCACAAAACCTTGTGCGTGGACACGCCATTCGGAACAGCCACCGCGGGTGTGAGGTCTGTTACGCGCCAGCAGTCGTAATACAAGTGGAGTCATTCGGAGTCTTTGTGGGGCATACCGGTATCTCCTATTAGTCATGCACTGGCACCTTAGCCAAATTGGATGTAATTGTGCCACAACAAGCCGTATCGCCCCGCTTTCTTTAGCTCTGATCACAGAATTTTTACGAACCCCCTAGAACTCTACAAATCGCTGCACCGTTTCTACAACATTCCGGGTAGAACATCATGGCCCTAATTTCACATATGCAATCGGTCAGCTTCGGCGGCGGTAACGCCAACTGCGGGAACATAAGCAGTACTTTCAACACCATCCACATCGCCGACGAGGATGCGCCAATTATGCGTTGGCTCTCTCCACTAGAGCCGAATAACAGACATCAGGGCGTCCGCACTGAGCGATTCGATGGTGTCGGGAATTGGCTGTTAGAAACGACCGAGTTTCGGGAGTGGAGATATAATGAGGGTGGAGCTGATAAGGCTGTCTTGTTTTGCTCCGGGAATCCGGGAGTGGGGAAAACATACCTGAGGTAAATGGCGGGGTTCTTTAAAGAAACTGAATGCCGCTGACAGCCCGTATTAGTTCCCTAGTGATCGACAGCCTGTGCGATCGGGCGCAGGAGGATAATATCGCAGTTGCGGGATTGTACTGCGACTTCCTTTCTCAACAAGAGCAGGCAACCACCAACATTATAGGAGCTCTTCTGAAACAGCTAGTAAACAGAGGGGGTATCCCGGATCATCTACGAGAGGCGTTTCAAAAAGCGAAAAAGGAGTTTGGTGGTAGGGTGCCGCGACTTGCGGATCTGATGGGAATGTTGAAGATCGTTATTGCTTCGCTACCCCGGGTCTTCATCTGTCTCGACGCCTTGGACGAATGTTTACCGAAGTACGTTCCAGAGATTCTCGAGTCGCTGAGAGATATTGTTCAGGAGTCCCCCAGGACAAGAATATTCCTCACCGGGAGGCCTCATGTTAGAGAAGATGTTCAAAGATATTTCCTCGATGCAGTTGTGATACCCATCAGCCCCAACCCGGATGATATCCGGAATTATGTGGAGATGAGGTTAGATAGGGATTCCGAGCCTGAGGCGATGAGCAACGACTTACGGGTGGATATTGTGAGAGTCATTTTGGAAAAGATATCTAATGTGTGAGTGGGAGCATTCGGCCCCTACTCTATCAATGATGTGTACTTACCAAAGGTTGTGTGTAGATTCCTCCTAGTTTCGCTCAACATCGATGCTATTCTAGCGGAGGTGACGATCCGCTAGAGAAGAAAGAAGCTTAATGAGATGACACAAGGCAACGGATTGAGCGAAGCCTACACGGCAACCCTAACGCGAAAAAAAGCGCAGAAGGGATATAAACCAGTGCTTGGATTGAAGGCTCTGATGTGGGTGCTGTATTCAGAAAGGCCTTTGCAGGCCCAGGAGCTCTGCCATGCCTTGGGAGTGGAGATAGGATCTGGGGATCTAGATCCAGAAAACGTTCCTGCATTACGGACAGTCCTATCATCTTGTCTAGGTCTTATCACGGTCGAGGGGTCTTTTTTGCCCACTGTCCGTCTGGTGCACTTTACTCTTCAGGAGTATCTATCAGGTGATCCGACCCTATTCCATAGTCCTCATTCAGCAATTGCGGAGGTTTGCCTGACATACCTCAATTTCGGGTTTGTCCGGGATCTTTCGCCGACTCTTCGCTGGGCCCCCTCAACAGCACCGCTTCTACTATATACTTCTATTTATTGGTGGGGGCATATGAGAAGGGGAATGACGGAGGATACCAAAATACTCGCATTAAGGCTTCTCGATAGATTTGATGAGCACATATCTATTCAACTGTTCTACAATGATAGGAGACAGTTCTCGGGCTTAGGGCTTGGCGGTGTGCAGGGACTCACAGGATTTACGGGACTCCACGGAGTAGCATTCTTCGGAATCGAGGAAATAGTTGAGGCGGTATTGGATATGAGGGAATGGGACGTTAATGCAACCGATAGTACGGGGAATACGGCTCTCGCATGGGCAGCAAGGAAAGGGCATGATGGGGTAGTAGAGAGGCTTTTAGAACGAAAGGACGTCAATCCCGACCTGACAGACACCAAATATGGCCGGACACCACTCTCGTGGGCGGCAGAGGAGGGGCATGAGGGGATAGTAAAGATGCTTTTGGAACGAAGGGACGTCAACCCCGACCAGCCAGACACCTATTTTGGCCGGACACCACTCTCGCGGGCGGCTGAGAACGGGCATGAGGGGATAGTAAATATGCTTTTGGAGCGAAAGGACGTCAATCCCAACCAGACAATCACCGAATCTGGCCAGACGCCATTCTCGTGGGCGGCTAAGAACGGGCATGAGGGGATAGTAAAGATTCTTTTAGAACGAAAGGACGTCAATCCCAACCACCCAGACACTGGATATGGCCGGACACCACTCTGGTGGGCGGCTGAGAACGGGCATGAGGGGATAGTAAAGAGGCTTTTAGAACGAGAGGACGTCAATCCCGGCCAGCCAGATACCTGTTATGGCTGGACATCACTCTGGTGGGCGGCTGAGAACGGGCATGAGGGGATAGTAAATATGCTTTTGGGGCGAAAGGACGTCAATCCCGACCAGCCAGACACCTTTTTTGGCCGGACGCCACTCTCGTGGGCCGCCGGGAGCGGGCATAAAGCGATAGTAGAGATACTTTTAGAACGGAGGGACGTAAATCCCGACCGGCCAGACACCCAATATGGCAGGACGCCGCTCTCCTGGGCTACTTGGAGAGGGCGTGAGGGTGTAGTAAAGATGCTTTTGGAACGGAAAAATATCCACGCCACTATGCCAAATGTCGGCGACCTCTCCGAAGGACATGATCGGGTTGCGGGTTTTAAAAGGCGACGACTGAACGGCTAAACGGCCAAACAAAACGGCCAAATGGAACGCCGGCAGCAAAAATGGAACGCTAAGAGTTAAGACAATACTGGAGACTTACAAGTAGGTCGCTAATGCACAACTTAGTGTGGGAACTTCTTCTCATTCAACTGCTCGCTCTCACACACACAACTCATACAACGCTCGCCGCTCTAAACTAGCTACCGGTAAAAAAAGAGAAAAAAAGATTGGAGTATACAAAAGCAACGAAGCCTTCTTGCCATCCTATCAATCGCGACCCAGGTCCATTCTTTTCCACCCATGTCACCTTTCTCATCCGCAGACTCCCGGGCTAGCGGGAGGGCGGGTGTCGGGTGTTCCCACGGCTTGTGGCTTGCGCTCCGGCGGCTGTCACCCGCACATCCGACTCTTTCAGGATTGCATTCCTTCCGGCCCTATATTGGCCCCAAGAGCATATTGGGATCCTTTGTGCGAACGGTAAAGGGGTAAGCTGTTTGTAGGCCGGGCATGCCGAGCAGCATCAAAGACTTCTAATAGCGTGGGTCCTGCTGGGGCGGGACAAAATAAATTGCACCGCAGCAGATCTTAGTAGCCCGACGTCCTTCCTGCCCTCCGCTATGCATCCAAACGAGTCGGTGGTGGAGATCCAATTCAGATCTCATGATCCTAATACCGACATCACAGACTCTAGCGGCGAACTCGGGCTCCTCTCGGCAGCCCACGGTGAGCCGCCGGGGTTGTGGGCCATAGCGATTCTGTCTCCATGTCTGCAGGTAGCGGCCTCTCGACCTAATCATTCTAGTGGCCTCGATCTCTTTCCATTTGACCCCTAAACCTCTGCTTCCATCGGAAGAAGGCCAAGACCCACCCCAGCAACACCCAGCCCACCCTTTTGTTTGTGGTTGGCCGGCGTTTTATCTTCTCCTTCTTTCCCCCGTCTCGCTTTTCTCCACTGCATCCTTCCCTCCTCATTACTGGATATATTGTCATCCCATAAACACTTACCAAGTGTGGGGTTAGTGCAGGCAAGATTTCGATACAAATAGGCCCTAATAATGGCGTTTTCCAGTTTCCCGCTGGCTATTCAACTGTTTATCAACTTTGACGTTTTTTTCCCTTCTCCGCATTTTTCCTTCGTTGGAGTTCTGGTTGGACTTGGTCATATCGTGCTGCTCTGGTTCTTCATTCTTGTTATTTGTGAAGTTAGCATTTGCTCTATGTTTTGTGGGTAGCGGTTTATAGTAATGTAAAAGTGCGGCCCGTTACAAGCAAGTGGGTAGTAATACATGGCAAACTTGAAGAAGGCTACCCTATGTTTGTAAGTAGCTGATTTATCTCCTTGGTGTAATTCCCCTCACTACCGCCAAGCGGTCGCCAGCGGTCACCTTTACAGACCGTCGTGCTCCGATCTTTTCTACAGCCACTCTACATAGCTGTTTGCGAACTGAGACCTGTTTGATTGTGATTATGTCATAGGGATGCGCAGTGGGAGGGTAGCAGGGTTGCTAGTATTGACGGATATCCTCCGCTTACCGGCGTTCTTTCGTGTGTATTTGGCAGAAGGGTTTGTTGATCTCACAATAGGCCGAAGATCAAAGGAAAACAAAGATAAAAAGAACTGTCCGATCAAGTCCCACCTTCAGGACAATTCCGGACCTCGTCGTCTCCCGCTTGTACATGTCCCCAGAGCCGCCCTTTTAACTACCAAACATGATGACCAGCTATGACAAAAAACAACTGTGCAAGTTTAAAAATATCAAAGCACACTAGGTGTTTCCCAACAGTTCCCTCAACAGTATCATACTAAGAGCTTTTTACTTGAAGAGAGAAATAATCAGTATATATTACTAAGTGAAATTTGATCTGGACATTTTTTAGTTGGGTTTGATTGTTAGACAATTGTATGATACTACTGATAGTGAAGATTGGTGGGGTAGCCAGGATAAGGAATGATATCAGGACATTTCTGGACGGATGTACTTGGCTTTGATAGTTGCAGGAGTGTGAAGGTGTAGGGGGTAACTAGAAAATGGCGCAATGGTCGAATGCTCGAACTAGACCCGGGCTAAACTATAGAGTAGGCAAAATTGGAAACTTCATTTGCTCGTCATTATCCCCATCAAACTAACTAGCCAAACATAGGTCTATATAAGAATAATAAAACCATCTTAATCATTCCACCGCTTCCCGCACCTGCCAATCTCTCTCCATGTTGCCCAATTTCCCTACCGGTATGTACTTCCTTAATAATATTATCATACTAATAGAGGAAAGACATAACCATAAACCCTTCAGTCAATACCTTCAACCCTGGAACAAATGAGATCACTAAGGCTATCATCTATCCTTACCCCTTAACTATCGCTTTCCTTATCTTTGACAACTATCCGCTCTGCCATCAGCTTTGACAGAAGGATTGTCAAAGGAAATTTGTAGGTGGTTTAGATATGGGAGGTTGTTTTAACAATAGATTATACCGACATGTCTTTCCTTTGTTATCACGGGGGTGTTGGGGGTAGGGGGGGATAATGGAACTTGGGAAAATATAGAGATAAGTATAGTGGTCAATGGAAAAATCAAGACCTAGTTTAGTTTTTAGTGATAGTGCGAGAGAGCGAGTGAACGAAGAATGAACGATAAAAGTTGCATCTCATATTCTTCCTACAGAGTGCCTAGGCTCTAGGTGAATTCTCTTATTCTATCATCTGCCTGTGTGCGGGGCTCATATCCCTGATTGACATCAAAAACGGAGAATGTTTAACACACCTCCGCAATATATGCCATCGTATCTAATACTCTGCATAGGCAGGAAATTACTAGTGCTATAGTATCAAACTTAGGGTGGGGGGAGTTATCTAATATGCAGACAAGAATCTGCCCTTGCGATATTGTGTTTTATTTCCCCTTCTGCATCTGATCCAGCCCGAAGATTTCTAAATAATTCATTAGTAACAAATTCTAACTTTATGTACTTTGGTAGCTGCCTAGAAGCTGTTAAATTGGCTGCGGAAGTCTATTTAATAATTAACGAGCCTTGAGCCTATCTCTTAATGAACAGGTTCTTCTGGAAAGCATTTTTAGGTGAGAATATTCCCCACGGTACTTTTACCCCATGTGTGAATCTCGCTAATCACCTAATACCTAGGATTTGTCGATATGTTACTCCCTTGATGTAAGCTGGCTCTGTATCAAACTTGTATAACCCTAACCCGACCTAAGACTACAATACCGGTGCTTGCACGTGGAGCGGCAGCTCGATAACAGATGGACATGGCTACTCTTTGCCAGTGGGATCGGGTGAGGGCTTAGCTCATTCACATCTTAAGCTCCACCGGGCGATACCATATATATTTGGGGAGATACTTGCTGCTATTCGGAACAACGGCTACAGGTGAACAAACTATATTATGCGCCGACAGTCGAAATACTGTCATTTGACAGAAGTCTTTGTGGTTACCTTCTATTAGTCATCCACGGCCAGAAGGAAATGATTGGATAGCATTGTGCCACAACAAGCTAGATCGTCCCGCCTTCTTTAGCTCTCATCACAGAATTTTTACAAACCCCCTGGAACTCTACAAATCGCTGCACCGTTTCCACACTCAAATAACATTCCAGATAGAACATCATGACCCAAATTTCGAATATGCAGTCGGTCAGCTTCGGCGACGGTAACTCCAACTGCGGGAACATAAGCAGTATTTCCAACACCTTCAATATCTCCGACGAGGATGCGGAAATTATGCGTTGGCTCTCTCCACTAGAGCCGAATAACAGACATCAGGGCGTCCGCACTGAGCGATTCGATGGTGTCGGGAATTGGCTGTTGGAAACGACCGAGTTTCGGGTGTGGGGATGTAGTGAGGGTGGAGCCGATAAGGCTATCTTGTTTTGCTCCGGGAATCCGGGAGTGGGCAAAACATACCTGAGGTAAGTGGCGGGGTTCTTTGAAGAAGCCGAATGCCGCTGACGGCCAGAAATATTAGTTCCCTTGTGATCGACAGCCTGTGCGATCGGGCGGAGGAGGACAATATCGCGGTTGCAGGCTTGTACTGCGACTTCCTCTCTCAGCAAGAGCAGACAACGACAAACATTATGGGAGCTATTCTAAAGCAGCTAGTAAGCAGAGGGGGCATTCCGGATCATCTACGGGAGGCGTTTCAAAAAGGGAAGAAGGAGTTTGGTGGCAGAGCCCCGCGACTCGCGGATCTCATGGGAATGTTGAAAATTGTTATTGCTTCGCTGCCCCAGGTTTTCATCTGTCTCGACGCCCTGGACGAGTGTTTACCGAAGTGTGTTCCAGAGCTTCTCGAGTCGTTGAGAGACATCACTCGGGAGTCCCCCAGGACCAGAATATTCCTCACTGGGAGGCCCCATGTCAGGGAAGATGTCCAAAGATATTTCTCCAAGGCGGTTGTGATACCCATCAGCCCTAACCCGGATGATATCCGGAACTATGTGGAGATGAGATTAGATAGGGATACCGAGCCAGAGGCGATGAGCACTGACCTACGAGTGGATATTGTGAGAGTCATTTTAGAAAAGATATCTAATGTGTGAGTGGGAGAATTCGGCACCCCCACCCAATCAATGATGTATACTTATCAAAGGTTGTGTGTAGATTCCTCCTAGTTTCGCTCAAAATCGATGCTATTCTAGCAGAGGTGACAATTCGTCAGAGAAAAAAGAAACTTGAAGAGATAACACAAGGCGGCGGACTGAGCGAAGCCTACACGGCAACTATAACGCGAATGAAAGAGCAGAAGGGACATAAATCAGTACTCGGACTGAAGGCCCTGATGTGGGTGCTGTATTCGGAAAGGCCTTTACGGGCCGAGGAGCTCTGTCATGCCTTAGGAGTGGAGATAGGATCTGAGGATCTAGATCCGGAAAACGTTCCTGCATTACGGACAGTCCTATCATCTTGTCTAGGTCTTATCATGGTCGAGGGGTCTTCGTCCACTGTCCGACTGGTGCACTTGACTCTTCAGGAGTATCTATCAAGTGATCCGACCCTATTCCATAGTCCACATTCAGCCATTGCGGAGGTTTGCTTGACATACCTCAATTTCGGATTTGTCCGGGATCTTTCGCCAGCTCTTCGCCAGGCCCCTTCAGCAACACCGCTTCTAGAATATGCTTCGATTTATTGGGGGAGGCATACGAGAAGGGGGGTGACGGAGAATATCAAAATACTTGCACTCAGGCTTCTTGATAGATTTGGTGAGCATGTATCTGTTGAAATACTGTTCCGCTATGATGTGGAACTATGGCCACACCGAAGGTTTGGCCGTACGGGGAGACTGACAGGATTTATGGGACTCCACGGGGTGGCATTCTTCGGAATCGAGGAGATAGTTAGAGCAGTATTGGATATGAGGGAGTGGGATGTGAATGCAGCCGATTCTACGGGGAATACGGCTCTCACATGGGCAGCAATGAGAGGGCATGACGAGGTAGTAAAGATGCTTTTGGAACGAAAGGACGTCAATCCCGGCCAGCCAGATACCTATTATGGCCGGACACCACTCTCATGGGCGGCGGGGAGGGGGCATGAGGGGATAGTAAGGAAGCTTTTGGAACGAGAGGTTGTCAATCCTAACCACCAGGACACTAAAGATGGCCGGACGCCGCTCTCGTGGGCAGCTGGGAATGGGCGTGAGGGAGTAGTAAAGATGCTTTTAGAACGAAAGGACGTCAATCCCGACTACTCAGGCACCAAATATGGCCGGACACCACTCTCGTGGGCGGCTGGGAAGGGGCATGAGGGAATAGTAAAGATGCTTTTGGAGCGAGAGGATGTCAATCCCAACCAGTCAGACGCCAAATATGGCTGGACACCGGTCTTGCTGGCCGCTTGGGGTGGGCATAAAGGGGTAGTAAAGATGCTTTTACAACGAAAGGACGTCAATCCTAACCACCCAGAAACCGAATATGGTCGGACACCACTCTCTCGGGCTGCCGAGAACGGGCATGCTGGGATAGTAACGATGCTTTTGGAACGAAAAGACATCATTCCTGACTACCCAGGCACCAAAGATGGCCTGGCACCACTCTCGTGGGCCGCTCGGGGTGGACATGAAGTGGTAGTAAAGATGCTTTTGGGACGAAAGGACGTCAATCTCGATCAGACAATCACCCAATCTGGCCAGACGTTACTCTCGTGGATGGCTGAGAAAGGGAATGAGGGGGTAGTAAATATGATTTTAGAACGAGAGGACGTCAATCCCGACCGGGCAGACACCAAATATGGCCTGACGCCACTCTCGTGGGCCGCTCGGGGTGGGCACGAAGCCGTGGTAATCATGCTTTTGGGACGAAAGGACGTCAATCCTAACCAGACAATTACCCAATCTGGCCAGACGTCACTCTCGTGGATGGCTGAGAAAGGGAATGAGGGGGTGGTAAAGATGCTTTTAGAACGAGAAGACGTCAATCCCGACCGGGCAGACACCAAATATGGCCGGACACCACTCTCGTGGGCGGCTGGGAAGGGGCATGGAGGAATAGTAAAAATGTTTTTGGAAAGGGACGTCAATCCTGATCAGCCAGACACCTATTATGGCCGGGCGCCACTCTCGTGGGCGGCTGAGAACGGGCATGAGGGGATAGTAAAGATGCTTTTGGCACGAGAGGATGTCAATCCCGACCGGTCAGACGCCAAATATGGCTGGACACCGGTCTTGCTGGCCGCTTGGGGTGGGCATAATGAGGTAGTAAAGGTGCTTTTAGAACGAGAGGGCGTCAATCCTGACTACCCAGACACCGAATATGGCCGGACACCACTCTCGTGGGCGGCTGGAAGCGGACATGGCGAGGTTGTAAATATGCTTTTGGAACGAAAGGACGTCAACTCTGACCAGCCTGACACCAAATATGGCCGGGCGCCACTCTCGTGGGCGGCTGCGGGCGGGCATAAAGCGGTAGTAAAGATGCTTTTAGAACGAGAAGACGTCAATCCCGACCGGCCAGACATCAAATATGGTCGGACACCGCTCTCGTGGGCCACTCGGAATGGGCGCGAGGGTGTAGTAAAGATGCTTTTGGAACGAAGGGACGTCAATCCTAACCAGGCAATTACCAGATAAGTTATTGCCAAACACCGATCTTGTGGGCGGCCATGAACGGGCACGAGGGAGTAGTAAGGATGCTTTGGAACGCGGGGACATCAGTATCGACACGGTAGACACCTATTATGGCCAGACGCTACTCTCGTGGGCGGCTAAGGGAAGGCATGAGTGGATGGTAAAAATGCTTTTTGAACGAGAAGATGTCAATCCTGACCACCCAGACACCGAATATGGCCGGACGCCGCTCTCGTGGGCGGCTGGGAACGGGCATGAGGAGATAGTAAAGATACTTTTGGAACAGGAGGACACCAACCCCGACCAGCCAGATATTTATTATGTTCAGACGCCACTCTCGCGGGCTGCTGAGAGAGGGCATGAAGGGGTAGTAATGATGCTCCTAGGGCGATGACGTCAATCCTGACCAGCCAGACACTAAATATGGCCGGACGCCACTCTTCCGGGCTGCTGAGAACGGGCATCATGGGATAGTCAAGATGTTTTTGGAACGAACGGACGTCAATCCCGACCAGCCAGACACTTATTACGGTCAGACGCCACTCTCGCGGGCGGCTGAGAGAGGGCATGAGGGGGTACTAAAGATGCTTTTGGCGCGAAAGGACGCCAATCCTGACCAGCCTGACACCTATTATGGCCGGGCGTCACTCTCGTGGGCCTCTGAGAACGGGCATGAGGGGATAGTAAAGATGCTTTTAGAACGAGAGGACGTCAATCCCAACCGCTCAGACACTAAATATGGCCAGACACCACTCTTGTGGGCCGCTTTGTGTGGGCATAAAGCAGTAGTAAAGATACTTTTGGAACAGAAGGACATAAATCCTGACTAACCAGACACCTTTTCGGCAGGACACCGCTCTCGTGGGCCACCCGGAGTGGGCATGAGGGCGTAGTAAAGATACTTTTGGAACGGAAAAATATCCACCCCACTATGCCAGATAACGTGAAAGCCCCACAGTTGGTGACCCTCCTCGAAGGACATGATCGAGTTGCGAGTTTTAACGGCGACGACTGAACGGCTAAACGGTCAAACGCAACGGTCAAACGAAACGGCGACAGCAAAAATGAAACGCCGAGAGTTAAGGACTTAGATCGCTAACGCACAACTTAGTGCGAGGTACTTCTTCTCATTCAACTGCTCGCTCTCACCCACACAACTCATACAACGCTCCCCTCTCTAAACTAGTTAACCGTAAGGGCAGGAGTACATACAAAAGCAACGAAGCCTTCTTGCCATCCCATCCATCGCGACACAGGTCCATTCTTTTCTACGTATGTCACCTTTCTCATCCGCGGACTCCCGTGCTAGCGGGAGGGCGGGTGTCGTGGGGGGCTCCTGTGGCTGTCCCTTCGCGCATCCGACTCTTTTAGAGTCGCATTCCTTCCGGCGCTACATTGATCCCAAGCGCGTATCCGGATCCTTTGTGCGAACGATAAAGCGATAAGCTGTGTGTAGGCTAAGCATGCCGAGCAGCATCAAAGTCTTCCAACAGCGTGAATCCCGCTAGAGCGGGACAAAGCCAATTGCGCCGCAGCAGATCTTAGTAGCCGGACGTCCCTCCCGCCCTCCGCTATCCATCCAGGCGGGTCGGTGGTGGAGATCCAATTCAGATCTCATGATCCTAATACCGACATCGCAGACTCTAGCGGCGAACCCGTGCCCCTCTCGGCAGCCCACGGTGAGCCGCGGAGGTTGTTGGACCATAGTGATCCTGTCTCCATGTCCGCCGATAGCGGCCTCTCGACTTATTTACCCTAGTGGTCTCGATCTCTTCCTATCCGGTCCCTAAAACTCTGCTTCTATCGGACGAAGACTGTCACACATACTAAAAACACCTAACCCACCCCCCTATTTGCTGTCGACCGGCGATTTATCATTTCCTCTCTTATCCTCTCTCTCGCTTTTCTCCTCTACATCCCTCCCTGCTCATTACTAGATATATCGTTATCCCATAAATATTTGCCAAGTGTGGGGTTAGTGTAGGCAGAATTTCGACATAAATAGGCTTTGATAATGGCGTTTTTCTAGTTTCCCGCTGACTATTTACTCTTCATCAACTTCTGCATTTTTTTCCCTTCTTTGCCTTTCCCCTTCATTGGAGTTCTGGTTGGGCCCGGTCATATGGCGCTACTTTTGTTCAATGTTCTTCATTCTTGTCATTTGTGAATATAAGTATTTGCCTTGTGTTTTGTGGGCCGTGGTGTATAGTAATATAAAAGTAGGGCGCGTTACAAGCAATTAGGTAAGAATATATGATAGGCTTCAAGAAGGCCACTCTATGTTCCAAAGCAGTTAGTTTATCCCCTTACTGTAATTCCTCTCACTACCGCAAAGCGGTTACTAGCATTCACCTTCATTAATCCTAAGTGGCCAGTTCGTCCGGCTTCATGCACGACCGGACTGAGGCAGACTTTTTCAGAGAAGACCGGGCCGGCCTGTGGGAAAGCGGCTCTCCAAAACCAAAGCCCGGTCAGGCCTGGGTCACTTGCAAGCTTCTACGTATTAGGGTCAGGGTTGAAACACCTTATCACTCGTAACCCTGTGTTGACTTTAACGTACTTTACGGCCATGTGGCTCACCATGGCAACCACAGGAACATCAAATGTATATTTGATTATCTGCATACATTGTACTGGTAACATATTGAAAATTAGTTAAATAGTACTTTTGAATATGGAGATTCAGAATCTGGTATTTTCATTTGATAATAAAAGACTCTTCTTCTTGTATATTAGATTTATTATAAACTGGTCCAAATAGCATTCTTTCTACAATAGTAGTAAAGAAAATTGAAACCAACAGCAAATAGGATAGTTTAAGCATTTAATAATATTTTATAAGGCTAGTATTTGATGAGAAAAGTGTTTTATTATTAGTTTGTAGCTATGTTGGAAGATGTTGTGATGGTAAAAACAAGAATCGCGAAATATATAGTCTATAAACTGAATGAGATGATATCTGCTAATGGGCTTTACCTAAGATTCCAATACTTTCTGATATACTTCAATTAAGTAATCCTAGATATGATATAAACTTTCAAGGCAGTTGGTTAAGTCTTGCAAATTTTATTCTATAATTATTGGTAAGTAATTTATCTGGAAATAATACCCTTTAGCTACAACGATGAAGGCTACATATGCAGGATAAGGCTAAAAGCTGAGTTATAGTATCTACTAATATATTTCAAGCTATATAAGAAAGTTTAGTGAGATTGGGTATTGGGATTTGGAGATTTCGCATCTCAACTCCAAAAACGCCTAATATCAAGACCAAAATTCAGTGTTTTTGGAGTTCAGATGCAAAATCTCCCAACTTGAATCCCAATACCCAATCTCACTAAAACTTATTACATAGCTTTAAATATATTAGTAGAGACTATAACTTAGCTTTTAGCCTGATCCGGCATATGTAGCCTTCATGGTTCTTGCCAAAGGGTATTATTTCCCGATAAATTACTTTCCAATAAACATGGAATACAATTTGCATGACTTTACCAACTCCCTTGAAAGTTTATATCATATCTAGAATTACTTAATCAAAGTATATCAGAAAGTATTGGAATCTTAGGTAAAGCCCATTACATCAGCAAAAATAATACCCTGCGTTCTGTGCGTCCTGTGCGTCTGACGCACCTGACGCCGGAACGCAAATCGCGAATCAGGACGCAACGTCGGATCGACGTTGCGTCCTGACTTTGCGTTAC
>Ga0307517_10004283_pt1 | contig 21992 bp, 10 predicted proteins | sample 23_EM_MG_FD_194515 | JGI IMG/M metagenome (GOLD analysis project Ga0307517, IMG submission 194515) | Populus trichocarpa ectomycorrhiza microbial communities from riparian zone in the Pacific Northwest, United States - 23_EM | ecosystem: Host-associated > Plants > Roots > Unclassified | place... | reverse complement strand
GTCTGGTCAACTTTCCACCTGTTTGTCTTCCGGTATATCAATAGGTCACACATACGCACGGGAGGGTGATTTCGGCACGCGCGACACACCATCCAAACTAAACGGGTCCTGCGAAATCAGCCCAACAAGGCAAGGGTGCTCATCGTTCAGGTGCTGCCCTGGGAAGTGCTCACGGTCTAAAATTGAAATCAAACCTGCTGTCATCCACCAGGAGTGCCCTCAGCCTCAACCAGTTGGGGAACAAGGAAAAATCACTATGATACAACAAAAACTAATTCCTACCATATCGGTATGATACAGGAAATATCTCTTGCTTAGAGCACAGAAATTCCCTTTCATTTAAAGGTCTTGGTATACGGTACCAGTGTCATCTTGGTATTGTGTTTGTTTGCTCTGGTGATAGCCAGAATGGAGGTTCACAGGACGTCCAGATACACGGCGCAAGTCCCATTCCATCAGAGAAGTTTGCTTCCCCAGAAGCTCCTTAGTCTAATGGGCCACCCAATACCCGAGGTCAGAATAAGTATCTGAGTGACCAAGCAAAGGTTATTACCAAATATTAGCCTATTTGCGCCCAAGATCAAACTCTTGTATGACAGCCAAATGCCCTTTCTCGTCCTACGGTAGTCTAAACAAAACAATCGCTTAGCGAAGCAACACAATGCGCGCAGGCATGAAATAATCATTTTGGAGGTGCAAAGTCTTCGTGAAAGGATATTTCCCTCCGCTTGCGAAATGCCCCCCTCTAGCCACCATCATCTCCGTCAAAGTCCCAGTTCACAAGGACCTGCCGAGTGGCTTTCTAAACTAAGGTGGAAGTCCCTGGTCATGTATTGGTGGTATGATACCGTATTTCTGAATAAATACCTAAAAACCTAAAGAGAAGCAACAGTGGAAGCAGGTGAACTGATGCAAAAATTCCCATAGTGTTTGATGGCACGGGTGGAATTACGGCTTCCAGCACAGAAAGTGATAGGGTAATTCGGCTCAAGGTGCGAAATAGGGTACCTGCATCGTACTGGTTTGCCCTACTCGCTGGGAAGTGGTAATTCTTGATGCCACAGGGCATAGTACTTGTATATGAGACTTTCATGTCGTCTATTCCGCCGTCAGCCGCTTGGGGTTTGCGCATATGGTAGCCGACAATTACAAGTACTGTACCGGTAGGCTGGTTTCACAGACAATCTGGCCGAGTACTGTACCAGTGCCTTTCTCTCCTAGATATTACATCAACCCATTCTACCGTACCATTTAAATTGCTCGAGAACCCGTCCCCCACAAACTTTAAAACAGGGAAAAAGTACAAAATGTCACAACATCACATCAACGACAGTGTCAACCGCTTTAATAACGATTCTTTTAAAAAGAGATGGGATTCCCCTGTGGCGGCCGATGAGAGGTGGGAGATTTTGGCTTGGCTATCGCCACTTGAACCCCTGATACGGCACCGGGACATTCAAGCCCACAGGGTCGATGATGTGGGAAACCGGCTCTTTCAAACTGAGGAATACAGGAACTGGTTTGGTGGTATTCGTGGGAGTGAATCTGATGGTGCAGCCTTGTTTTGCTACGGGGGTCCAGGAGTCGGCAAGACTTACATTAGGTGAGAAAGAAGCTACTCGAGGGAAGAAAGATGTTGCTAATAAGCTGCAATGTTAGCTCTCTGGTGATTGATGGGTTATCCGATTGGGGGAGAGGACGAGATGCTACCGTTGTGTGCTTCTACTTCGACTTCGCCGCTCCGGAGGAGCAATCCCTAGCTGCTGTTCTGGGTTCGGTGCTGAAACAGGTTGTTGCTGGGCTTGAAAAGGTACCGGAAAGGATAGTCAGAGCTTTCCGGGACCAAGGGAAGGTCATTGGTGGTCAGAGGTTACCGCTCTCGGAAATTGTGGAGCTCTTGCGGGATATCTTGTCCCCGCGATGCACATTTATATGCATTGACGCCCTGGACGAGTGTCCGTCAGGGAATCGGGCGAAGCTCCTCGATTTACTCAACCAGATTCTCCAGGAGTCCCCCGGCACTCGGCTATTCATGACCGGGAGACACCATATCCTAGGTGAGGTTGAAAAGCATCTTGGGGGAAGGGTTGCGACTGGATCCATAACACCCACCAAGAATGATATCATCACATTCCTCCGAGCGAAGTTAAAAGAGGACACGATTCCGGACGAGATGGATGAGAGTTTAGAGGAGGAAATTATTCGGAACATGACCAAAACAGTGGCCGAAACGTAAGTAGGAAGGGGACACTTCTAAAAGTACTTAACTATGTGCTGAATAATCTTGTGTTTAGATTGCTGCTTGTCCCCCTAAGCATCGAGAGGATTCTACAAGAGACCACCATATATTCAAGGAGGCAAAGGCTTAGAGAAATGGAGAATGACTTGGATTTGGGGGGCGCGTACGGGGCAATGCTGGGGAGGATAAAAGCTCAGGGTGGGGAGAAAGCAAGACTCGGGATGGCCGTTCTGATGTGGATCTCCCATTCGAGGCGGCCTTTGCGGGTGGATGAGATATGTCACGCCGTAGCAATCCGGATAGGGTCAAACGATCTCGATTACGATAATATCCCTGAGATATCGGCCTTGCTAGACTGTTGCCAAGGACTTGCCGCCATTGATAAGGATACCTCGACAATTAGGTTGATCCATTTTACACTCCGGGAATATCTCTGCACACATCCAGACCTCTTTCACAGAGCTCACTCGACAATGGCCGAAACCTGCTTGACGTATCTCAACTTTCAGTACGTCATTGATCTTTCAGTTGGCCCATTCCCTGACCCACGAGACACACCCTTCCTTGAATATTCTTCTCTATATTGGGGAACCCATATGCGAATGGAGCCCTCGGATCGTACAAAAGAGTTTGCGCTCCAGCTTCTTGAGCAGTTCGATAGTCACATATCTGCTAAACTCCTTTGGGAGTCAATCAATGGGGGGTTGCCCCTTGACTGCGACCCTGACGGTAAGCTATTTTCCGCACTGCACTGTGTCTCATACTTTGGTATCGCCGAAGTCGCAAATACCTTAATAGAGATGAATGGATGGGATGTGAATGAAACAGATGGTGCGGGTGCGACGCCTCTCATATGGGCTGCAAGGTACGGGCATGAAGAGGTAGTGAGGTTGCTCTTGCGAAACGAAGATATTCAGCCTGACCAGCAGGACGCGAATTGTGCCCGAACGGCATTGTCGTCGGCTGCCGAGAATGGCCATGAGGGAGTAGTGATACTACTGTTGTACCGAAAAGATGTCAACCCCGATCACCCAAGCAAATCTAAACAGACACCACTCTGGTTAGCCGCCGAGAATGGCCATGAGGGAATAGTGAAGCTACTGTTGGACCGGAAAGGAGTCAACCCCGATCACTCATGCGTATCTGGACTGACACCACTCTCGTTGGCCGCCAAGAATGGCCATGAGGGAATAGTGAAGCTACTGTTGGACCGGAAAGATGTCAACCCCGATCGCCCAAGCGAATCTGGGCGGACACCACTCTCGTTGGCCGCCGAGAATGGCCATGAGGGAATAGTGAAGCTACTGCTGAACCGGAAAGATGTCAACCCCGATCACCCAAGCAAATCTGGACTGACACCGCTCTCGTGGGCCGCCGAGAATGGCCATGAGGGAGTAGTGAAGCTACTGTTGGAGCGTTACGATGTCAACCCCGACCACCCAAGCGAATCTGGACGGACACCGCTCTCGTGGGCCGCAGAGAATGGCCATGAGGGAATAGTGAAGCTACTAGTGGACCGGGAACTAGTGAAGCTACTTTTGTACCGGGAAGAAGTCGACCCCGATCGCCCAAGCAAATCTGGACGGACACCGCTCTCATGGGCCGCCGAGAATGGCCATGAGGGAGTAGTGAAGCTACTGTTGGGGCGTTACGATGTCAACCCCGATCACCCAAGCGAATCTGGGCGGACACCGCTCTCGTGGGCCGCAGAGAATGGCCATAAGGGAGTAGTAAAACTACTGTTGGGCCGGAAAGATGTTAACCCCGATCACCCAAGCAAATCTGGACTGATACCCCTCTCATGGGCCGCGAGGAATGGCCATGAGCGAATAGTGAAGCTACTGTTGGACCGGAAAGGAGTCAACCCCGATCACTCATGCGTATCTGGACTGACACCACTCTCGTTGGCCGCCAAGAATGGCCATGAGGGAATAGTGAAGCTACTGTTGGACCGGAAAGATGTCAACCCCGATCGCCCAAGCGAATCTGGACGGACACCCCTATCATATGCTGCCGCAGAGGGACATGAAGGTGTAGTGAAGCTCTTCCTCCAACGCGGGGATGTCAATCCCGATTCTCCGGATAGCAGTGGTCGGACACCTTTATCATATGCCGCCATTTCGGGTTCTGGGGGTGTAGTGAAGCTCTTCCTCGACCATGGGGATGTCAATCCCGATTCTTTGGATAGCCGTGGTCAGACACCGTTATCATATGCTGTCATTTCGGAGGATGGCGATGTAGTAAAACTCTTTCTCGAACGCGAGGGTATTAGTCCTGATTTACCGGATAAAGAAGGCCGAACACCCCTATCACATGCTGTATCAAGAGGATCTGAAAGCGTCGTGGAGCTGCTTTTGGGACGCCGAGATGTCAATCCCAATTCACTAGATGGTGTTGGCCGATCCTTGCTGTCATACGCCGCCACGGGGGGGCATGGACGTGTAGTGGAGCTACTTGTGAAAAGCCCGAATATCGATCCCAACTCAACAGATAGCGATGGCCTAACACCTCTATCGTATGCTGCCCAGTGGGGGCGGGAGGATCTGATCCAGTTATATTTAGGCCGCCGGGGCGTCAATCCCGATTTACCAGATAATAATGGCCAAACACCTCTGTCCTTTGCTGCCTCAGGGGGACATGAAGGTGTAGTGAAGCTGCTTCTACGGCGGGGGGATGTCAATCCCAATTCATCGGATGGTAATGACCTAACACCACTATCATATGCTGCCATTTTCGGGGCTCCAGGTGTCGTGAAGCTACTTCTAGAAATCAACGGTGTCGATCCCAATTCACCTGATAGCAGCGGCCGAACACCCCTCTCATTTGCTGCCTCGAGAGGACATGAAGGTGTAGTGAAGGTGCTTCTGAGGCGCGGGGATACCAATCCCAATTCACCTGATGGTAATGGTCTGACACCTCTATCATACGCCGCCATTACCGGGGCTCCTGGCGTAGTGAAGCTGCTTCTACAATCCAATGGCGTCAATCCCAATTCACCGGACGCCCGCGGCCGAACACCTCTATCATTTGCTGCCTTCAGAGGGCATGAAGGTGTAGTGAAGGTGCTTCTGGGGCGCGAGGATGTCAATCCAAATATACAGGATTTAAATGATCAGACACCCTTGTCATATGCTACTATGATGTGGCGAGAGGGTGTGGTGAAGTTATTATCGGAGGCTAGAAACTCTAATTCTAAATCGTTGGAACCTCCAAATCAATTGTGCTTGTACGTAGCTCTGCTGGTTATTATCTCCGCTTTTGGGGCTAGTTTAGAGTTTCCTTTTTTCCTTTTGGCTTTATTCTTGTTTCTTGTTTCTATTTTTCTATTTTCCTATTTTTCGCCTCTATAACTTAGTACTACTCGAGCATAGGCATGGGGATTCTCGTGAATAAATCTCATGCTATCCACAGCCCCTTGCGACAATTGGTATTTCAGTTTTGGTTAGGCTCACGGTGTTTTATCATCTTTTCTGTATTACCCTTATGTCTCTTCTTCCCCTTCCACCTCCATTGAGACCCCCCTTGTGCAGCGTTCCTAGGGTATTTATGATATTAGTAGAAGTACTCATTCATAATCATACATACCTTGTTACCATCCAGAATCCCTGCGTGCCCAAACTGCGCTGGAGGGACAAGAGCACCCTCGACATCCATTAGCCTTCCCCCGCTCTCGGCCTCTATCTATCTTCCTAGCAGCTTTTTGACTCCGAATCCGGGGGTTACAGCGCTGCCAGAGATGGTGGATTTCAAGAGGTTTACGAGTCTGGAAACAAAAACCCCAGGGCTGATAGGTTTACCCTGTGGGGCGCAGAAACCGCCAACTGCACATTAGGCAAACCCCCCTGGATGAAAGAAAATCCCACAAGCCACAATCAATTAACTTCAATGCAAGCTAAATACTGGCTTTCCAACCCTGCCCAATGCCCCAAGGGAAAGGCAGGAAAGAGCTCGAAACGTAAGGAAAGGTCCAACCAATCCTGCTTGTTGGACTATCTAGGCTCTGATAACCCCTAGTAATCCTCCAAAAACTAATCATGTAGCTTCCCTAGTCCTCCATGACAGACTCTCCAGTAGTGAACTAAATATACAAGGTTTTTTCAAGGCAAAAAGAGAAAAGTCGTCTCCCTATATAACAATCTGTAACAACCGAGCACACAACCACTCCTATATCAAACACGGTGCATTCTCCAAGCTTCCTTAAACAGGCCCAGAAAGTACTTCCCGGGTCTGAATGATAGGAATTATCTCATGCACCCTAGTGATTCAAACCTAGACCCATCGCAGTTCAGCAAGATTGAATGCCAAGGAGCCCCCTGTTGCTGTTCCCTGTTGCCTCTCCGGAGGTGTCCCACTTGGTGCTGTATCTCGATAGCATGCAATATACGGCTATTATACTTATGATACTTAACCTACGATATGTCTCTCGGTTAAAATAAGCTCTGACGCCATTGAGTTTAGGTTAACTATTGATTGTACAGGATTCGGCTTGGTATGTGCAAATATGTTTCCTACTTATCTATGATACCTCCCTCACTCATACTGCTAGACAACAGCGGAAACACCTCCTACTCCACATTCAATGTAATTTCTTTTGTTTCTGTTTTGCTTTTTAAGTTTTTATTTGTCATGGGCTCTTTCCCAATTGCCGTGGCTGCACCCTAGGGAAGTGCTTGTCACGCACCTATAATCATACCACGGATTTAATAAAATAAAATAAAAAAGTAAAGTTGATATAGGAACTTTCAGGCAACGAGTGATATCCCATGACGTTCGATTCCGCCCCTTCTATGGTAATCTACCGTCCCTTTTTAGAAAATGTATGGATAGCCCTTGAACGGGTATCTTGTATTCCTCACTCCCATTGAGATAAAAGACTGTTCTTTCGAGCTCAACCCTTTCCAGTGAAAGCAGCCCTCCTGCTCCCAACCATACTTCGGCGTTGTAGCCCCCGGCCAAGTATACATTTTCTTGTTTTCATCCTCTGTTTCTGCTAGCCATATCTCCAATGTTCCCTATTTGTGGTAGCATACGAGAATCGTACTGTACATTCGGGAATTAGAAGATAAGTCATGTGTATAATTTAAAAACGTAAGAGATAAGCTCGTTCGGTAAAGGAGTTGTCCGTTCTCTGGGATTGGGCCGTTCTATTTCAAGCGGCCCTTCACTATCTGACGCGGCCACCCCCATCTGTGCCTCTAATCCACAAAGTATCAATCTCTTCCATTCACCCCCAAGTGCGCTGATAATGGATCTAAGTATCCTATGTATTCCTTTATGTTCCAACAAGAGGAAGGAAGGAAGAGTTATCGTATGGGACTAAAACACGCTCTGCCCAAAAATAAATCTTAAGATATATCCTCCGCCAAAACCTAAATCCGTTCCATCATTGAGTAAAAGAATGACATTGATTGGGAGTGGGAGAAAGGTTAGCTTGCCCAACAAACATCCGGCTTGATCCCTAAAAACTCTAGAAGAAGGACAGAAAGCAAAAACTAATAAACATCGCAGTCCACCCGGGACAAAACCCATATTCATCCAACACTAACAACAGCAATCTCTGTGGGACAGGATCACAGACTCTGGGAAGCAAGCGGGGACCCAATTACAGGATATGTCGGGAATGTCGGGAATGTCGGACATGTAACAACTGTACGATTCCAAAGAGCCGGTTTGCGGCAGCATTTGATGGGCGGTGTTAGACTTCTTGGGGTTGACATCTTCTCACCCCTGCATGCTTAGCTCTCTTATGACCGCTCCAGGAAGCCCGCACGAGTGGTATTTGGTCAAGTACTGTATCTAGAATGCCGGGGTTGGCATCTCCCCGCCCTAGAAATAGCTTCACTACTACTTGATCGCCACTCCGGCAGCCAGCGAGAGGGGCACTCAGCGAGATAAATCCGAACTATCGGGGTTGAGATTCTCCTACCTCAACAGCAGCTTCGCTACTCCTCCACCCTATCCTCGGTAGCCTACGGGAGCAGTATTTGGCCATACACTGCGTCTGGGGTGTCCGGGCTGGTACGGTCACTAGGCATAAGTTGTGAAAGCTTAGTTAGCAAAGGCTAAGCGAGAATAGTACGACCTCCCAGAGAGAAAAACCAGGTACCGGTACGATACAGAATACAAAATGTGTTCTTGCTTCCCTACTGCTACAGTAATATTTCATGTTTAATTCATCTCGCTTTTCTATCATTGCAATACTATTATCCGCCTTTTGCCAAATACCCATTCGGTGCACTGACGTGTCTCAGTATCCTGCAATCATCAAGATATCTAGTCACTATCTCACCCTCCAATAGTACAGTACATTTGTTGAAGTTGAGATCCTCAGCCTCTAATTCTACCCCAAGTGCATGGCGTAACTCCTCTGATTGCAAGGGTGTCTAGAGTAAAAAATGCGCAGAGCATTGGTATTCCAAGCTTATATATTCTCACGCCCCTTCATTCTATCCGATTGAATATCTTGTCGTACCCTTCTATAAAACAGGGCATTAGTCATCCTATAAAGTGCCTGCCTCCTCTAGTGAATGGTCGTCTCTGCGAGGACTGCGTTCATATTGGGAGCAGCAGGGGGGAGTCTAGTGGCCACCATTAGCTTTACTTCTAGAAGTTAATACACCGTGAGAATGCATACCTCCCGGATAATTCTTAGAATACCAGCCTCCAATTCCTGTCCATTGCATCGAACTCCGGGTTCCTGTTCAACTAATACTAAAATATAACCCAATGCCATGCTTCCTAGGACTTAATGGCAAATTCTGAGGAATTCCGGAAACGTGGCTCTGTACTTTGCCGCATGTGAAGCCTCCTTATGAGGAATAGCCGAGTGTTTGGGCACCTCCGCACAACCTGCGGCAAAGATTCCCGGGGTTCTAGCCGGAGTTTCGCAGGAAGCTCATTCAGGGCACCTATGTAATAAATACCCTCCGTAGATATGAAGACTTGGCGGGCTCGTGGGGATACGATGAAGCGGGAGTCTATGGCCACCAACCCCCTCCCCCCCGCCGAATTCTCAAATGCCTGTGGTATTTCATCCTAGATTGGTTCCGATGGGCTGACAGCCTGTTTTAATAGTGCTCTAAGTAACCCCGTCGCGGACTGTTCATGCTGAGTATGAAAGCCGTAAGTACTGGTACATTGTCCGCATCAATCAGATCGCATAGTCTGTTCACGACAAGGGAACTGTCAGTGCTGCTATTTAGCCTCGCTTACCTCTCTAAGGGTAGCCGCAATCTACACCCAATATACACGCAGCGCGCAAGCCCCCCCATCGCCAGGGTTCCCACAATAGAACAAGACAGCTTTGGAGTTCTGTCACCACTTTCACCCCAACGTGTAAACTCGTTCGTAAGAAGAAGCCAGTCGCCCGTCCCGCCACCCTGCCGATGCCTATAGCCTGATGTCTTTCGCGAGGTTCGAGGAAACAACCATTTCCGAGAGACGCGTTTCCCATCGGCTACCGATCTGTTATTCCTCGCGTTTTTATAACCGTTGTGACATTGCCACAGTCGCTATTTATCGGAATGGCGGATTTTTGGCGTGCTATCGGATTCATCTCGTGTAGCTATCGGTTCTGTTGAAATTCGTTCTTCCAGAAGGAGATGTGGGATGTTGAGGTATGGTGGTCAACAGACTCGTGGGGGGTGGGAGATGAGACAACCCATCCCATGCCATTGGTTTCGGACGGTAACCCTACCATATCAAATTATTTTCCCGCCTTGGGGAATCATGCGCACTTGTTCAACATGACTTTCGACTTCACCAATATCGAGGGTTTGCACCGGCTGCAAGCACTCCAGAGGTGAGAATTGCAACCCAAGTGCATGATGGGAAAAAAGTGAGGTTTTGCAGGCGTCGCCGAACGCACTTGGATTTCTTAGCTGCATGATTATTCCCCAGCATAGCAACCGACAAAAATCTACAAAGACTGTGGCAACACCCCACAAACTCCACACCAAAAATGGCCTCTGACAACACCTGCCCCTGTGCCCAAGCCTTGTGATGACAGAAAATGCTCTCGGTCTTCGGTAATAAATTTCTATCGTTAGATCAGAGACCTTTGTGTTAATTGAATTGAGTCAGTAATATCAGGTTCGAATAGGATATGATCTGGGATTCACTGTTGTCTATATGTGGAGTTTTGATTATGGCATTGCGGCTCTGCAATAACAGTCTTTGCTCACCCTCCAAACACAAGGTGAAGTGCGTGCAGAGTGCGTGCGAACCCCCGCACTTAAGTTACAGTCAGCACTCCAGTACGGGTAACCCTGATCCACATTGTCACTTGTACCGTGGCAACTGGAGTGCGTTCGGCGGTGCAACATCGATAAGTGAGCGCCCAGCGAAGCAGCACATCTAGCGAGGATTGGCAAATACGGTATTTGCGGCTGATTCCTACCGAAATTTGGTGCCAATAAAAAATGCCAAGCATCGCTTGGGTGCTATCGGCTCACTTCGGGTCGAGACGTTCTTTTGGCGGGGAATAGGAACTTCCAAAGGGAGGTAATTTCGCTTCACTTCTTACGATTCCACAGTCAAAGTCAAGCGAGATAAAAATCAATGAAAACCAACAATGATTCTTGATGAAAAAGGGGGAGGGATGATGATGGTTCCGGCTGGATGCGGATGGATCTCGTCCTCTCCTCCGCTTGTCCTCCTCAAATACCGGTACCTCTTTTCCCTATGAAGCTAAGCTTACGGAGCAATGGTATCTAACATTCAGGATAGTTCCTGTATTCCAGCGTATTTTTCTCCATGGTCATTCACGTGACTGACAGTGCGGCCCTGGGAAGTGCTCATCCAGTCTCAATTCAAATCGAACCTGTTCCCATGATTCCCATCTACTAGGAGTGCCCTCAGCCTCAACCAGTTCGGGCACAGGGACAAATCACTATGATAATAATATGATACGACAAAAACTAATTCCTACCATACCGGTACTGTACAGTCGTGTAACAAAAGTTTTGGCATCCTATTTAAATTTTATCGTACAACTTGCTTCATCTCAACCACCACTGATGGTGCTCAAAGCAGAAATACAATAGCAAGAAACGGAACCTTGTAATTTCAATTCTTCATTAATTCAGGCTGAGAGGGACATACAGGGTATATTTGAGGCATTCTTGTCCCATCACGCAGTCTGAGGGTGCCAAGACTTTTGTTACACGACTGTACAGGAAATATCTCTTGTTTAGAGCACACAAATTCCCTTTCATTTAAAAGTCTTGGTATACCAGTGTTATTTTGCTCTAGTACTGGCTAGAAGGAGGTTCACAGGATGTCCAGATACAGGGCGCAAGTCCCATTCCATCAGAGAAGTTTGCTTCCCCAGAAGCTCCTTAGTCTAATGGGCCACCCAATACCTGGGGTGAGAATAAGTATCTGAGTGACCAAGCAAAGGTTATTACCAAATATTAGCCTATTTGCGCCCAAGATCTTCAAAACTCCCGTATGACAGCAGAATGCCCTTTTTTGTCCTAGTTACCGGGACCCCCCACCATCCTAGATCACAATAACCCGAATTCTGAATGCCTCTACCGTATGCAAAAGCCTGACCTGTCATCCTGGATCACCCGCTGTCCTGGGTAGCTCTTTGCATTTTGGCCATCTAGAATAGCTGGATGCGACCGTGCACGGAACCTATCGGTCTATTCATGAACAAGGTCCAAAAAGCTGAAACAAGGGCGACAAAGATGTTCAACCACACGAAGCGAATAATGATACCGGTAGTTACACCCAATACTCGAGTACTTGAGTAATTCTAATCGCCGCATGAGGGAAATTACCCATTCCTTGCGGGGAACCAATACTGTATTTTTTCATGCCGGGTAAACAAAACCATCGCTTAGAGAAGTAACACAAGGTGCGCAGGCATGGAATAATCATTTAGAAAGTGCGGTCTTCATGAAGGGACATTTCCCTCCGCTTGCGAAATGCCCCCCTCTAGCTACCACTATCTCCGTCAGAGACAGCCCCAGTTCACAAGGACCTGCCGAGTGGCTTTCCGAGCCGAGGTGGAAGTCCCTGGTCGTGTATTTATTAGTGGTACCGTATTTCTGAGCAAAGACATAAAAACTCTAAAGAGAAGCCAACAGTGGAAGCTGGTAAACTGAAGAAAGAATCGTGTTTGATGGCACGCGTGGAATTACGGCTTTCAGCACAGAAAGTGATACGGTAATTGGGCTCAAGATGCGAAATAGGGTGTCTGCACGGTACTGCTTTCGCCTGCTCGCTGGGAAGTGATAATTCTTGATGCCACATAGCATGCCGGTAATAATAGGACTTTCATGTCGTCCATTCCGCATATGGTTGCCGGCAATTACCCTGGTTGGTTTCACAGACAATTTGCTTGGGTACTAGTGCCAAGTGGATTGATTGGACAACTGGTTTTTTGCTTTTGTCCACCAAGCCTTGGGATCGTGATTCTCCCAGCTTTTTTTCGCCCTCCAGGACTTATTAATACTTCAACCGGATCCACCGCACAATATTACTCGAGAACCCATCCTCTACAGCCCTCAAATCGGCGAAGTAAATACAAAATGTCTCGACACCACTTTTGCGACATCAGCTCTTTCAATACCACTTTTAACAATAGATGGGATGACGAGAGGTCGGAGATTTTGGCCTGGCTATCGCCACTTGAACCCCGGATGCGGCACCGGGACTTAAGATCCCGCAGGGTCGATAAGGTGGGAGACTGGCTCTTTCAAACTGAGGAATATCGGAATTGGTTCGATGGTATTCGTGGGGGTGGATCTGATGGCGCGGCCTTGTTTTGCTACGGAGGTCCAGGAGTTGGCAAGACTTACATTAGGTGAGAGAGAAGTTGCTCGAGGGAAGAAAGATGTTGCTAATAATCTGCAATATTAGCTCCCTGGTGGTGGATACGTTATGCAAGCAGGACGTGAAGGAAAACACTGCCGTTGGATTCTTCTACTTCGACTTGGCCGCTCAGGAGGAGCAATCCCCGGCTGCTGTTCTGGGTTCGGTGCTGGAACAGGTTGTTACTGGACTTGAAAAAGTACCGGAAAGGATAGTCAGAACTTTCCGGGACCAAGGGAACTCCACTGGTGGTCAGAGGCTACCGCTCTCCAAAATTGTAGAGTTCTTGCAGGATATCTCGTCCTCACGATGCACATTTATATGCATTGACGCCCTGGACGAGTGTCCGTCAGGGTATCGGGTGGAGCTCCTCGATTTACTCAACCAGATTCTCCAGGAGTCCCCCGGCTCTCGGCTATTCATGACCGGGAGACAATATATCCTAGGTGAGGTTGAAAAACATCTTGGGGGAAGGGTAGCGACTAGATCTATAACATCCACCAAAAATGATATCATCACATTCCTCCGAGCGAAGTTGGGAGAGGACACGATGCCGGACGCGATGAATAGGAGTTTAGAGGAGGAAATTATTCGGGATATTCCCGAAAGGGTTTCGGAAATGTAAGTAGGAAGGAGACCAGTACTAAAAATACTTAAAACTATGTGCTGAACGACCTTGTGTTTAGGTTCCTGCTTGTTTCTCTGAGCATCTGGACGATTCTACAAGATACGACTCTATCTCGAAGGAGACGAAGGCTTGAAGCAATTAAGAATGGCTCGGGCTTGGAGGGCGCGTACACGGCAATGCTGTGGAGGATAAAGGCTCAGGGTGGGGAGAGGACCAAACTCGGGATGGCCGTTATGATGTGGATCTCCTATTCGAGGCGGCCTTTGCGGGTGGAGGAGATATGTCATGCCGTAGCAATCCGGATAGGGTCAAATGATTTCGATACCGATGATATTCCTTCGATATCGACCTTGGTGGGCTGTTGTCAAGGACTTACCACCATAGACCGGGATACCTCGACTATTAGGTTGATTAATTTTACCCTCCAAGAGTATCTTTGCACACATCCCGAGCTCTTTGATGGGGCTCACTCGACGATGGCCGAAACATGCTTGACGTATCTCAACTTCCAGTACATCAAAGATCTTTCAGCTGGCCCGCCCTTTGACCTACGAGACACACCCTTCCTTGAATATTCTTCTCTATATTGGGGAACTCACCTGCGAATGGAGCCCTCAGATCGCGCAAAAACATTTGCACTCCAGCTCCTTGATCACTTCGAGGGTCACATATCTGCTAAACTCCTTTGGAAGTCGATCATTAGGGGGTTTCCCCTTGACTATGACCCTGGCGATAAGCCATTTTCCGCATTGCACTGCGTCTCATACTTCGGCATCGCCAAAGTCGCGAATGCCTTGATAAAGATGAATAGATGGGATGTGAACGAAACCGATGGTGCGGGTGTGACGCCACTTATACGGGCTGCAGGGTACGGGCATGAAGAGGTAGTGAGGCTGCTCTTGCATAAAAAGGGTATTCAACCTGATCGGCGGGACGCGAATTATGACCGAACCGCACTCTCGTGGGCTGCTGGAAATGGCCATGAAGGAATAGTGAGGCTACTGTTGGGGCGGGAAGGTGTCAACCCCGACACCCCGGACACGATTCATGGCCGGTCACCACTCTCGTGGGCTGCCGAGAACGGTCATGAGGGAATAGTGAAGCTGCTGTTAGGGCAGGCAGATGTCAACCCCAATAGCTCAAACAAATTCGGTCGAACGCCCCTCTCATGGGCTGCCGAGAATGGCCAGGAGGGAATAGTGAGGCTACTATTGGGGCGAAAAGATGTCAACCCCGACACCCCGGACACGATTCATGGCCGATCCCCACTCTCGTGGGCTGCTGAGAACGGCCGTGAGGGAGTAGTGAGGCTACTATTGGGGCAGAAAGATGTCAACCCCGACACCCCGGACACGATTCATGGCCGATCACCACTCTCGTGGGCTGCTGAGAGCGGCCGTGAGGGAGTGGTGAGGATACTATTGGGGCGAGAAGATGTCAGCTCCGACACTCCAGATACGACGTATGGCCTATCGCCACTCTCGTGGGCTGCCCGGGGTGGCCATGAGGGGGTGGTGAAGCTGCTGTTGGGGCGGGAAGATGTCAACCCCAACAGCTCGGGCAAATTCGGTCGAACACCGCTCTCGTGGGCTGCCAGGAATGGCGATGAGGGAATAGTGAGGCTACTATTGGGGCGGAAAGATGTCAGCTCCGACACTCCAGATACGACTTATGGCCTATCGCCACTCTCCTGGGCTGCCCGGGGCGGCCATGAGGGAATAGTGAAGCTGCTGTTAGGGCGAGAAGGTGTCAACCCCAACAGCTCGGGCAAATTCGGTCGAACACCGCTCTCGTGGGCTGCCGAGAATGGCCATGAGGGAATAGTGAAGCTACTATTAAGACGGGAAGATGTCAACCCCGATGGCTCAAGCAAATCCGGTCGGACACCGCTCTCGCGGGCCGCTGAGAATGGGCGCGAAGGAGTAGTGAGGCTACTGCTGGGGCGGGAAGATATCAACCCTGACAGCTCAAGTGAATCTGGTCAAACACCGTTGTCATATGCTGCCTTGGAGGGACACGGAGGTGTAGTGGAGCTGCTTCTAGGACGCGGGGATGTCAGCCCCAATTCATTGGATCGCAATGGCCAACCCCCACTATCATATGCTGCCGCTAGGGGTTATGAAAGTGTAGTGAAGCTACTTGTGGAAAGCCCGGGTATCGACCCCAATTCATCGGATAACGATGGCCTAACACCCCTATCATATGCTGCCAAGTGGGGGCGAGAGGATCTAGTGAAGCGATTTTTAGAACATTGGGATGTCAATCCCGATTTATCGGATATCAATGGCCGAACACCCCTGTCATTTGCTGCCTCGTGGGGACATGAAGGTGTAGTGAAGCTCCTCTTGGGACGCCGGGATGTCAATCCCAATTCATCAGATGGCAAGGGCCTGACACCGCTATCATATGCTGTTACTTCGGGAGATCCGGGTGTGGTGAAACTCTTTCTCGAACTCGCGGATATTAATCCTAATTTATCGGATAACAATAGCCGAACACCCTTATCACATGCTGCCTCGAGAGGACATGAAGGTGTAGTGGAGCTCCTTCTGGGATGCGGGGGCGTTAACCCCAATTCATTGGACAGCAATGGTCGACACCCGCTATCATATGCTGCTGCGGGGGGGCATGGAGGTGTAGTGAAGCTGCTTGTTGAAAGCCCGGGTATCGATCCTAATTCATGTGACAACAACGGCTTAACACCCCTATCGTATGCTGCCAAGTGGGGGCGAGAGGATCTTGTGCAGCGGTTTTTAGAACATTGGGATGTCAATCCCGATTTTTCGGATAATAATGGCCGGACACCCTTATCATATGCTGCCTCGAGAGGACATGAAAGTATTGTAAAGCTGCTTCTAGGACGCGGGGATGTCAATCCCAATTCCTTGGATATCAACTGTCCACCCCCGCTATCATATGCTGCTGCAGGGGGACATGGAGGTGTGGTGAAGCTGCTTGTTGAAAGCCCGGATATCGACACCAATTCATCGGATAACGATGGCCTAACACCCCTATCGTATGCTGCCAAGTGGGGGCGAGATGATCTAGTGAAGCGATTTTTAGAACACTGGGATGTCAATCCCGATTTTTCGGATATCAATGGCCGAACACCCCTGTCATTTGCTGCCTCATGGGGACATGAAAGTGTAGTCAAGCTGCTTCTGCAGCACGGGGATGTCGATCCCAATTCATTGGATAACAATGGACGGCCCCCGCTATCATATGCTGTCGCGGAGGGACATGGAGATGTGGTGAAGCTGCTTGTTGAAAGCCGGGATATCGATCCTAATTCATCGGATAATGATGGCCTAACACCCCTATCATATGCTGCCAAGTGGGGGCGAGAGGATCTAGTGAAGCGATTTTTAGAACATTGGGATGTCAATCCCGATTTATCGGATATCAATGGCCGAACACCCCTGTCATTTGCTGCCTCGTGGGGACATGAAGGTGTAGTGAAGCTCCTCTTGGGACGCCGGGATGTCAATCCCAATTCATCAGATGGCAAGGGCCTGACACCGCTATCATATGCTGCCATCTCCGGTACTCTGGGTGTGGTGAGGCTACTTCTGGAATCCCACGGTATCAATCCCAATTCACCGGATAGTGTTGGCGGAGCACCCCAATCATCTGCGGCCTTGAGAGGACATAAAGCTGTAGTGAAGCTGGGTCTGGCACGCGGGGATGTTAGTCCTAGGTCATCTGATAGCCATAGCCTAACACCCCTATCATATACTACCGTTGCGCGAGATGACGGTGTTGTGAAGTTGCTTCGCGGGCGCGGGAGTGTCAATCCCGATTTACCGAATACCGACGGCCGAGCGCCCCTGTCATTTGCCGCCTTTTCGGGGGGGCGGGGCTCAGATCTACTTCGGGAACATGCGGATCTGAATCTATGGGATAACTATGGCGGAACGCTTCTATTATTCGCTGCCCGGGTAGGGGATAAGGGTCTAGCGGGGCTACTTCTGGAGCGCGGGGATGTCAGCCCTGATTTCGCGGATAGTAATCGTCGAACACCCCTATCGCTTGCTGCCTCGGGAGGGCATGAAGCTGTTGTGAAGTTACTCCTGCAACGCGGGGATGTCGATCCCGATTCATTGGACTACAATGACCAAACACCCATATCACTTGCTGCCTTAGGGGGAAATGAAGGTGTGGTCAAGTTACTTTTGGAGCGCGGAGATGTGAATCCCAATTCACTGGACCGCTGCGGCCGAACAGCCCTATCACTTGCTGCGTCGGAGGGGCATGAAGGTATAGTGAAGTTATTTCTGGAATGCAAGGGGGTCAATCCCGATTCATCTGATAACCATGGCCGAACACCCCTATCACTTGCTGCCTCAGGAGGACATGAAGGTGTAGTGAAGTTACTTCTGCAGCGCGAAGATGTCAATCCCGACTCATGGGATTACAGTGACCAAACACCCCTATCACTTGCAGCCATTGGAGGATACGAAGGTGTAATGAGGTTACTTTTGGAACACAAAGATGTGAATCCCGATTCGCTAGATCGCAGCGGCCGAACACCCCTATCGCTTGCAGCCTCGGGAGGACATGAAGGTGTAGTGAGGTTACTTCTGCAGCATGAGGATGTCAATCCCAACTCATGGGATTACAATGACCAAACGCCCCTATCACTTGCTGCCTCGGGAGGACATTACGGTGCAGCGCGGTTGCTTCTGGAGCACAAAGATGTCAATCCCGATTCACTGGATCGCGGCGCCCGAACGCCTCTATCACTTGCTGCCTTCGGGGGGCATGAGGATGTAGTGAAGCTACTTCTGGAGCGCAAGGAAGTCAACCCCGATTCATCGGATAACCATGGCCGAGCACCCTTATCATTTGCTGCCTCGGGAGGGCATGAAGGCATAGTGAAGTTACTTCTGCAGCGCAAGGATGTCAATCCCAATTCATCGGATGGCAATGGTTTGACACCGCTATCATATGCTGCCATTACCGGGGCTCCGCGTGTAGTGGAGCTGCTTCTGGAATCCAGCGGTGTCAATCCCGATTCACCGGATGGCAGCGGCCGAACACCCCTGTCATTTGCTGCCTCGAGAGGATATGAAGGTGCAGTTCAGGTGCTCCTGGGGCGCGGGGGTGCCGATCCTAACTTATCTGATGGCAATGGCCTGACACCACTATCATATGCTGCCATTAACGGGGCTCAGCGTGTAGTGGAGCTACTTCTGGAATCTCACCGTGTCGATCCCGATTCACCGGATAGCCGCGGCCGAACACCCCTGTCATTTGCTGCTTTCGGAGGGCATGAAGATGTGGTGAAAGTGCTTCTAGGATCCGGGGATGTCAATCCCAATTCACCGGATCTCAATGGCCAAACGCCCTTGTCATATGCTACCATCATGGGGCGAGAGGGTATAGTGAAGCAATTCTCGGAAACCAGAAACTCCAATTCCGAATCATCGGAAATCCCTGATCCGTCACACTCACACCCGGCCCGACTCACTCCTGTCTCTTCCGTTGGCGCTCATTTGTTAATTTATTTCATTTTTATTTTATTGCTGTTACTTCTATTTCCCAATTTCCCGCATTTATAGAGGAACATTAGTATAGGGATTCTTATAGATTATTTCACATCCATACGCTAGGTGGTAATTGGTATTTCGGCTTTGGTTGGATTCGGGGTGTTTTGTAATCTGGTTTCTATACGGCCCTTATTCTTTCCACCTCCATCTTTCATTTTGACTCCCTTTGTGCAGTATTCCTAGCGTATTATATTAGTAGGAATATTCATTCATAATAACCCGCATCTCGCTACTAGCCGCAAGCTCAGCATGCCCTGCGTAACAAATGATGGTTCCCTTGGTATCTACTAACTTTCCCTTCTCCCTCCATCCATCTGGCCCCCTTTATTCACTCGATCATCCCGAGTACATCACCCGAGCGGCTCATAGCTAGATGCTCTCATGTTCCACAGTATTTACCAACACTAAAAACATTGCAAAATTGGAAGGGATACCCGGCTTTCCCCCACCTTGATACTTACCTGCGAATTAGTTGCTCACAAGTTTAGTATCTTCTATCACATACTGTCCAGCCCCGGATTGTTCAAGAACATTCGTAGAGAAAGCTACTCTTGCGAGTGCTTGGAAACTTGAAGCCGGTAGATGGAATTTCCAATGTGGGGGGATCGATCTTGGTTTAATGAGTCTGTGCCCCGCAAGACTCAGGAGGTAGGATACCTGCATCTCAATCATGGTTCTTTTGTCTAAGTGGTGTAATGCTAAGCCAACAAAGGATGTATTGGGGTGATGGGGGATCAACTCTGATCAGTCCGTCAAGGGAGGACAGTATAGGGGTTTGGTGATTGTGCTCTTTGGGGTTGTTTGTTGAGGTCTTGGGGCAGTCTGTATTGTTCGGATGACTCAATCGGCTAGCTCGATGGTGATAGAAATTTAACTAGAGGAGGGAGAGCAACTGACATACTGCTGATTCCTTGAATTCCTTAGAGTATAAGGGTGCTAGGGAGTGCTGGTGGGACTGCGGCTGATAGGTAGGATATAGGAAGCCCATTAGCGACTTGGATTGTATTGCGGCACCTAGTAGCTTTCATGATAACTAGCGAGTGGATTCTTAAGATAGCGATACACTAGTACTTTTCCGTCAAAATTTGGTTTCCCTATTTGTAGTAATGTATGGGCCAGCTCTTTCCCTAACATCATATGGTATTGTATTTGTAATCTTTAGCTATGGTAGCAGATTCTAAATATTCGGTTAATTACCCATAGATGTATGCAGCTAGCGGTTCGCCACACAAACTTCAAACTAAATGTATTGAGCTAAGAGCCAAGGACAATATGGGTAGCAGAATATGCTACCAACCCAAGCAATCCACAGCCACCTCTCCAAGCCCGGACCTTTAAGGTGAAAATTGATACAGAGGGACCAACTAACTCCTAAGGAACCATGGAACATGGTAGGTTCCAAGACATCCAATTTTCTGGCAACATTCACAGAATACCATAGGTGCTCGTTTGGCAGATCCTCTATTGATACTGTACTCGGCGACGTTAGACCCCGTGCTAGTCCCACAGGGGTGATTCCCTGTGAATTACGGTAAAATCTCTTTAGTCGGCTATCTCCGTTAGCCCGGTGTATGTTTTGTTTGACCGGTTAACACAATTTCTAATCCAGTTAACGAGATCCAGCATTTCCAGCGGGCTGATATTATACCATGTGAGGAAAACGCGAACCCCCCCAGCAGGACCAAAGGGCATACGGAGATGGTGGATTTCAAGAGATTTTACTGTATTGAAAACAAAAAAAAAGGAGCCGACAGATCCATATTCTAAAACCAACTACTAACTACGGACTAGCTAAATCCACCTGGGTGAAAGAAGATCCTACAGGCTTAATTCAATTCAAATCAATGCAGGCTAAATACTAATTTGCGAATCGAATCCAATGCCACAAGAAGGAAAAGCGGAAGAGAACCTGAATCTTAAAGAAAGGTCATAGTTGCATACCATCCCTTATGAAAACAAAATAAAATCAAAGGTCAATCCTAAATGAAATTGTATTTGTTCGTCCTCCCACACTCGCCTAGTCACTTGTCCTGTCTGCCACCTAGACATCATAACAGACTATATATATAAGCTTCTGCATAGCCATCGGGATTTCATTCATTCCCACATGCATTCTCATAACCATTCCATACCAGCCTTCACATCTCCACCTACTGCCATTCTTCGTGTCAGAGTTGACGGAAGCGGATAGTTGTCTAAGATAAAGAAAGCGGATAGGTGAGGGACAAGACGGAATCATAGTTTTAGTTGTTTCATTTGTTCTAGAAGGATAGAAGGAAGGATAGACGGAAGGGTTTCTAGCTATATCTTTTCTTTATTCGGAGTACGGAGATAGGCAGGCAAATGGGATTATGCATGACAAACGATAGAATGATTGAGAGAGTTTTATTATTCTTATATAGATTTATGTTTTGTTAGTTTAGACGACGAGCGAATGAAGTTTCTGATTTTCCCTAGTACCCTTTTAGTTGAGCCTTAGTTTAGTTCGACCGTTTGACTGTTACGCGCGATTATCCCCGCAACACTTCGTTCGCCATACATTCCACCACTAGCAGCCCGCCTCAAGACCTTGAGGACCTATCCTGGGTGATAAAGTTAATGTAATAAGTATTGAATATGGAGATATACTGTATGGAAGGGGTAGATAGATGGAAAGATTGTTAAAGAGGAAAACTTGAAAGTCATGTGGTATCGGAGCAACATAACCTTGCATGAGAGGGAGCAGATATTGTAAGTAAAGGGTTAATAACCAAAA